>Ga0209296_1003200_pt1 | contig 11221 bp, 10 predicted proteins | sample S_130206_EF_Meta_FD_187319 | JGI IMG/M metagenome (GOLD analysis project Ga0209296, IMG submission 187319) | Freshwater microbial communities from Lake Simoncouche, Canada to study carbon cycling - S_130206_EF_MetaG (SPAdes) (version 2) | ecosystem: Environmental > Aquatic > Freshwater > Lake ...
GTTTAATTTCGCGCCGCATCTAGCACGAACCGTGCCAAGGTAGGGGGGGGGGAGGGGGTCATCCCCCCCCTTTTTTTGAAAAAAAAGTTCTTGACTTTTGTGAGATATAGGCGGGGGGAGGTTATTCTCAATCTCTCAAACCCCAAATTCTTAAACATTACATTCCTTAACATAAATAACCAACATATCATAATCATTATTTATATCTCCTCTTTACTATATCAATCTTAATAAGACCCATACCCCTCCCCCCCTTTTTCCTATAAACAAAACAACAAAACGCCATATTTCTATAAACAAAAAACAAAAAAAATACGAACCCATGTTTTCTATAAACAAAAAAATAAAAAACCCATGTTTTCTACGTATAATATAATAAATGTCTATCAAGATCTGTCGCAAATGTAAAAAAGAAAAAGATATAAGTGAATTTCCTTTTTTCTCTACGAACGATGCTGGCCGCAAAAACACTTGTAAATCATGTAATAATGAACTCAGTAATTTGCGCCGAAACCTGCGCGCCCAGAACCGCCCACCTATTGCTGGGCCATGTCCCATCTGCAAAAATCACACAACAACTTGGATATTAGATCACTGTCATTTCGACAACACGTTTCGCGGATATATATGTAACAGTTGTAATTTAGGTATTGGGCGATTCAATGATGATATATCTATTCTCTATAACGCTATAGAATATTTGAACACTCAAAATAATATACAATACCATATATGAGAATATTGATCACTGGTGACGGCGGCTTTATCAGCGCTCATACGTCAAAGCAGATAAAATAAATAACATAATTTAATGAATAAAGATCTTTTCACAATAACGCAAATAGAAATAAAAGAAAATCCAACAATAACTCTCATTCATTTTAGAACTAACACTTCAAAATATGAAAATAAAAATTTATTGATAAAAATATGTGATGGTTATTTTGATTATGTATATCATCATGCTCAAGCGCGTTTAAATAAAGATTGTGTCCATTATATAGGAACCAGTATTTCTGAAAGACTTTCTAATTCAATAAAATTAGAAATTTTTGATGATAAAGATTTAATATTTTCAGAAACTTTCGCCTCATCAAATGTAAAATATTCAAATTTGTTTAAAGAAGTTCCAGAAATTTTAAAATATATAAATGATGGAGTGGATATATCTAGTTTTGTAGAAATTTTTTCACGCAAAGAGTATGATTGTGATTTATTCTCTTTAAAGGAGAATGATGTTGTTTTAGATATAGGATCTAATGTTGGAGCGTTTATAACAAAAGCTATCAAAAATAAATGTTCTAAAATTTATTCTTGCGAGCCTTTTATTAAATCATTCTCTATCATTGAAAAATATTTTGGGCATTTTCCTCAAGTAATATTAAATAACGCGGCAATATCAGAAAAAACAGAAGAAAAATCTTTAGTTTTATTGTCCGATTCTGAAACAAGTGGTGGAAACTTTATAGCTGATAATGAAAGCATAAATTGGCATGACAGAAACAAGCCTCAACAAAAAATTCAAGGATACTCATTTTTAGATTTCATAAAGAAAAATAATATTGAATTAGTTGACTATTTTAAATGTGATTGCGAAGGAGGAGAGCATTATATTTTCACCGATAAAAATGCTTATTACATAAGAAATAATATTAAAAACATTGCCGTCGAATATCATGGCCATTATGAAAATTTAACTAGTTTTTTTGAAAAAAATAATTTTGAATATCAATTAACAACAAAAGGAGATAAATTAGGTATCATTTTCGCTAAAAATAATTTTATTAAATAAAATATGTCTACAATACAAATCCCAATTTCAATCGGAGAAGCCGTAGATAAAATAACAATCTTAAACATAAAGAGAGAAAAAATTAAATCTTCAGCCGCCAAAATAAACGAAGAAATATATTTAATATCTCAAGCGATAAAACACTACGATGTAAATGCAAAATATTTTATAGATCTTGAGTTTGTTAATAGAAAACTATGGGATATTGAAGATAATATCAGAATAAAAGAAAAAAATAATCAATTTGATATTGAGTTTGTAGAATTAGCTAGAAGCGTGTATAAAAATAATGATGCGCGATTCAAAATAAAATCAGAAATAAATAATAAATATAACTCTAATATTTTAGAATTTAAACATTTTACATGAAAAAAATATTATTAAAAATACATAGTCATGCTTTAGGAGATACTCTTTGCTCAACAGCGGCTTTAAGAAAATTATCAAGAGCTTACAGTTGTAAAATAAACGTAAAATCTAAATATCCAGATCTTTTTAAAAATAATCCTTATGTTGATTCTAATTTTCTTTTAGAAGAGGATGTGGATGAGTCTAAGTATGAAGTTTTTTCTTGTTTTGAAAGAGAAAGTATTTTTAAAAATTCTAATATTGAATCTCATAGAAAAATACACGCTTGTGATAGAAGAAGGAGTTGCGCTTATGATTTGGGTTTTGATTTATTAGACGAAGAATTAACATTAGATTTTTTTGCTGATGAATATTGCAAATATAATATTAAAAATTTAAACAATTACGTTTGCTTACATACAACTTCTAATTGGAAAAATAGAACTTGGAATCAGGAAAATTGGCAAAGTCTCGCTGATAAAATAACTGAATTGGGTTATAATGTAGTGATAATTGGAAAAGATTATTTCGAACCAACGTCTCAAGGGATTATTGAGAAAAAATGTTTCATACCAAAAGGAAATAATATTTTTAATTGCGCTAATGATGGATCATCAATTAGTGATATGTGGCATTTGATCAATCATTCAGTTTGTGTAATTACTATGGATTCTGGACCGCTTCATATTGCAGGAACAACAGATGCGTGGATAATTCAAGTTGGAAGCGCGTCAGATTATAAATATGTAAATCCAGTAAGAAAAAAGTCAAGAGATTATAAATATAAATTTGTAGAAGGAGAATGTAAAATTTTTTGCACAAGTGATATTAAATATTCAGTAAGAGAATGGAATACAATTAATGCTACTCCTTATTTACCAAGCTGTTTGGAAAATTATGATAGTTTTAAATGCCATCCTAATTATAATCAAGTTTTAGAAAAATTTAAAGAAATTGATATCAACTCTATAGATAAATCAAAGCCATATCCAAAAATTAATTACTCCGAAATAAAAATGAATAATATTTATCCTTTAAAAAAACAAAAATTTGGTATTTATACTTCTTTTTATAATGCTGAACGATTTATAGATTCTATATTTAATCAAGTATCAAAAATTAATTATGATAATTTTGAATGGATAATAACAGATGATTTTAGTTCTGATAATACTAGAGCAATGCTTTTAGATAAAGTAAAACATTTTAAAAATGTAAAATATATAGAACAATCTCATAAAAAAGAAATGTATTGGCAACCAAATAAATTTTTTGATTCTTCATTTGATTATGTTGTTTTAGTAGACTGCGATGATGAATTTGATTTTGACTTTTTAAACATTTATAACAAGTATACATTAACATATCAAGACGCTTTATTCATAACCAGTGATTACATAAAAACAGAAAATAATAATTTCCATTCTCTTGCTTTAATTAAGAATGATAAAAATCTTTTAGACGGTTTATCTTCGTTTCATCCACAAGCTGATTATGTAAAAAATATTTCATATGCAGCTTTTGGGCTTTTAAGATGTTTTAAAAATATTAAACAAATAAATTTTGAAATAAATGATTTTGACGCTTGCGCTGAAGATTCATATAGAGCGATGTTGTTAAATAGTTTGGGTAAATGGTTGCATATACCTAGGTGTTTATATGGTTGGAAAATAAGACGCGATTCAGAATCTCATTCTGAAGCGAAACCAAATTTTAATGGAAATTTTGATTTGGCTTATAATAAATTAAAAAATAATTGTTATGATCCGTATTATATTTTTAATGATATATATAAAGAGACTTCGGGCTTATCTATACTAGGTATTAATGAATTGCATAATAAATCTATATGTATAATTTCGCAAAATTTAAATCCAGATCAAAAAAATAAATTCAAAAATTTATATTCTGATTGTAAGATTGATTTTGATTTAAATTATAGTAGTGATATCTATTTAATAGTTTGCAACCATTATTTAAATTCAAATTTTATAAAAGAATTAACCTTAAAAATAAAACAAAATAATTCTTTGGCTAAAATAGTTATGTATTATGTAGAGGAAAATTATTTTGATAACGAGGCCGAATTATATAAGTCGTTAGATGAAAATTTTAAAAAAATTGAAGCTCAATTAAGTGGCTTTTATTATAGATTTTTTAAATATTTTAGACATAATTACATAGTGATATGAAAATCTTAGGGCATTGTGCTTATATTGGTAGAACCGGATATGCAATACATTCTAGAAATTTTTTTAGAGCTTTATCAAAAGAAGCTGATCTAAAAATAAGAAACTTTTCTATAGATTCAAATTGGCAAGGAGTTGATTCAAAAGATGTTCATGGAAATTCTGTTGATGAAACAGATAAGAAAATTCTAGCTTTACAAACATGTAGCACAGGGCAAGGGTATGTTGATTTGCCTATTTATGATGGCGTTGAAAATTTTAATCATGATTACGATATAGTCTTAGTGGATTGTCACCATCAATATTATAATGATAATTATTTAGGAAAAAAAATATTTTATAATGTTTGGGAAAAGATAAGATATTCAGATGAATTTTTTGAAAAATTAAAAACTGCTGATCAAATTTGGGTTCCTACTCATTGGCAAAATAATTGTTTACTAAAACAAGGAATATTAAGAGAAAAAGTTAAAATAGTTCCAGAAGGAATAAATCCAGATGAATTATTCCCAGAGAGTATTCAAAATAACGAAAAATTTACTTTTCTTATTCTTGGAAAATGGGAAAAAAGAAAAAGCACAAAAGAACTAGTTAAAGCTTTTGCGGAATTGTTTGGAAATAATGATAGAGTAGAATTATGGCTTTCTTGTTCTAATAATTTTCCTGAAGATGGTCATAAATCTACTCAAGAAAGACTCAAAGAAATAGATATTAATTGCAAAAATATAAAAATAATTGATTTTCAAGAAAGATCAGAAGTAATTAAAATGATAAAAAGTACTCATGTATTTTTATCTTGCGCTAGATCAGAAGGTTGGAATCTTCCTCTTATAGAGTCTTTAGCCTGTGGTATACCATCAATATATTCAGACTGTTCTGGTCAATTAGAGTTCGCAGAAGGACTTGGAATAGCAGTAAAAATTCATGGAGAAGTCGTGGATGCAAACGACCCTATGTTTGGATATTATGATCCAGATTATAATGATTTAAAAAAGAAAATGCTTGAAGTCTATAACAGTTATGAATTTTATAAAGAAAAAGCGTTAAAAGACAGCGATTTTATAAGAGAAAATTTTACTTGGGAAAAAGCTGCTAAAATTGCAGTTCAGCATTTGAGCGATAAGTTTCAAAAAAAAACTCTTAATATAACCAATGAATCTGGTAGTCTTGGTGACTTTATTGCATGGACTCCTGTTGTAGCTAGATATGCAAAAGAAAAAGATATACAAATTAATTATTTCACTCCACATAAACAATTATTGCAAAAGACTTATCCTGAATTAAATTTCTTTGATTATACACAAAAAGATATGCATAAAGAAAATATTGATTTTAAAATAGGATGTTTTGACGACATGGATTGGAAAAATAAAAATTTACAAGAAATAGCTTGTTCAATTTTAGGTATTGATTATAAAGAAGAACCTTGTAAAATTAAAAAACCCGATAGCTCAAAAAAAATTAATTATGAAAAATATGTTTGTATAGCGACTCAAACCACAGGCCAACATAAATATTGGAATAACGAAGATGGATGGTTCAAGACGGTTAATTATTTAAAAAGTATAGGGTATAAAGTAGTTTGTATCGATAAGCATTATTCTTTTGGATGTAATTCTAATATTAATGTGTGTCCAAGTAATGTAGATTATTTTGCTGGTAATCATTCTTTTGATGACGTAATTAATATACTTTATAACTGTGATTTTTTTATTGGTTTAAGTTCTGGTCTTTCTTGGTTAGCTTGGGGGTTGAATAAAAAAGTTATTCGTATTAATACTTCAGTTGTTGCAAATTTTGAGTTTTTTACTCCTTACAATGTACAAAATATAAATGTCTGTAATGGTTGTTTTAATAATAATAAACATATTTTTGATAAAAATAATTGGGACTGGTGTCCTGAAAATAAAAATTATGAATGCGGTAAAGAAGTATCATTTGATATGGTTAAAGAAAAAATAGATTTATGCATTAGTGACATGAATAACATTAAAAATAATAAAATTATTATTCATCATTTTAATGAGGATTTAGATTGGGTTAATTATTTAGACAGTTCATATGATTACGTTATTTATTCTAGAAATTTACCTAATTCAGATAAAGTCATAAATATAAAACATGATAAAGGCGTGGAATCTTGCGCTTATTTACAATTCATAATAGATAATTACGATAATCTTCCAGAAAATATGGTTTTTGTTCATGCTCATAGACATTCTTGGCATCAAGACGACTATGTTGACGTTTTAATTAAAAAACTTGATTGGACTAAATCTTATTACAATATTAATAATAACGATATAACGCCATTAATTAAAAACGATCAAGAAATCATAGAGCGTCATTTTTATCATCGAACGTGGTCACAATGTGAATATAGAAAAAGTTATAAATTATGGGTAGAAGATGTTTGGTCGGATCTTTTTGCTGGACAAATTGAAATGCCAGAAAGAATAGAAGGTAAATGTGGCGCTCAATTCTTGGTAAAAAAAGAAATTATTAAAAAGTATTCTAAAGAATTTTACCAAAGACTCTTAAGTTGGCTTTTAACCACAGATATTGACGAGAGATTAAAAATAACAAAATCTGCTCAAAATTTAAGTTCTCAAGTATCTGGTAGAATTTTAGAATATGTTTGGAATATTTTATTCGATAAGAAAACAACATTAATTAATTTTATTTCAGATGCTTTAGGAGATAACATTGCACATTCTGCATATGCAGATTTATATCAACAGAAATTTGGTGGCGATGTATTAGTAGCTTCCAAATGGTCAAAAATCTTTTATAGTGAGAATCCAAACGTAAAATTTATAGATAAAAATGAAAATTTATTAGTGGACAAAAAAATAGATATTTATTACAGACATGGTGATTGTCCTATTCAAAAATCTATATGCGAAGATTTGAATATAGATTATAAAGAAATTTTTCCACTTATAAAAACCACTAATGATTACGACTTTCAAAAAAGAAAAAAATATGTTTGCATAAGCACACAGTCAACCTCTCAAATGAAATACTGGAATAATCCCGTTGGATGGAGAAAAACAGTAAGATATCTAAAGAATTTAGGTTACGATGTCATTTGTATAGATAGATATAAATATTTTGGATCGAATGAAAAAATGAATGAAATACCAGCAGATGCAATTGATGAAACTGGCGATTATCCATTAGAATATAGAATAGAACAAATAAAAAATTGTGAATTTTTTATAGGATTAAGCAGCGGCTTATCATGGTTGGCATGGGCATTAAGAAAAAAAGTAGTATTAGTGACTGGAATATCTTTAGAAGGAAAAGAGTTTTTTACACCATATAGAGTTTCAAATACAAATGTTTGTCACGGTTGTTGTTGCAAACAAGGTTTTCAACTGTCTAATAAAAATTGGACGTTTTGTCCAGAAAATAAAAATTTTGAATGCACTAGAGAAATATCTTTTGAAATGGTAAAAGAAAAAATAGATTTATTGATAAAAAATTTAATATAAAATGAATGAATTCTGATAAACAATTATTTGTAGAATGGGCAAAATTCATCCAAAATCTACTTTTAGAAAAAAATATTAAATGTTATTTAATTGGAGGAGCTTTAATAAATGCTGTTAGAGATGATGGCGTTCTTAAAACAGATGACATTGATTTTGCGATATTAGAAGATGAAAATTTAAATTTTTCATCTATAAAAGATTTGATATCAGATCATTTTTTAATACGTTGGTGGGCTTCAAGATCTTCGCTCTCAATAATTATAAACGACGAAGAAAATAAAAGAATAGATTTTTTAAAATTTAATAAAAAATATTTAAATTATTATATTGATAATCCATGCTGGATACATGAAAAAATATGTCATTTTCAAACTTTTAAAGAAGAGTCTGTTGTTTTAGAGGGTAAAACTTTTTTAACAATGCATAGGCCGGATCTTTTTTTAAAGACTGTATATGGGGATTATTCTGTAACAAAAGAAGAATATGCCAATTTAAATGGTGGAGATACTGGTCATTTACAAGAGTGTTTTTTTTACGCTAATCATGATGATTATAGCAAAATCGATTTCAAAGTTGAAAATTTAAAATTATTTTTCAAATCTGTAGTGGTTAAAAGAAATGCATATAATATACAAATAGATAAAATAAATATTTTTGATAGCTCTTATAATAATTTATTTGATAATAAAAAATTTTTATTTTATAAAGATTTTACTAATTTTTTAGTGAAGAATGATGTGAATTTTGATGATTTTTAATTTTTTTTATTATATCAGAGGTGCATGTGTGAGCGGTTCTGTCTAATAATATCAATTTATCTTCACTAACTTGATAATATTTTTTTATATATTCTTCGTTTTCTCGCCCAGCAAAAACGTAATCAGCTTTTAATTTATTTAATAAATTATCTGTAGTAATTAAATCTGCATTTTCATACACTTCATCAATATATTTGCAGCATCGTATCATTTCCAAACGATCTCGATATAAAATAATTGGAGCATTTTTATAAGTTATAACTTGCTCGTCATTATGGACTCCAACGATTAGTTTATCGCAGTTTTCTTTTATTTTTTTAAATAAATTTATATGACCTACATGAAATAAATCGTAAACACCATATGTGTACGCTGTCATGATATTAATGTTTTGAAAAGATATTCATAATAATCACATTGCTGTTTAATTGTGAATCTTGAGTTAGCATTTTTATAACAATTTTCAGGATTAATAAGCTTATTTATATTTTGAATAGCGTAAACCATATCGTTTATGCTGGAGCATCTTAATCCAGTTTCTCCTTGTGATACAGTTTCAGTAAAACCGCCAAAGTTTGTTGTGATAGTAGGCGTTCCTGAAAATTGAGCTTCGATAACAGCCCAATTACAAGGCTCAATGAATAAAGAGGGAGCGAATAAAAATTTAGCTTCGCTGAGTAATTGTTTTCTTTGGATAGGATCGACAAATCCTGCAAATTTACAGTGTTTAGTTTCTTTAAGGTTCAAGATGTTTGGCCCTGCAAATACAATATCTTGTCCGACATTATTACAGATATCATAAGCAAGTTGTGCGCCTTTATTTTCTATAATTCTGCCTAAAAATAACGCTGTATTCGATTTTTCTTTTTTATATATAAAGTCGTCAGGATGAAAACCGGGATAAACAACATATTCGCATCCTAATTCAACATGTGTTTTAGAATATCCGTGCATTTTATGCATTTGACTATGAGTTTCAAACATCTTAATTGGCGCGAACATGCTATCGTAACCTATGCTTGGTTCTACTACTATAGCTTTATCATAAAAGTGTTTAACACACGGTTCATGCGCAAAGCCAAACCAACATAATATAAATTCGTTATTTGATTTTATTCTTTTGTTTAACTCTGTAACACAATTGTCATTAAATACATTAACCGCTTTCGTGTTAACGCTTTGATCAAAACCTTTAATCTTCCAATCATTTAAGTTGCCATAACTGTCCATTAAGATATTATTATTAGTAACATTAATATGTTCTGTACAGTTAACAATAGAATTTTCATGGCCATAATGATAAACAGTATGACCTCTTTTAGTCATCTCGTCACAAAATTTATAAATTTTCTGTACAAAAGCGCATAATGAAACATCTTTTATAGTAGGCGAGTAAGGAACGCTCAAACAGTGAAAAATCATATATAATAGTGTAATTTATTTATAGTATGTCAATCAAAAAGAAAAAAATTCAAAAACAAAAACACGATCTAAACGACATTATCGCAGATAATAGTTTTAAATCGACTAAATTAGCGATTAAGAATTTTAATTTAACAGACAAGCAAAAAAGTTTTGCTCAAATAGCTTTCGATAAAAATACTAAAATTGTTTTTATTAATGGCCCTGCTGGAAGTTCTAAAACGTTTTTGGCTGTTTATTGTGCATTGCATATGTTAAATATGAATTCAAAGTACGAGATCAAGTACATTAGAACAATCGTCGAATCTGGAGAAAGAGGCTTAGGCTCTTTGCCTGGAACTGTAGATGAAAAGTTTAATCCTTTTATGATACCACTGTATGATAAGTTGGATGAGCTTATACCTATGTCTCAATCAAAATATCTTGAAACTAGTGGTATTATAGAGGCTTTGCCTGTCAACTTCTTACGAGGTGCAACATGGAACGAGAAGATAATTATTGCAGATGAATCTCAGAACTATAGCAGCAAGGAATTGATTACTCTTCTGACTCGTATTGGCGAGAATACTAAAATGTTTATCTGCGGAGACGCCATGCAATCAGATATTGGAAATAAATCTGGTTTCATGAAAATCTATGATTTATTTAATAATAAAGACAGCGAAGAAAGAGGTATTTATTGTTTTGAATTTAATGAAGAAGATATTATGCGTAGTGAGATTCTTAAATACATCGTTCATTCTCTTAAGAGATTAGATAAAACAAACATCCATTGATATAATAACCATGAGTAATATTTACTGTTCAAGTTGTGGAACGAAACATGCCCTAGGCTCTAAATTCTGCACAAATTGCGGAACTTCTTTGGGAGGATTTGCAAATACAAGTCAATCAAAATTACAAAGCCCCACTCAAACAAGAAATATTTCTCGTCAAAAACATTCAGAAGTGGATGAAGATGGTCTTCCAACTGTCTTCGTCAGACCATCGAAGCTTTCATACGAAATAGAAAAACCAGCAGGTAATAAATATTTAGGAAAAGATTTATTTAACGCTCCTCCAGTCGATCCAAGTGAAAGAATAAATTCAAGACCAAATTCCAATTATAGAAAACTTACTAAAGAAGAGTTTTTAAGTCAGTCGTTGAAGGAGTGTAGTTCGCGCCCAATACAAGACATAGATGAATCGTAAAAAGAAAAATTTTGAAGACATGTA
>Ga0209296_1003202_pt1 | contig 11215 bp, 6 predicted proteins | sample S_130206_EF_Meta_FD_187319 | JGI IMG/M metagenome (GOLD analysis project Ga0209296, IMG submission 187319) | Freshwater microbial communities from Lake Simoncouche, Canada to study carbon cycling - S_130206_EF_MetaG (SPAdes) (version 2) | ecosystem: Environmental > Aquatic > Freshwater > Lake ...
ATAATATCAATACGCCAGGGATAAGAAATATGGTAGGTAATGGGCCCCATGGTGCCTCACTTGCATAAGCTAGAGTCCTTTGAACTTCTACTTCTTCTTCAACTTCTTCACTAACTTCAGATACTTCTTCTACAATCTCTTCAACTTCTTCAACATCATCAATTGCAACAACCTGACTCGAACTACCATCTTCCACAACTTCCAGCTCATTAAATTCGGCAGTCGCACCCATCGGGTCAGCATCGTTCCCATCTTCCACTTCCACCACTTGGGAACCTGAATCACTATCACTGGGTTCGAGTTCAAAACTACTATCTAATCCACCTTCTGAACTAGCTTCAACATCTGAATTATTGCCAGCTTCCTCATCAAGATTTAGTTCAAACTCGCTGTCAGAACTAGAATCATCAACAACTTGTGTTCCCAAACCTTCACCAGACATCGAACCATCTAACGATAAAATATCAGAACCCGATTCATCCGCAGATAGCTCAAATTCGCTCGAATCACCGCCACCATCCGATTGAAATTCAATCGAACTGCTTAAACCAGGATCAGCAGCATTACTATCATCAAGTTGCAGGCTTGGCTCACCATCGATGTGCAAATCATCAACAGTGGGAATAAAATCCAACTCATTTCCAGAAAACTGAACATCCGAACTTCCATCTAAATCAATATTAGGTTCAGATATTTCAAACGGGGAATCTTGCGGAAGAATCACACTTGATGATGTGGAATTAGATTCAGGCCCATTGCTATGCAATTCTGTTGAAAGGCTAAAATCTGAACCTAAAATATCAGGTGTATCTTGAATCCCAAGCAAACCATCGGATTCAGCGCTACTAAAAATAGGCTCATTAAACACTGGTGGAGTAGTACCACTGTCATCAAGTGAAAGTGTAAATTCTTCTGAATCACCTGTATCTAGAACTAATGGCGCATTATCATCAATTGGATTGGTAGTTGGAGTATCTTCTAGATTTAATGTGTAATCTTCTGAATCTGTGTCAGGGTTGGAGACCACAGGTGCGCTTAATCTAGCATCAATATCTTCACTTTTAAATCGCAACACACCTCGATCTTGAAAAGATCGGACCTCGCGCTTTTTTGCGAGTTCTCTTAACTCATCAATACTCATGTTAAGTTTTGATGCAGCTTCTTCCAAGGTATAAAATTGAGACATGGCGTTAACCTGATTTGGATGGAAAAAACATTATTGAACCGCAACTAAACGATTCTAGATAGATTCTAAACCAGAAAGCCCGGAAAGCAAATAATCCAGATGTACTTTAACAAAAAAACATCTTCTTGCACTATCTACATCTCAACTTACCCTACAAACAGTACTGTTTCGCCAGCTTATTTCCCTTTTATTAATTATAATCGTTAAATCTAACTCAATTCTTCTACTTATTCAAAAATTTGTTATCATCAATTTAGGTATGAATTTTCTTTCTACAAACTGTTATCTCATAGGTGAGCCATGGGCAAATATTTCGCTTTTCTTTTCTTCTCACTCTCGCTTCCACTAACTGTTAATGCTAAAGATGGCGACATCGAAATTATCGCTAAGAAAACCAAGCCCTCTATTGTTGTCATCAAAAGCAAAGGCCGATCGGATGGTAAAGAAGCTTTAGGCACTGGTTTCTTTATTTCAAAAGATGGCCTGCTCGTAACTAATTACCATGTAATCGGCGAAGGTAAAAAAATTACTCTCGAGACTGCCGATGGTAAAGAAATTGATATCGCATCTGTTTATGCTTTCGATCGTGAGAACGATTTAGCAATCCTTAAAGCGGTTAACCCAAGTGGTTCATTCTTGGCTATCTCAGATTCCAGCACATTCCAAGATGGCACCAGCGTCGTTGCAGTTGGAAATCCTCAAGGGCTAAAACATAGTGTTGTTACTGGAGTCATTTCAGGCAAACGCGAAATAGATGGTAGGGAAATGCTTCAAGTCGCTATTCCTATTGAGCCTGGCAATAGCGGGGGGCCTATCGTTAATTTAGAAGGCAAGGTTTTAGGTATCCTCACGATCAAATCTCTTGTTACAAACAATCTTGGGTTTGCAATACCCGCTGAACAATTAAACAAACTCCTTAAAACCAACCCTGTCTCTATTCCCATGAAAGCTTGGGCCACCATCGGGGCACTTAACGAAGATTTATGGGAACCCATCTTCCAAGGCAACTGGAGACAACGGGCAGGCAGAATTATTTCAGAAGGGCAAGGCAATGGCATCGGGGGAAGAGCTTTATTGCTTTCCAAAATTGATCCCCCCGCCCTCCCTTTCGAAGCTGAAGTTTGGGTCAAACTTAAAGATGAAACTGGCGCTGCAGGATTAATATTCGATTCAGATGGTAAAGATAAACATTTTGGGTTCTACCCTTCTAATGGACAAATGCGTCTTACAAAATTCAATGGACCGGATGTTTATTCATGGCAAGTTTTGCGTCAGGACAACCTTAATTCATATCTTCCGGGTGATTGGAACCATCTTAAAGTCAGCGTTCACTCCAAAGGATTTTCTACTTTTTTGAATGGCCAACTTGCCTACGAACACATGGAAGATTTCTCTGCCTCCAAGAAAGTTGGTCTGGCAAAATTCAGAAACACTATTGCTGAATTTAAAGGCTTTCATGTCTCCAAAAAGCTTAGTCCAGTCTTCCCCGACAAAGATTTTTCCTTAACCTTCAATAAATTTTTTACCAATCTTGAAGATGACAAAAAAGAAGACCCTTCTCTTGTAGAAAAAATATTAAAGAATGAAAACCTCACCAAAACAATCATCAATGATAAAATCAAATTACTCGAAAAAAAAACATCTGACCTAAAAGTTCTCCAAGCAGATATTTTCCATCGAAGCACTCTTTCGAAACTAAATAAAACCATTTCCGCAACTCCGGATTTCTCTATCCTAGAAGCAGCTTTCCTTATTGCAAAAATTGACAACCCCGAAATCGAAACTTCATTTTATTTAGACGAAATCAATAAAATGAAACTTAAACTTGCCTCTAAAATAAAACCAGATTCTAACATCGATCAAAAAATCAAAGTACTTTCCGATTTCTTTTTCCTTGAAAAAGGATTTCATGGCAGCAGGCAGGATTACTACCATCGCTCCAATAGTTACCTTTCTGAAGTTATGGATGATAGGGAAGGGCTGCCCATTACTTTATCCCTTCTTTTTGTTGAATTAGGCAAAAGCATCGGGCTTGATATTTATGGCGTTGGATTGCCTGGCCAATTCATGGCAGGTATTAATAAAAGTAAAGACGATTTTGTTTTGATCGATGTTTTTGAAGGGGGAAAGATTCTTTCCAAAGATCAAGCGTCAAAGAAAATTTTGGAAATCAATGGAAGAACTCTTGTTGATAACGATTTTCTTCCCATGAAAAACAAACAAATTCTAATTAGAATACTTACAAATCTCTCAGGCATCGCTAAAAAAGAAAAAGATAACATTGGTCTGATTCGTTATCTTGATGCTATTATTTCAATTGATGAAAATTCTCACGAAGAAAGGGGAAATCGTATCATTCTTCTTGCACAAAATAATGAGATACAAAAAGCAATTGCTGATATTGATTACCTTCTTCTAAAAGGTCCCAAAGAACTGGATTCTGAAAAATTAAATGAATTTAAACAGCTTCTTCTTAAAAAGTCCTCAAATTCCAAGGATAACTAATATGCCTCATAAATCAGTCCTGAGTATCGGCCAATGCTGTGCAGATCATTCAAGTATTAGCCGTCTTATTAATCAAAATTTCCAAGTCGAAATAATTAATGCTGATTCTTCGACTGAAGCTTTTTCATTGATTGATTCTAAAACTTTTTCCCTGATATTAGTTAATCGAATTTTTGATTCTAATGCAGAATCCGGATTGGACTTTATCGAAAAATATTATTCGAAGAAGGCATCCTCATCCCCTATCATGCTAATTAGTAATTTTGAACAATCGCAAAAAGATGCACTTAAACTTGGGGCTGATTTAGGATTTGGTAAAAACGCTCTTACATCACCCGATACACTATTAAAATTAAAAAAGCACCTACTCGACTAAAACCGCCCTACTTGCAAAAAGCCCCCCGGCACCCAACCCGCCCTTATTATGCGTTTATGCTTTAACCTTTTAAAAAACAACAACTAACCAACTCAACCTCGCCTCCCTTGGCCCCCTCTTTTATCAAATTTGCGCTTCATTTTCAATTAAATTTGACTAGCACTATTTAAGATTATCGTTATTATCCCGCATTCATTATGTCGATACTAATAAGGAGATTCTAGAATTTTATATTCCGACTCCTTATTTAAATCTTCGTTTGTTAATTTGCTTTTGCCTTACTGAGGAATCTTTATGACCGACAATTTCAACCCTAAAACAACTTCTATGGCTGGAACATCAATTTCATTAATCATAGGCGTGCCCATAGCGGTTGGATTTTGGTCCTTGGTAATGTTTGGACCGATTGATGTCCCAATCATGAAACGGTACCTGGGCCATCCTGTAGAATTTGTTGAAATTGTAATGTTTTCGTGTGCTATCACTGCACTTATATTTAAGTTGTCAAAAATAATAAAAGAGAAAAGCGCCCTGCGTCAAACACTTATTCCAGTTTGGGATAACATCCAAATTCATCCATTAGAAACAACAACTCTTCTCGAAAATCTAAATACCGCAACACTACAAACAAAAAAAACAATTGTATTTCGCAGATTTTTAAATGTCCTACAATTCGTCAAACAACGAGGTAGTGCTGAAGATCTTGATGATCAACTTCGAAATTTTGCTGATGCAGATAGTATTGAATTTGAAGGAAGTTTTGGCTTAACCCGGTTTATCACCTGGGCTATTCCAATTCTTGGATTTTTAGGAACGGTTCTAGGTATCACGGGCGCCATTTCTGGTGTTACTCCTGAAATGTTAGAAAAATCGATGAGCACCGTGACTGATGGACTAGCACTATCATTCGATGCAACTGCTCTTGCACTAGCGTTAACCATGGTTTGTATGTTCTTCAGTTTCTTGGTAGAAAAATCAGGAGATCAATTTTTAGAAAATTTGGAACACTCAATCGATAAAAATCTAGCTCATAGGTTTTTAAGGGTTCAGTCAGATCAAAATCCAATTGTTGAAATTCTATCACGACATACTAAAGATTTGATTAAATCAACAGAAACATTAGTTACAAAACAAGTCGATCTATGGGCAAATTCCTTCGAAAAAATAACTGCTCAGGCGGAAGGCTCAGGATTCGAATCACAAAATAGAATGCGCAATGCACTTGAGGAAGCTTTAACAAAAACCTTATTTTCACACCAACAACAAATGGAAAAATACGAGCTCAACTCTTCTGAACTTGGAAGAAAATTTACGGAACAAGTTGGAAAACTGGCATCCTCATTGCATGACTCAAGCATTCAACAGCAACAATCTCTGCAAAAAGTTGTCGAAAGCCTTACGAGGCAAACAAATTCTTTAGTTGAATTACAGCAAGGTGAAAAACATTTGATTCAAATCCAAAATCTTATGCAACAAAACCTTAACCAGATCCACTCTACAGGCGATTTTCAGGAAGCTGTCCACTGCCTTACGGCTGCAGTGCATTTACTAACTTCAAAATTGCAAGGTAGAAGCAACGAACCATTTTTTAATACTGCGAATCAAAACCCACGCAGTAATCCTTCCGGAAAGGTTGCATGAGAAAGCGCAAGAAGCTAGAAGTCTCAACTTTCCCTTTCCTTGCTGTGCTACTTTGCACCATGGGGGCGTTGATTCTTTTACTTTTAGTAATGGATAAAAAAGCCAAAAAGGCAGCCTTAGAAAAGGCATATGAAGCTGCATGGACTCAATCAAAAAATTTACAAGCTAAAACTGATGCTGAAAAACAAAATCAGGATAATGAAAAAAATGCATGGATTAAATTGAAATCAGAAAAGCATGAAGAACTTTTGAAAAAAGAATCAGCATTAGAAAAAGAGATCAGCTTATTAAAAATCGAACTTTCTCAACTGGATAAAAATAACGATAAATCTCAAGCGAAAATTTCTTCGGATGATCTAATTAAAAAAGAAATCGCAATAACAAATGAAAAATCAAAAGTGAACATGCTTGCTAAAAAATTAGAACTGGAGAAAAAAAATGCAGATAAAAATTTAAAAGAAATAAAAGATTTAACTGAAAAAATTGCTTCAATGGAATTGATTTTAAAAGAAATGAAATTTTCAATTGATAAAGATAAGTTCGCTTTTTCGATTGTTCCTTATTTTGGAAAAAATGGTCTAAATCGAAAACCTTTATATATCGAATGCAATGAATCTGGTATTTTATTTTTTCCTGATCAAACTCTTATTCCCTCAAATGATGAATCCGACAATCTTAAAAATGAAATTTTAAACCGAACTTCGCTACTTAGAGAATACCTTCAACAAACCCTTGGGCCGAAAGAATCAACTCCTTACTTAATGCTACTTGTAAGGCCTGGCGGGATCACCAATTATTGGAAACTTCAATCTATTATAAAACCTATGGATATCGATTTCGGCTACGAATTAGTTGATAAAATTTGGGTTTTAGATATTCCAACCGAACAATCGGCACCCTCGCCTTCAAAACTTGTTTCAATGATCAAACCGATGCAAATCCCTAAACCAATTCCTGCCCCAGGAAATATTCTTGGTGGAATAAACAATGGAAATGGCAATATTCCTCAACAAAATAACGATTCAATAAAGAACGGTGTTTATCAAAATGGAAATGAAAAAAGAAATGGTTCTACCGGAAATACAAAATCAATTAGTTATGGTGCAACTGCTCAAAATATACGGCCAATCACTGCACTTCCTGGTTTCCCGGTTAACAAAAACACAACTAACACTTTAGTTAAAAATAATCCAACCTCAGTAAATAATCAAAACGGCAATGGTTCAGGTAACATTAATCCTAATAATTCCGGATCCGGTAACGGCAATCAAAACGGCAATGGTTCAGGTAACATTAATCCTAATAATTCCGGATCCGGTAACGGCAATCAAAACGGCAATGGTTCAGGTAACATTAATCCTAATAATTCCGGATCCGGTAACGGCAATCAAAACGGCAATGGTACCGGAAACATTAACCCCAATAATGTAGGATTTGCTAATAGCAATCAAAACGGCAATAGTACCGGTATCAATAACCCTAATAATCTGGTATCCGGTAACGGCAATCAAAACGGCAATGGTGCCGGTATCAATAACCCTAATATGAATAGTAATTCAAATAACAAAAATGAAACCCAAACAAATAGAACCAATCAAACTACAGGAAACCCAAACAAATCAACCACTGATATAAATCAAAACTATAACAATCAAAATGATCCAACAGGGGTAAATAATGGTAATGCTAAATCAATAAATATAGGAAATAATTCTTCTGGAAGTGGGAACACAAGTAATTCTGCAAATAATGGAACAGGAGGGGTTCCTGGTTCAAAAGAAACCTATTCTGTTGCAACGACACCAAACTCTTTCGCCGATGGCAATTCAAATGGCCAAAAAGGAACTGGAAACAGTTCTTCAGGTGAAGACAAAAACAAATCAAATACGAATAATTCGGATGGAAGCCCCGGTCAAAAAGGAGATGAACCAAATTCAACTTCAAAAAAAGAAAACTCTAAAAGTGCTATTGGTTCAAATGGACAAGATTCACAACAAACAAACCAGGATCAGCATCCTAGTATCTCAATTTCCCTCAACAGCAACAAAAATGATCCAAATGTAAGAAACAAACAAAGTCCACCAAGAACAACGTACAACCGAGAAGATGAATCTCAAAGCAACAGTGATGCGCAAGATCCAACTGCAAGAATAGCAGCCCCATTACCTGAATTAGGGCCTAGAAAAAGCTCCACTCCTGCTCCATTAAGAGCTGCAAGATTATTTGCAGACAGAGATTGGGTGATTTATGTGGAATGTAAATTTGAAGAAATACTAGTTCATCCTAACCGCTTAGTCATTCCAACAAGTTTATTGGCTTCCGAAGAAGGCATTAAAAGATTTGTACAAGAAATAGAAAAAATGATCACAAGAAAACAATCAACAGTACGAGCAGGCGAACCGCCCTACAGACCAGAAGTACGATTCTTAGTTTGGCCTGATGGATTGAGACCTTATCACTTGTCTTATCCAGCATTACAATCAGCAGGAATAAAACAAAAAAGACAAAACTTAGAGTCTGAAGATAATATCAAAGAAATTATTCAAGGAAGATAATTTTAAGCCATGCGTAGAAGAAGAAGACCAGATAAAGAAATACATTTTAGCTTCGATTCCTTTTTGGATGTCGTCGCTAATGTTGTTGGTATCATCATAAAACTGATTTTAGTAGCATGGGTTGGAGCTAGAACATACAAAGGGTTTGAAGTCCCAGAATCGTTTACACCAAATACACAAAATGTTACGGAAAACAAATTAATTGATATTTCAGATCCGCTCACGCAGAGCATTGATGAAAAAAACAAGAAAAAAGCTGATTTTGAAGCAATACTTACTAGCAGAAAGAATAATCTTAACGACCAAGTTAAAGAAAAAGGGGTAATGGAACAAAAAGTTTATGAATTAAATAGCAGTTTAAAAACACTCCTTGATCAAGAAAAAGCACTAAACACAATGATAAAAGAATCATCTGAAATCAATAAAACCAGCCCAATAAATATGGCTGCAATAAAAGCAAAATCCGACCAATTAAAAGAAGAAATTGAAACACTTAAAAAAACCAAAGGTGCAAAAAATGAACTTAAATACAAAACTCCTGTTAGCAGAACCTTGCAATCAGAGGAGATGATTTTTGAATGTAAAAACGGACGCATCACACCTGTAGACATTGGTGCAATGCTTGAAGAAGTTTCAGGGCAAATGCAAAGTTTAGGTGAAAAGCTACGAAAACAGTGGGAACTCGAAGAATCCTCACAAACTTATGGTGCATTCAAAATAAAATACACAGTTGAACGAGAAAGAAGCGCATTAGATATAGCCTCTTCTAATGCTGTTCCTGATGAACGATCTAATTTCAGATTTTCTTTGACGGGTTGGGTATTAGAATCGCTTGATCCAGAAAGGGGCGAAACATTGGAGCAAGCGCTTAATCCAAATTCTGAATTTATGAAAATAATAGGGAGCCTTGATACAAATCAGACTGCAGTAACTTTTTGCGTTTACCCTGATAGCTTTACTATCTATCGAAGGATGCGCGATTTACTTCATGAAAAAAATATAGTTGTAGCTGGAAGGCCACTTAATTTTGACGCCCCAATTGCAATGTCTGTTAAAAAAGGTACTGCATCTAGGGGGCAATAACTATCTAAAGCCCCACAAGATAACTAAACCTCTTCTTAAATTGTTCAGATGTCCAATTTAAACTTTTTGCAAGAGCATCCAGTTTAATAGGGTCTTGGATATCAGATTTATCAAGCATGATCATATAGCGTCTTGCACATTCAAACCCTTCGCTTTTAACATCAACTATTCGAGTTTGCATTCTTCGAGTAGTTGGATTTATTATATTTTCAAAGGGTATTGGTTGGAGCTTGCCACCAATAAATGAAATTACTGCTCCGTATTTTGTACACTCATCAGATTTCAGGAATTTAACAGCGCCATAGCCAAGATCTCGCGTGTATTCAGCATCAAAAGGAATCGGGTCGGCACAACGAAGTTCATAGCCTAAATCTTTATCAATAACCGTCAGGCTGATTCCTAATTCTTCAAGCTTGGCAGCAAGATGATCTTTAACCATTCTTCCAAACGCAATTTCACCTAAGCGCAAATGGCCATGGGGATCACGCTCAACTTTCCCGTAGCGGCTCAATTGATTGGCATCTACATTTGATAAACCTTTTTCGCCTATTTTCTCTAATAGCCCTTCAGCAAGCACAGCAACACCATAATTAGAACCGTTTTTGCGCCTTTTTATAATTGAACCAAGAAGAATATCAACCACTTCATCCATCGAAACATCTCTATCCTGAAATTCTTCAGGAATGATAGTCAGGGTAGCTGCAGCAGCTTTACCAATCCCAAGGGCCAAATGCCCAGCAGCCCGACCCATGCTAATAACCAAATACCAGCGTGAAGTAGTTTTAGCATCTTCACAAAGACTACGAACAATATTAACTCCGTAATGCCTTGCGGTTTCAAATCCAAAAGTTGGAGTCGAAGGCGGCAAAGGCAAATCATTATCAATTGTTTTGGGAACATGAGCGACATTAATTGCGCCCGCAGCTTTAAGATAAACTTGACTTGCTGAAAAAGCAGTGTCATCGCCGCCAATAGTTACTAATTTGGTTATCCCAAGAGTTTTAAGGGCTTCAAGAACTTGCTTCATATCTGCATCGTTTTTTGCAGGATTAGTTCGCGAAGTACCTAAGATTGATCCACCTTTAAGATGAATGCCTTTAACATCTTCAATCGTAAGTTTTTTTATATTGCTAACGCTACCTTTAACTAAATGCTTAAACCCATCAATAAAGCCATAAACTTCCATGCCATTAACAATGGCTTCGATAGTAACGGCACTGATAACCCCGTTAATCCCAGGTGCTGGGCCCCCACCAACAACAATGCCAAGTTTTCCAGTAGATTTTGCAATGTCCATAAAAATTTCCCAGACAAATAATAAAAGAATACTGATGAAACGAGATACCACTTACCATATTAATTTAGAGTTACTATCAGGTTTTGACTACGGTTCAAGCTTAGAAAAAACAATGAATCTTAAGATAAATTGTTAAGCAGCATTCTTTTTTGGTCGTGGCGCACAACTAAATAGGTTGAAGATTTCCTCCTCATTTAAACCTAACGAAGAAGGCAAACCGCTATGCTCAATAATATCTGCAAATAGTTTCCGTTTGGCATCTAGGACTTCTGCGATTCTTTCTTCAATAGTGTTTTGAGAAATAAACCTCTTTACAAAAACTGTGGATTTTTGCCCCAAACGATGAGCCCGATTTATGGCTTGATCCTCAATTGCAGGATTCCACCAACGATCAAAAAGAAAGACATAATTGGTAAACTGTAAATTAAGCCCAACACTACCAGTACCATAACTCATCAAAATGACATGTGCTTTTGGATCTTTTTTAAATTGATCAAGAATCCCCTGCCTTTGCTGAGAGGGAACTTTCCCATGATACATTAACGGATTATAATCTTTTAATTGCTCCGCAA
>Ga0209296_1003205_pt1 | contig 11209 bp, 18 predicted proteins | sample S_130206_EF_Meta_FD_187319 | JGI IMG/M metagenome (GOLD analysis project Ga0209296, IMG submission 187319) | Freshwater microbial communities from Lake Simoncouche, Canada to study carbon cycling - S_130206_EF_MetaG (SPAdes) (version 2) | ecosystem: Environmental > Aquatic > Freshwater > Lake ...
CTCAATCATTGATTCGGTAAAGAACTTGCGGCTCTCGTCCGAGGGATCCCACTCAGTGGGCTGTGCCTTGATGTTGTTCTTAGTAACAATCTTCTCGTACTTAGGCGCATCTTCCTTGCGGGTTAATTCGCCCATTGGAGCCTTCGCCTGTAGCGTAGGAGCAGTTTTCTCATCCTCTTCCGGCAGATCATCTCCCGAATAGATATATATGCCCAAACCATGAAGCGCGAGGGCTTTGGTCATGCATCTCATAATGGCGGTGTTAACAGCAAACGCATCGGGGTTAAGGATGGGTTTGTTCTTGTAGTCCATGACGGGCAACATACAGGTTCGGGGTTGACCAAACATGGTGACAGTGACCCACACCATGCCTGTGCCATTCACATCCATGTAGGGTTTACCCTCAAAGGTCTGCACATCAAAGGTTGCGCTTTGGTCTGCCTTTAACGCCTCTCGCCACGCCCACGCCCATGAAAGGTACGTTAAGCCATTCTTCTTCTCTGTATGCTCGTTGACGTTAATCTTGAGCAGATCATGCGGGGACATTGAGTTCTCCTTGATATTGTTTACACCACTTGCTGACTCCACAGAAATCTCCTGTGCATCGCTTGTACTCACCTTTTCTTTCCTCGACATAGCCTTTTTCCTTTTCTGCCAACTCTGTGGCTTCCTCTATGGTTTTAAAAACACGGATCGCAGTCTTGCGACCCTCTCTCTTCACTGCGTAGATGGTCTCGCTCATCCATCTTTCTTCATCGGTACAGGGCTGTAACTCCTCCCCGAATTCTTGGGCTTGCTTGGCAACACGGTGCATGTCCAAGCGTTGGCGTACATAGGTCTCTGTGGTGACTGAGTCCCACATTGGGATATCAATCATCACTGCCTCTGCCTTGGGATAGTTTTCCTGAGTGGCGTGGGGCGAGTAATCCTTGATAATTGCGCAGATCTTCAGACCGCAGACCTTTTGCTTCTTGACGGTCTCAATCAACCATTTGTAGATGTTCAGTTGAATGTCCCACTCATCCTTGTTACGTGCCAAAGCTTGCATCACTGACCAAGCCTTAACAAACTTGTAATCTATGATGACAACCCCGTTATCTGTGTGCTCCTGTAAGTCAATTGCACCGCTGATAGTTATTCCATCGATGGAATGAAAGATGCGCTCCTCGTTGGTGTAGCCCTCTATAGCCTTGCCCTCAAGCTTGCTGTGCATGAATGTACCTAGCTGAGAAGCAATCAATTTGGTAACATCAATGACTATCTCGTCATCATACTGTTCGCGCATTCTGCGTATCTTTGGTGGCGACATTAGCTCTGTTACGCTATACTGAGATGCGCCTTTAGTGTAGAAGTCTCTAGCGAGCAAAGCCACTAACGGTGCGGGTAAGCCTTGTTCATTGGTTATTTTCATGTACTCTCCTTAAGGTTTTTATGAATCCAGACCTCTATAATAGCGATGATGTAGCACAATTGCAAGCACTATCACAAATTATTTTTGGTGAGCCAGCTTCAAAAGCAAATTCTCGTAGAGTTGTACACTACGGTGGTATGTCTAGGCTGATTAAGTCTAAGAAAGCATTAAGTTACTCTGATGTTTTTAGGCAACAGTGCAAGCCACTGGCTACCCTAATGACAGGTGATCTGCGAGTTACTCTGCATATTTTTTATGCCTCGAGGCGACCCGACTTGGATGAGAGCCTGATCCTAGACCTGATGCAGGGTCTTATATATGAGAACGACCGACAGGTTAAAGAGCGTCATTGCTACTGGGGGCTAGACCCTGAGAACCCAAGGGCAGAGATCATCATTGAAAAGATCCCTGAGATTGCTCCAAAAAAAAGCCCCTCCAAGAAAACTCGGAAGGGCTAATCCCACAAAGGAGAGGAGAGTACCGGCAACTGCAAGTTGCGGTGTGTGTAGTTTAAACTAAAAATACAACAGGTGCAAAAAATACTGCTGTTGGTTCCCGGAGGCGTGTTTAAACGATTGCGGCGTACCCGGCGAAGTGTTTAAACGTTTTTACCCAACCCGGCAGCAGGAAGAATTTGGGTTAGCCATCGCTAAACTATTTTCTGTCTTTTTTTTATACTGCTTGACAAACCATTTATGGTTGACAAAAATAATCTTATTTGCAAATGGATACAAAATGTCAATAGCTAGAGATGTTTCTCAAGTCATCAAGCAATTTAAAGATGGCGTGTCTATGCCCGATATTGCCGCATCACATGGGGTGACTCGGCAACGCATTCAGCAAATATTGAAAACCAATAACTTAAAGCGCACAGATGGTGGTGCATATTTAAGAGCCGTTGCGGTACGTGCCGCACAACTTCAAGAGCGTAATTCCCGCTATATAGACAAGCTTGGATGCACCTATGGTGAGTACAGGTCAATCCCTGTTGATGCACGTAGGGCTTATGGATACCAACATCGGAATGCCAACAAAAGAAAGATTGGTTGGGCTTTTACGTTGTATACATGGTGGCTCATTTGGCAAAAGTCGGGTAAGTGGGATGAGCGAGGCAGAGGCTTTGGATATTGCATGGCACGTAAGGGCGACATAGGCGTTTACAGCCCTGACAACGTTTACATTTGCACCGGATCTCAAAACATGCGTGACTATTACGCAACAGATTTATACCAACAACGCAAAAAAAGTTGTGCAAGTTCTTAAAATTTGTGCTTATAATTCAATCGTTGCTGTCGGAGGCAATAATTGAGGCCATTTACACATGCGTTCCGCTTTACCTGATGCTTTCGTGGGAGAGATATCAGGCAAGGCTCCGACCGGACGCAGTTGTAAGTGGCCTTTTTCATTTCCCTTTTTACGACAACCGTACTCCAGACGTTACTAAGGGGTAGAAATCTGCCTGCGTGGAAGCAAAGGGTTACGTGGTATGCGCAAGCTAGGGGGCAGTTCCCGAATAATCCACGGTGCTGGTCGTATCTGCAAGCACAGGGGTCAACTATGTTGACATGCAGAAGCCTTAACGGGCGGTGAAACCATCCCTCTCTACTCCTTGGGGTAGGGGGGTCTATGGGTGAAAATTATTAATAAGCCCGCAAAGGGGTAAAGGAGAGAGAGCATGGATGAATTAAGACAGAGGGATTTCCAAAGGTTTGTCAAGCACCTTGGAGAAAGCCATGACGGGGTTATCTCAGCCTCTAATTGGTTGAACAGTTTGGGGTACTCGGTAACGATACCGCCCTCGACTGTATCGGACAGCTACGAGAACAGAATGAATCACGTAGATAAGGGTGATCTCTACATCAACATGAGGGTTGAAGTCAAAAGACTCGGGATTGAATTCACAAGCAGGGCAGATTGGAAATTTGGGGATAAGTTTATTGTCTGCGCCAAGCATTCATTTGACAACGCCAGTCCAAAACCATACGCATACATCATCCAAAGCGCAGATTTAACACACCTCGCAGTGGTGCATTCACATACGTGCAAACAATGGTACTCAGAAAAAAGAAAAGACTCCCGTTACGAAGATGTAACTCAAGAATTTTATCTTTGCCCGATTGACCTTGTTAGGTTTCATGCGGTTTAATTCATATTCCAAGGAGCAAAAATGACACGCAATTACAAGCAAGAATACAAGACTCAAGAGCAACGAGGCGAACATGAAAACCGAATGGAACGCCAACGTGCCCGTAGAAAATTGGACGCTAAGGGAGTGACCCGACAAGGTAAAGACGTAGCCCACGTCAAGGCTTTGAGCAAGGGTGGATCAAACGCAGATGGTGTGCGATTAGAAGCTCCCAGCAAGAACCGTTCGTTTAAACGCAAGTCAGACGGCAGCATGAAATGAACCAACGCATCGCTGATTTCGTCAGTGAGTTCCACTTCAACGAATCTACTCGGGTGGCTTGCCCGTACTGTTCTGCTGAACGCAGAAAATCAAATCAAAAAGACATGACGCTAACCCGCAAATCAGACGGGGCGGTCGTGTTTCATTGCCATCATTGCCAGACTAACGGCTCAGTCCAACCACAACAGGAGAGAATTTTGTCAGCCGTACCAAGCCCAACAATTGTTTCAAACAAACTGCAAGATCAACATTACGCATGGTTAGCCACTCGGGGCATATCACACCAAACCGCAGACAAAATGAAGTTGTTTGCCGCTGAGAAGTACTTTGGTAAGTTAGGTAAAACCGCAGATGCTATCGGTTTCCCTTACTACAGGAAAGGCGCATTGGTTGCCGCCAAATACAGATCATTCCCTGAAAAGGATTTCACTCAAGACTCAGGCGGTGCGCATGATTTCTTTGGGATTGACCTCATCAAGAAGGATCAGCCACTCATCATTGTAGAAGGCGAGATTGATTGCCTGTCCCTCATGGAACTGGGCTACGAGAACGTGGTCAGCGTACCATCGGGCGCACCCATCAAAGTCGCAGATGGAAAGGTTCTACCCTCTGAAGATAAGAAGTTTGCCTATGTATGGAATGCTCGGGAGATACTGGACGCAGTACCCTACATCATCCTAGCAACTGACCAAGACACTGCGGGTCAAGCGTTAGCCGAAGAACTGGCAAGAAGGATTGGCAAAGAAAAATGCAGACTAGCTAAATTTGAAAAGAAAGATTTAAACGAGGTAATGCTTGATGACCCGACAAAGGTAGGAGACCTACTGGCATCTGCCGCCCCGTACCCAGTCTCGGGGATCTCGGATGCGGGGTCGTTTTATGAGCGTTTAAACGAGTTATATACGAAGGGCACAGGCAAGGGGTACTCCACGGGGTACACCTCGGTCGATGAGATTTACACGGTAGCCCCTGCACAGTTGACTGTTGTTACGGGTTATCCCTCATCGGGCAAGTCTAACTTTGTGGATCAGATCATGGTCAACCTAGCAGAAAAACATGATTGGAAGTTTGCGGTCTGTTCATTTGAGAATCAGCCTGAGATTCATATCAGCCGCCTGATGGAAATTTATACCAAGCGCAGATTCTTTGATGGCAAAGACAGAATGTCTGAGAGCGATAAAGAGATCGCGTTTAAATTCGTTAAGGAGCATTTTCTGTTCATTGATACCAACGGAGAGGAGCCAAGTACATTGGACTCAATATTGGAACGGGCACGGGTAGCTGTGAAAAGGATGGGGGTTCGGGGGTTGGTCATTGACCCGTATAACTACATAGAGTTACCGAGGTCAGAGGGCACTGAGACAGCCGCCATCAGCGATATGCTGACTCGGGTTCAGAAGTTTTGTAAGGCACATGACGTGCATACATGGTTTGTTGCTCACCCGTCTAAGATCACCCGACAAGGCACTGAACAGCCTCGCCCTGACGGTATGTCCATCGCAGGGTCAATGGCTTGGTGGGCTAAGACTGACTGTGGGTTGACTGTCCACAGAAAAGATCACCATGTAGAGATCGCAGTTTGGAAATGTAGGTATAGATGGGTCGGGACGCAGGGTGAAACGACAATGATTTATAACAAAACAGCAGGAACTTACTCGGAGAATCTAGATGCCTTCTAATCGTTTAAACGGTAACCAGAGTAGCTCATCTGGTGATCCTGCTAATGATCCCCGTTTAAACATCAGGGAGGAACTTGCAGGTGAGTGGGGCACTGAACTTCTTTTCTTAAGCGAGGGGGAGTTTGACGAGGCAATCATCGGTGTATCAGAGAGGATAGGTGATGAGCCTGTGGTCGCCTATGACACGACAAAGATCGTGGATATCCTCAGTCGGTCAATGACTGTGGACGAGGCGTATGAATACTTTGAGTTCAATATTCTCGGGGCGTATGTTGGGGAAAAAACACCTGTGTTTATAACCACTGCGTTTAAACAGTGACCGCAGCGGCTGCTGGCTGCATTTGCGTTTAAACAGAAACGCGGGCGCAATACCTGAATATACGTTTAAACGTTTGTGTATAGACCAAAAAAAAGGGAGCCGAGGCTCCCTTAGATTTGTGCCACTCGGACAGCTTGGATTATGTTTGGATACTTTCCACAATAACGTGGGACTCGGTCTCTGCCCATGCGATACACCGCCCAAGCCTTGGCTTGATAGGTGATGTACTTCTCGGCAGGGTTAACGAATCGTTCATGGTTTACGAGGTTGATTAGGTTGTCATAGTAGTACGTGGTTTTGAGAAAGGTTGGGTCTGATTGAGTGATGGCTTTAACCTTCCTCATCAATGCACCTCATCGGCTCTAGGACGCATTGAACGCTCCATCTCATAGGTAACCGCTACCACTTCCAGTACATCGTCCTTGGGTAGGTTATTGGTCACGGCTAGGGACATGGCGGCTTTGACTAGCAGACCAAGGGTCTCTTGCCCGTCCACTTCATTCCTACCAATCCAATCTATCAACCCCTCATAAGCCTGATACAGACGTTCATAGTCAATGTCCTTCTCGCTTCTCTTAATGGTTTTAATCTGCATTTTCAAACTCCTTTTCCATGTAACGAACTAATTCTTTGGCATCCTCACTCTGCATCTTTTGAATGATCTCATACATCTGAGGGGCAATGGCTATTAATCGGGCATTTGCTCGCATAGTCGCAACAGGGGTGTTCTTACTGTAGCAGTCGGCAACCATAGGCACTCCATAGTCGCCTTCGTAACCCCACACAGTCAGTCTGCTGACAGACCACGGGTAAGATGTTATGTGTTTAAACATTAAGGTCTCCAGTAAAACAAGTCAAGTAGTAAAACGATCATGCCAACAAGTAGCAAGACCCGCTCAAATTTTTGCCACAGTGTGTGGTTCATTTGATTTCCTCAATGTCTTGAATAAATTCTTCCGCATGAACTACTTCATAATTTTCAAGTCCAGTATGAATTTCTCTCGCTATTTCTTCGGCTTGAATTTCATCTTCAGCTTCAACTTCAAAAAAAGTAACTTGATGTTCAATGCGAACATATGGGACTTTAAATTTTTTCATTGCTTCTCTCCTGTAATTGATCTGCCTACTGCATCCCTGATGCTTCGTTCTTCTTTGCTGTATTTGGTTGCCTTCAGAACACCCTTTGCAAACTCTACGTCAAGTGAAAGATGCTCAATCCATGAGCCATCATCGATGTAGCGGTCAGCAGACAGGGTCAAGTTCTTTAGTGCCGCTGTGAGGTAAACGATTCGTTCTTTGTCTGTCATTGGTTCTCTCCTGTATATTTTTTTTAACGATGTAACGAGCATCGGGCTTGCTTGCAAACCATTTGCTCAACCCTGAGTCATCATCTTGTAGGAGACCGGCAGGGTAGCCGGTCTTACCTCCTTGTTTAAACGTCATGTCCATTTCTCCACGTCTGAGATAGATTTTTCGGTAACAACAATGTTGATGTTGCTGTCATTGAATATTTCCATAGCTTGTTCAACAGCCTTGGCGCGGTTAGTAGCCTCAACATCGATCTGAACAAACCCCTCTACAGCCACTGTAATGGTGTACTTCTCGGTCTTGTCAGGGGTGTTAAGTCTGCGTTCATTGGCAACCCACAACGCAGAGTAGTGGTCATCTAGTCCTTGCATGGTCATCCTCCTCAGTCTAGGGTTGGTTCAAACTTGGGTGTTGTATAGCCGCCCTTGGCACGCAAGTCCTTGGTTGTGATGGCGTAGTTGTGCACTACGTCACCTTCTTTGTTGTACACATAGAGGCACACAACACCCCCCGATATGAAAGCCTCAACATAGCCACTGTTCGCACCAATGTTGATGACTGCACTCTTGACATGGTTGTCAAGTAACTCGACTGATAATTTCATGGTTTTCTCCTGTTTAAACGTAAAGTGGGTCAATTTTTGTGAGCGATAAGCCTGACGCATACTTCACGTTAAGCTTGGTATCACTCTGCACAAGGGCAACGATCCGAGGTTCATCCTCTGCGAGCCAGTGAGAGTTGTTGGTCAGGAACTTGTCAAGCCCCCGTTGGATTCTTGATAAGGCAGGGAATGCCTTGGAGGTATATCTAAGGTCAACGTCAAGGGTGAATGTTGAGCCGCTTGCGTTGGTTCTGAGTATTAATGTGGTGTTCATAACCGCTCTCCTCTACTGGTCTCATTTGTTAAACGATAGTGTGGACAGTGCCACAACGATATTGTATCACAAGGGGGCAACCCCCCTCATGCGGCAAGCTTCAGCTTGTCAAACGCTACAGTGCCCATGTCCTCAAGCTTCTCGATGGTTACAGCGTTGTTGTAAATGTGGGTCACGTCTGAACGTATGCCAACCCCGATAGTGGTGATGCCGAGGTTCTCACCCGACAGTGCCTGTTCTCTGCAAGCATCAGCGTTGCCGATACCATCGGTAAGAAAGAAGCAAACCTTGCGCTCCTCTTGACGATTCAACAGCAACCCGTGGGCATATGACAGGGCGGTAAAGTCCTGAGTGCCGCCGCCTGATTGGAGCCTCTCAAGCATCGGTCTGACACGTTGATAGGGCACGTTGAAGTCTTTGAGCAGTGAGACCTCGCAACCGAATGTCACGACACTGGTTGCAACCCCTGCCTTGGACAGCGTGTCCAGTAGGGCATAGGTTGCTAGGATGGCGTGGTACATCTTGGAGTCCAAGGGCTTGGCAGGGCGAAACATCGAGCCTGATACGTCTAGGACAATGGTCACCGCAGAGTCGATGCCATCATGCTCACGTCTGCGTTTAAACAGACGGTCATTGTGAGCCATTGTCGGGAGTGCCCGAACATTCAGCACCCCTGACTTGCGGTTGTTTTGGAATTCTTCAAAGCCCGAATTCTCAAACAACTTGCGCACGGTATAACGTAATTTTGCAGGGATCATAAAACCTCCTTAAAAGTCGATTGGAAAAGTGCGGGGGTTGTCAGCCCTTGTGTGATACCCCTTGCGCATCACGTCATCAGTGCTGTAAGAGCCGCCCGATCCTGCACCCTCGGGAGGGTTGGCAGTAGGCTCAACCTCACGGGCTTTGACTGTCTCGCCATCCTTCGTAGGAGGCTTCGCAGGGTCAGTCGGGGGGGTAGGTTGGTCACCGTCCTGATCACCGCCTGTAGGCTGTTCTGAGTCCCCTCCTGAGCCTGTCTCATCATCACCGCCATCACCTTGTTCATCGCCCTCATCATCATCCTCATCATCGGAGGGGTTAGTTGGGTTGGTTGGGGGTTGGACAGGCTCATCCTGAGTGATGCTGTTAAGCTGATCAAACACCCACTGGGCAACAGTCAGGGTATCCCATGAATTGCCGCAAGTGTTTAAACGCTTGATAGCCTCGGCAAAGATTGGCTCAAGACCAAGGGCGAGAGGCACTTTGATCTTGGCGTGTTTACGTCCATAGACAGCAAGAACAAACGGGTACTGGACAGGGTCTGCCCAGTCGATTGCCTCACCCCTACGGTTCTTGTAAGCCAAGCCCTCGGCAACCATGCCATTGATCAGGGCAGAGAGCAACTCCTCGATGTTGCCTGTCAGCCCTGCCTTGATGCCCTTGGTCTCGATCCACGCATCCTCTAGGGCATTGTGTAACTGGGCAATGTACTGACCATGCGCATAGGCAGATTGGACAGCATCAAAGTCGGTATACATCCAGTGCAGTAACTCATGCACTGCCATGCCCACGTAGCGCATCAGGTCACCCTGAGTCAGCACCGCATCATCCTTGACGTTGGCAAGTCTGACAGCCCCACTTTGATTGATACAGGCGGTTTGTGTGCCGCCATCCCACTGCACCTCGACAGGACGCAAGCCCAAGTCAGAGCAGATTTTGTGAATGCCGATCACCACGGCACGTTTAAACTCATAACCACGATAGGTTTTCATATTGACCTCACAGATATTTTGCTATGACACTAGCGTTGATGTAAGCCGCCTTGATTGCATCAAGTGCGACACGACTTTCCTCGGGTTGACGGGAGGTAACGGTTGATTCCCATGCCTCATCAACATCGAGAATTTCCAATGCCCGAATAAAAGCAAGGGCAGAGCGAATAGAGGGGGCGTCGATCACGTCCCCTGTATGTACCTTGGCACGGGCGGCATTGATGGCATTCACTACGTGTTCAGCCAACATCTTGTCGCAACCAGTGTGCAGGGTCAGGGCAAGAACCTCTTGTTCTTTGCTTAAGTACTTGAACTCAATGACACGGGCAAACCGATCAATCAATGATGAATTCATGTTCTGAGTCTTGGTATAGCGTCCTGATGTATCGCCATTGGTCATGGTATTGTCAGCGGCAAAGACCAAAACACCCTCTGCCCTACGGTGTACAAACCCCCCGTAATTGACCTCGCTGTTCTCCTCTAGGAACCCGTTAAGGGTAGCCAATTCCCCTGCATCTGCCATGCTAATTTCATCCAAAAGCACGACAGTAGAGGGGCAAGTGAAAGCTTTTAGGAACACGCCCTTTTTGAATACGGTAGCACCGTTCTCAAGACCTACAGCCCCTGCATAATCGTCAGCAGTGGTGTACTTGTGAAAGTTGAAACGTGTAAACGAGCGCCCAGTGCGGCTTGCGAATTGTCTTGCAGTCTCTGATTTACCAGTGCCCTTAGCACCGCCAAACCAAAGGTTCTCACCTGAATTTTGGGACAGCAACAAGTGTTCAAGAATGCCTTTTTGCCACACAAAATTCTTGTCAATTGCAGGGGCATCGGGTGCGTCCCAAATGTCAACCATCACAGGGTTTCCCTTGCGGTTGAGAATGTCAACACCGAACACGTCCAGTGCAGATTTGCGGTCAATGATTGTCGCCTTGGTAGCGTTAGCCACAACAGCCTCTGCCTTGGCATCTTTGACAGCTTGCGCAAAGGGTTTAAACGCCTTGGCAATGGCACTGGCAACCTCTGCGTTGATCTTGTCCTCATCGATGCCTGATGCAGATGCCTTGGCGGCTTTGTTGACTGCAATTGTCAGGTCATTGACTTGTTGTGCCACGGTGCTGACACTCTGAGCAACCGCTGAAGCCTTGTTGATAGCGTCAAGGGCAACCGACTCAGCACGACTTGCGACAGTGGCTGTAGCATCAAGCTTGGCATTGTCAACCCCGACACTGTCAGCCACGGGGGAGCAATTTCTGATGTAGTCAATGGTGATGTTGCCTTGCTCAACCATGTCACCAAGCCAATGCAAACGCACCATCTTGTCTTTATCCTGACGCACTGCATCAGGGGCATTGAGGGCGACAACCGCCCCGTTGATGATGAACTTGTCGATTGACGACAAGGTCTTAAGTGTAGGAATCGATGCCATGTTTTCTCTCCTTATGTACTGGTTTCAAAT
>Ga0209296_1003206_pt1 | contig 11207 bp, 24 predicted proteins | sample S_130206_EF_Meta_FD_187319 | JGI IMG/M metagenome (GOLD analysis project Ga0209296, IMG submission 187319) | Freshwater microbial communities from Lake Simoncouche, Canada to study carbon cycling - S_130206_EF_MetaG (SPAdes) (version 2) | ecosystem: Environmental > Aquatic > Freshwater > Lake ...
TCCTGCAGCAGAGACAATACTCTCTACTACAGGGTCGAGGTTTGGCGTAGAAGACATTTGTTAGATCTGACCCATGAATGCTGTGAGCTGCCACTTCCACTTGCCATGCATATCAATACGCTCTGCAAGGAAGTTAGCAACACCCTGCTCATTAGAATCATTAGCGCAAGTAAATGCCTTGTTGAGGCAATCAATTAAAATTTGATTTGCAACAAGAAGATCTTGAACCATTGCAGCAGAATCTCCACCGATCTCTACATCTTGAATAGATGTAAGTGAATCAAAATCTGCAAGACGATACGGTGCAGGAGATCCAAGCTTTCTCATGTTCTCTGCAAGTGGATCAATTGCTGAGTAAACATCTTCATAGATTTCAGCAAAGAAGTCGTGGAACTCAGCAAAGTCTGAGCCAACTACATTCCAATGATGTCCATGTGCTTTAAAGTACATGACAACAGTGTTACCTAGCGTTTCAGCTAAGCGAGATACTAGTTCTGGTTTTTCTATAGCCATTTATGCCTCCTGTGTTGGTGCTGCTTCTGTTGGTGCTTGTTCAGCAGATGCTTGACCTTCACTAGCTGACTTGAGCGCTTGCTCTACAGCTGGATCTAGTGGAGCAACAGATGCTGCTTGTTGTGCAGAACGAACTGCGTTCATAACATCAGGAGCAACAGCACCGAGCATTGCTTCTGTAAGTTCTGGTGTGATATTTCCCTTTTCTGTAAGAAGTCTAATTGCAACTTCTGTAGCAGTAGGAGCATCTTGATCTGAGAATCCATGAGCACGACGCCATGTATCGTATGAAACTGCACCACGATCTAAACCTGAATCAGCATCAGTTGCACGGTCATTACGAGTTGCAATTGCTGATGGGTCATACCAAATAACAATACGATTTACTGCTGTCTCATCAAATCCACTTGCAATAAGATATGGGCGCAAGTAGACAATGGTCAGAGCATCTGCAATAAGAAGCATCAATGGTTCGATGTGTGCCTTGTAAAGTGTTTCATCGATCTGCAATGCATTTGAATACTTAACATTTGCAAGTCCAGTTACAACATCTTTTGGAACATCTAGTCCTTGAAGGATGCGCTCTAGTACTCGATCAGAACGCTCAGCTAAAGCTGGATCAAATGAACGCTCGAACTTAAATTGCTTAATCTTGTCGCCAAGTTCTGCAGGACCACGGATGATAAGAGGAACAACTGCTGATGCGGACTCTTCGTCACGAATCGGAGTTGTCATCGCATCCATTAACTGCTCTTCGAACTCATCTTCTGCCTCTTCAGCAGTAAAGCCAGCACCGATGCCGTCTTCAGAATCGTATGGATAGTCTGGATCCGCTTGAGCAGCAACAGAAAGGCCATCAGGTAAATAAAGAGCGCCAGCATTAAGGCGAGATCTAGCAGTTGCACGGAATGTCCTATTCAGTAGTAGAAGTTCAGCGCAGAGATCTAGAAGACCACGAAGTGATGAATCTGCTTCGTCAGAAAAGCGTGGGTGTGAACGCCATACACGACCAACAAAGGCATTCTTAGAAAGTTTATTTACAAGTCCGCTACTGCCAGAATTACCTGAAGTCCCCTGCTCACGACGACCAATAACATTGAAACCGCCTCTAGGATCAGTTGTTACTTCATCAACAGAACGAATATCCCAAGACTCGGGAATACCAGATCCTGGGCGAGCTGGCATTTGTACCAAGTAGCATTCGCCAGCAACCGATAAGTTAAGTGCTGCATCTTTAAGTAGACCTGCCTGTCCTCCGTATGCGGAATTTAAACGATCAAGTGCTCGCTCCGCTGCTGTAGCAAGTCTTGAGTCAACCTTGTCTGATACACGAACTGAAATAGGTGTTTCTGTAGGATCATCTACAACTGCTGCATAGATACGAATTCTAGATACAACAGATGCAACTAAATTAAATGCATATTTGATTTCACCAATTGCATCATAATATTCCCAAGCTTCTTGTTGCCAAGCACTAGAAGCGGATGCACGACGAACTCTAAACTGCTCGTATTCGCCTTTATCGTTAATCTTAATTTGAGCTGCTGCTGCAGTAAGAGAACGAGGAGTTGAGTAGTTAGCAGCTTGTGCTTGTCCTGATAAAAAGATTGATGAAACTGAAGAAGAAGGTTTAGGAGCTGAAACAATTTGTGTTGAGCGAGAGAATGTTGATTTTGTTCTTCTAGCAGATGATTTTTTTGGTTGAGGAGACGGCTGTGTTGGCTCGTCATTAGTGAATATGCCCACTGTTACTCCTTGTCATCTATGCTGCGGAATACGAGACTCATTTGTCCTCATATGCGGTCAACAATCCTGCTATAGCTGAGACTGAGTAAATAGTCGCAACTATATATGTGATTTCAGGAATAATGATACTAGATAATACGAAACCTGACCCTACCCAAAAACCAAGGCACCACTCACATGTGAAGAGGTATCCAATAAAGGAAGACTCTGGCGGAAACTTCTTCCATAAAAATTCTCTTATTTTTGCAGTTATGATATCTCTGGTCAAGAGTCTAGTAGCTCTATATGTTGCTAGTCCTAAAAGGACTAGATGAAGAGGGGTTATATCAATCATTCTGTTGGATCCGATTCTGCCATCATAATTCCGCTGTTCCCGTATGGGTTCCATGTGCGTAGTCTTGATCCACAACCGCAGTTATGGTCTTTGGTAAAGGCAATGATCTTGCCTGTATCGGTTTTAATTCTGGTCATAGGTCCATCGGTCTGCCGAGTGGTGAACCCTTCTCTAAAGACCAGCTTAGGACCTTCAGGGCTATCTTGAGCAATAAGGATATTGTTTCCAAGTAGGACAACTCGGATACGATCTACTTTGCGGGTTCCAGATGGCGAAGGGCCGCTAGTAGAAAGCTCATCTAGCTTGACGCTATTGGGGGGAGCAATCCATGCGATTGCTGGGAAAACATCTGCAAGTGCTCGCATAGTTATACTCCTGTTTCAACGTACTCTGTAGGGATAAAGAATTGATCCCAGCCTAACGCTTTTTTGGCTAAAGACAAAGGGACTAGTAAGGGGTTATCTCTTGATGTGGAACCAATTAAATCATCAAACTCTGCCGAAGTCTTGGCGACTCTGGCTTTACTCCATGCATGGTGCTTTTTTAAAGACTCAATTGGAAATGCCATAGGAAAGCTAGACTGAGGACTTGTCATAGTTTCAAGACGTCGAGAGTGAGGACGCTTAGTAATTTTGGGATTGGTCCAAACAACTACAACAAGTTGATCCTCGCTGTAGCTGCCTGAAGCGGTCTTGTAGACCATGCTCACAGTTGTCTCGTCTCTAGTAGTTGCTTAGTCGTCGTGCCATTGCACGATATGTAACTCCAGCGGCTTCTGCAATTGCAGCAGTCGGAACTCCACGCTTTCGTAAATCAATGGCAATCTCTGTCAGCTCTCGGTTTGCTTTAGCGAGCGGGCTATCAGGTGATGTCTTTGCTCTATAACGCTTTGAAAGAGCTGATAGCTCTCGTAGGCGAGGACGAATATCTGCAGGGACGCCGGGAGAAATGGATCTTAGGCGAGGTGCATTCTTCGTAGGTACAGAGGTGGTAAGTGATTTTGGCGGTGGGAGAGGGACATCTCTAAACTGCTTCATATTCTCTGCCCTTTTAACCCAGAAGTGAATAGTTGTCTTAGGACGCTCTGGTTTAACAGATTTTCCTATAATAGATAGCGACCAACCAGCTTGCCACAAGGCACGGAGACGAGACTCCATCTCATCCCGCATTAGCGAGGAGATGTATCTGACTTCGTCTTCCGGGAGTTTGATTGGCTTCTTCACTATTCTATTTTACAGTATTTTAGAAAGCCGTACAGAAAAATTAGACCTGATGTACCTGCACTTTGATGCCTGGGCTGATTCTTGTACGATACCTACAAATATATGAACCTTTCCTTAAATTGCTTTTGGCCTGTGAGAAGGCAACTCTTGTTTCCGGGCCTTTTCCAAATCGTTTCCTAAACTTTTTTACCTCTTTTCTTTTTTCTTTTTCTTTGAAAATCTGAAGGGCAAGTCATCAAAATAATTTATTTTTTTTCTCAAGTTAGATAACAAAAATTATTTTTTAAGGCTCATCACTTTTCAAAAATACTTATACAAAAAGGGTCATCAAGAGAAGCAACTCTCAAGGTCTTTTCAAGACTTTTAAGTCTCAAGATCAAAGAAAGAACTTTCTCATCTAAGAGTTATCACTTCCGGGCTACTGGCCAGGTCCTCAGCCTGGAAAATATAATTCAAACTAAAACACCAACTCTCAAGGGGGGTGGATAAAACTCTGACTAGTCATCTGACTAGATAGATTGCAAAGTGCAGGGAGATAGGATACATTTATCTCATTGAGGCAGGGAGCCTTGATAACTGAAAAAAGGAGAAACAAAGAATGTCAGCATATGGAACAGCAGTCACAATCAAGGGAACTACTTACTATTACATCATTGACACAAAGGCGCAGGTTCGTGAACTTCTACTAGGTTGCACTGCACCAGTGGAGAAGGTAGTAGTCCAAGAAGAGACTCGTGGACTACCGCATAGAGAACTATCCGCTCAGGAAATCCTAGACATAGTTCTAAACCACCCCGTAGCAAAGGAAGAAGAGGCAGAACTAGACACCCGCACCTTTTCAACTACAGCAGCCTAAAGAACTAAAGGAAAGCCCCTCGATCATTCGGGGGGCTTTTCCCTTTCCCGACACGCCGTAAAAGCTTTTTGTTTTATAGTTTGACAAATGTCAGGAAGGTCGTGTATCTTTATCTTAACGGTTCAGGGAGAACCGCAAAACAAAAGGGAGAAACAAAATGACAACACTAGCAATGACCGCAACACTAGCGATTAACCCAATTCAACTATCTCTAATCGAGACAGCACTAGAGATTGAAATCAAGACCTATCACACAAGCAAAATGAAACTCACTAAAGAACCTGCTCTCCGCACTTTTGCTCGTCTTATCGGTGACCCTCTACACCTTCCAAAGTTCAGAGGACTACAAGGACGCAAAGACGCACTTGCAATCGTTAAAGACTTCCTCGCACAACTTGAGGACGGCAGGGCTACCGTAGTGAAGTAGCCAACTCCCCAAAGAACCCCTCGAGAAATCGGGGGGTTTTTTGTTGGGCGTGTCCTTGCAAATGTCAGGAAGATAGGTTATAGTTCTTTCATAAGCACAGGGAGTGTTTATAAAGAACTAGGGAGAACTAAAATGATAAGCGATTTCTTCGGTAACACAATGGATAGTGTTTCAGACTTCTTCGGAAACATTACAGACTGGTTGAACGACAATCTAACTACTGACGGTCCTTGGCCAGCATTTGTTGGTGTTGGAATTGCACTCGCTCTATGTTTTATCTTTGGACTCTAATGTTAATAGTAACCGTAGCAATAGTCGCAGGGCTTCTAGGAACTGCAATCGCACTACTTCAAGACCCAATCGAACAAGAAAGGAAATAGGGAAATGGCTTCAACTTCTGAACTGATCAACAACAAGACCATTGAACAAATAACAAAACAACTTCTAGAGGCACTATCAGAAGGCAACACCGCAAGGGCTGAACTTCTAGAAATGTGGCTAACAGAACTAAAGAACTCTAAGTAAATCCGTCAAACAAAAAACCCCTCAACCGTAAAGGTTGGGGGGTTCTTTGCTTTCAAGAATTGGAGAGGTAGCTACTACGCTCCAACTCCTACATCAAGACCATCAAAGAGATAAGCAAGAACTGCTTCATCAAAGCAACCGCACTCTTCTAGACCTACTGACTTTCGATAAGCGTTGATAGCCTCGACACTTCCCTCTCCTAGTCTGCCAAACTTGTCTCTAACAACTGCGTCAAAACCTAGATCTTTTAGACGCAACTGGACAGTCTGAACAGAAGAAGAGTTTCTTGCAACAGCATTCACCGTAAGGGCAGAAAGTGAAATGATTACATCTGCATCTCTCTTGACCTTTGGTGCTGACTTGCTTTCCTTCTTTACTTCTTTGACCTCTACAACTTTAGGCTCTTCTGCGAGCGCAGGTGTGAAGATAGGTTCTTCCGCAGGTGTCTCCACGGGATTAAACATTGAACCTACTAGGGGTCTGAGTTCTTCGCTCATGTTTCCTACTTTCCTTCAGGGAACTTCTTAAGCCACATTTGAAACTTAGGTTCCGCCGTAGCACTATTATAGTCGCTCTTTGAGATCTTCCATGCGGAGAAATCTTCTCCACCCTTGCTCATGTGGTGAGCAATTTGAGCGTTGATTACTGGATTGAAAAGGTCTGAGTTTGAGTCAAGCGAGAACTTAATTCTGCGCTCCGGGCCTAGGTCACCAATCATGTTGATCTGATAGACACCATAGGAACTATCGCCTGTTCTTGGATTGCCATTAAAGGCAAGAGGGCGTCCATTACTTTCTTTCTTTGCAATAGCCCACGCAATGCGAAGAGCCTTGCCTTCAAAGCCAACTGCAATGAGAAGATCTCTCAACTCTGTATCGGTGAGAGCGGTCTTGTTCTCAAAGTCTGAAAGCTTCGGTTTTACTTCTACTACTTGTGGAACTACTACTTGTTGAACTGGTTCCATTTGCTCTGGACTCTGCGCTACTGCTACTGCGGTAGAAGCTAGAACTACTGTCAAAGACATTAGTGCTACCAACTCCTGCAAGTGGCGTTGCTTTAGAGATTGCTTCATTTGGTTTTCCTTTGTTAGGGGACAGGGACAGGCTATTAGTCTTACTAGCCTTGCCACCCCGCTCTTGGGGATAGCCTTACTTCAAGTGTCTAATCCGTAGATCTCCTTATGTCACTTGTTCTTCTTGCGTTAACTATACAGCAATGTCAGGTTAATCCGACACTTTTTTAGCCTATCAGATTAAGATTTATTTCACACTCTGAGCGTAAATCCCCTGCTGATAGCCTTAAATCTATAATAAAACCTAAATGCTCCATAAAAAATGCAGGAAGGCAGGTTTTTCCCACCCTCCCGCACTTGGAAAGACTTAAAGCTTTATCGCTTCTCTCTAACAGATAAAGTCGCTGAGGCTATTGCGGTAAGACCAAAGGCGAGCGCCATTGAGTCGTTACCTTGATAACCTGCCACAAGACACGCCAGCCCTAGGGCTAAAGTAGCAACGGCAGTCCAAACTATGTTCTTGGTATTCATAGGCTCACTCTCTTATCAGGTCTAGTTCTACCTACAAGGCGAGAATGTGGGTCTCTAACGACCACACCAGCCCCATAGACAGCCTTTCTTGCAGTTCGGTAGGCAACTCCTAGTTCTTTGGCTACTGCCTCTAGAGATAGCCCGCTTTCGTATAAGCGAACTGCCTCATTTGTAATCTTGTCAATCTTCACTAGTTCGTTACTCTTTTCTCTTTGGATAGTTCGGCTTGTAGAAATCTGATCTTTTCGTTCTTTTGGTTGATAACTCGGTGCAATTGACCCTGCGCTCTGATACCAACCACCATGACAAAGCATGAGCCAGCGAGCGCAATAATTATTGCAAGCATTGTTCCATTATCTAGAACCATTTTTTACCCCCTCTCTTTTATAGTGTAAGCAAAAGTAAAGACGGAGAAACAACCAACCCAGTCGCCCCACCTTTGTCCAAAGTGAAAGGTCTTCCAGTTAGTAGCCACAATGTTTAGCCAAAGGGTATAGCGACCAACCCCAATAGTCAGATGAGCTAAATAAGTCGGTAGCCCAAAGCCAAGATCAAACATCATCTTTTTACCCCCTATAACTTCTAGGGTCTACTTGTTTAGACCCATCACAGAAACCGCACTCGTTAGCGTGGGCATAACCTAAAGCCCCAACTAGATTAGATACTCCGCAAGACCTCATCAAAAGACAGGCGAACTCTTGGTCTGTTAGTCCTGCTTGGTTATCGCTCATACTAAAACTCCCCCTAATCCTTCATCAGTTCCAAAGTCGGCAGGGCTTACCAAGTCCAACCACTCTTTGAATAAATAAATCAAACCTTCTTGCTCTTGTTGCTTCTGTTCGTATAGTTCCTCGTAAAGGTCATACGCTGAAAGTTCCGCATACTCTAAAACTTCTTCCATTGGATAGATAGGCATTTGCTCTCCCCCTTATGGATAAATCAGGTCTAGGCAGAATTGGTTCATCTGCTCTGTCGGCACTTTACACATCTCAGGTGTTGTAGCGTCCATAGCCCAAGCAAATAAAGCGAGCGCAATAAGACCAACTGCGATACGGCGTCTAATAAACTTTGCTTCTGTTTTCACTTTGTCCCTGCTTCCTTTGGCTCCCTTAGCCAATAAGTAAATACTACACGACCTTCCTGCACTTTGCAACTTCCCTGCTATTCGGCGTGTCGGACTAACTCTCTAAGTTCCTCAACGCTTCTCCCCTTATGTAGAGAGGTGTCTCTTGCTTCTAAGCGAGAGCCTTTAGAGGCTTTAGCCTTTTTCTTGGCATGGTGCTTCATCTTCTTGTAAGTGCCATAGACCGCACTATCAGGTAAGAATTTCATAAATGTATTCTAACAGACCTTCCTGCACTTTGCAACTCTCGGCGTGTCTTAGAGTTTGTCAGGGAAATCTGTTATGATAGTCCTACAAGCCAAACAAGGGAGAAAGAAAATGGCTAGAAAAGAAATGATGATTTTCATCAACTGTTGGAAATGTGGTCAAAGGTTTCAAATAAATCAAGACCACTACTACAACGGCGCAATCTGCGAGGATTGCTAGTCTCTGTATTGAGTCAAGAGGTAAAAAGGTTCGGCAGTCTTATTATCGAACTTAGCTGAAACGGCGAGCGCAGTTTTGATCGTAGTTCTTGCGGTAGTAAGAGTTCTATTCTTACCTTCTGATAAAGCATTGAGCGCACCTAAAGCAAAGTTAGCACCTGAACCTATCGCATAGAGTCCAGTCGTATCGTGACACCAAGAATAATCTTCGCCTATCTCATAGATAGTTCCATTTATCAAAACCATAAGCTGACTTTCTGTCTCGCCATCTTTTGAGTAAGACGCTTCCTCAAAACATTTCTTGAGTTCTGGGATAAAGACCGCAGTCATAAACTTATCAAGTTTTACCCCTAGAGTTGATCCCGTGCAAGGCGGAGCTTTGAAAACATGAGTCATCAAGTTGATTGCTCTAACATCTCCCGCAACACCTAATACAAAATTACCGCTCTTGAAAACTTTACCAGCGTCCTTCGGCAAGACATAAGTTCTGCCATCTTCCTCGGTAACTCTTGAGTCATAACCAACAACAGCCCAGCCATCACCTTGAACACCCGCTATTGTTGTCATAGTTTTTTACCCCTTAGTAAAAATTATCCCACAGCTCATCACGCAAAGCGTATTCATAACGCTCGGCGTTACTAGCGTTCTTGGTTGAAATGTCTTCATCTTGGATAAGACCATCAAGTGAAAACACCGCAGTGCATTCGGGTTCTTCAAACATAATCACAAGTTTCGTATCTGCCTCGGTGGGGTCATCAACTATCGCAACAACAAACGGAGCTGAACTACCATTGGGGTGATAAACCTTATGAACTATTTGCATACCTCTAAAGATACCTTGATCGGTGAACCCTGATTTTTACCCCCATACAATAGAAAAACCCCCACCTCTCGGCAGGGGCTTCTCTCCGATTACTTAGTCATTTATGCCTAGCTCATCTAACAAATCAGCCATAACAACATCTAAATCTTTTGCCACGGCATCTAGTTTTTCTTGGAGTGTTTTCATTTAGCTATCTCTCCTTTCCCTAAGTGAGTAGCTTTATTGTATTCGATTATCCTGACATTTTCAAATCGACACGGCAAAGAAAAACCCCCACCTCTCGGCAGGGGCTTCTCTTCTATTTCTCTAAAAGTAATTCAAGGAGTAGATAGGGTTAGTTATGTATGAGGCAGGGACTGCCTGTTTTGAGTAAGCCATCCACTTTTCAACCAACTCGTCTGAGAGTCCTAAAGTTTCTCCTTCTTCGTCCGCACCCCCAGTAATAATTACATTACCAAGGATAGGATTTCCTGCGTTGAAAGTTTCTGAGTAGATAGCTGAGGCGATTAGATTGAGAGGCTTGCCCTCGGCAATACCATTCTCGTTACACCACAAGTCTTCATTATCTGAAAGACTTACGCACTCGATCATTCCTTCAACGGTAGCGGAAAGAATTTTGTAACTATCGCCAATAGTGAAAGTAACTACTGACTTTTCTCCTTCTGTTGTAATAACTACTGCTTTACCTTGAGCCATTTTTTTCTCCCTTATTCTCTCGCTCCCTGCGAGGTAGGATAACTATAACACATCTTCCTGCAATTTTCTTCCTTATCGGGGCTCTTGATTTTCCTCGATTAGAAAGGCAAACCCTGCGCCATTCCCTTCCTCATCTTGAGAAAGGATTAGACCTAAACCATTATCAAATTCAAGTATCGGCACAGCGTGATGATTACTAAAATCCCAGCCCATAAGATCTTCGGCTTCTTCTTCGGTAGCACTTCTAATACTTACAAGCTTGGCACCTACCAATTGTCCCCATTCTTTATTTAGATACTCGGTAAGTTGAATTACATTGTTCGTCATTTTTTACCCCCTATAGTTGTTTAGCTTTATCTTATTTGATCTCTATAATAATTACAACTAGACACACCGCACCCTTGCTAGGGAGAGCAAGGGAGGGTGCGATAGACATAAGTGTCTATCTCAACGGGGAGCAGTATAGGGAAATAACGCTCGACCCGGTGATCTAATACTATCATAAACGGCATAGCTACTTTTTTACCCCTAAGCATTGAAACAGTCGGGACACTCCACATCTCTTGTAATTCCAGCAAGTTCGGCTTTCATTTTCCCAGCCCCATAACAAGTTTCACAATTCGGGTCGCCTTCATCTAAAACTCCTATGTGGTTTGAAACGGCAACAACATCCCAGCCGTAGTGTTCCTTCATAAGTGTCCCAGCTACTCTAAGACAAGCGTCTTCGTAAATCTCATCTTCTTTCACCTGATCTTCGGGGACGCCAACCGTAACCATCATTGAGAAATAATCCCCAATAAACATAACGGTGCGTGTATCCATAATTTGATCCATTTTTACCCCTACCTAATTAGTGTGAGCAGTTTAGCAACTTACTCAGGTTGTTGAGACGGCGGACGTCCTAGTCTGGAACCGCCTCAATAGTATTTCCGTTCTCATCTAAATGGAAAGACTCTGGAATGCCTTCGTCCGT
>Ga0209296_1003208_pt1 | contig 11204 bp, 17 predicted proteins | sample S_130206_EF_Meta_FD_187319 | JGI IMG/M metagenome (GOLD analysis project Ga0209296, IMG submission 187319) | Freshwater microbial communities from Lake Simoncouche, Canada to study carbon cycling - S_130206_EF_MetaG (SPAdes) (version 2) | ecosystem: Environmental > Aquatic > Freshwater > Lake ...
GATGACGAACTTAAAATTATTCCAGACTGCAAGGTGTTTGTTCAGAAGCAGAGAAACGCACAATGGGAAGGTAGTTTTAACTTTTGGTTTGATGCTAAAGGATTACGATACAAGGAAAGTCCATGAGCATAAATGAATTTTTAAAATCTATACAAAAGCATTTTGGTAACGTAGAATATAAAGCCACTTCCAAAGACGGACAAACATTTAAAAGTAAAGGATGGGATCATGCTGAAATGGAATTTAGTAGAAAGCAACCTAGAAAATCTGATTATAAAATTAAGATCACTTGATTGGACTAAAAGATGGCGTGTAACAGTTGTAGAAGCTAAAGCAAGTCGTAGTTTAGAGCAAAATGAAAGGTTATGGGAGCTTTATACTAGCATTGGTAACCATTTAGGCATAGACAAACAAAACATGCACGAACTTATGTCTTACCGGTTACTTAGATCACAAACAGAAATATGTGGCTTTCCATGTGAAGTTATCAAATCTACTACCAAACTTACTACAAGCGAAATGTCAGAATATCAGCATCAAATAGAAATATGGGCGCAAACTATGGGATGGGGATGGGATTTATAGTGCAAGTTATTCAAATACAGCCTAAAGAAACTTATCAATGGTTACTTGAAAAGCATTATGCTAAACGTATTCCACAAATAATGTTTGCTTTTGGTTTGTATGTTGATGGCCAATTAAAAGGAATTGTTACTTATGGTATACCTGCAAGCCCAGCGTTATGTATGGGAATATGTGGTAAAGAATATTCAGATAAAGTTTTAGAATTAAATAGGCTTTGTTTAATGGAAAACAATAAAAATGAATCTAGCTTTTTAGTTGCTAATTCAATTAAATTACTTCCAAGACCAACAATAGTTGTTAGTTATGCTGATACCAGTCAAGGCCATGTTGGATATGTTTATCAATCTACTAACTTTCTTTATACAGGATTGTCAGCAAATAGAGTTGATTGGACAGTTAAAGGACTAGAACATAAACATAGTAAAACTTTATCAGATGGAATGACATTAGAATCTATTAAAGAAAAATATGGTGATGATTTTTATTACACAGAAAGAAGTAGAAAACATAGATATATTTTGTTTCATGGATCAAAAACAGATAAAAAGGTTTTAAGATCAAAATTATTATATGAAGTCATGCCTTATCCAAAAGGTGATAGTAAAACTTATGATTCAGGTGGCAATATACAAACCCAACAAGTAATGTTTTTATGAACTATAGAAGCCCTAAACTTTTAAAATTAGCTAAAGATGCACCATGTGTTTTGTGTGGCAGTAATGACGGAACTGTGGTAGCATGTCATAGTAACCAATTGCGTGATAAAAAAGGCACTGGAATTAAAAGTCACGATTTTCGCATAAGTTACTGCTGCCATAAGCATCATGTTATGATGGATAGTAGTAATGAGTTAAGTCGTGAAGAACGTATAGCATTATGGGAAGAAGCTCACAGGCGCACTATAGGCTGGTTATTTGAAAACAATCATTTGGAAGTAAAATGAAATATTTAGTAGGTATCATAGGTATATTATTTTTACCTTTTGCAGTAATCTTTGTAGCTTTTGAAGCAGCTTGTGTTTATATTGTTAATTCTTGTAACGAGGAATAATTATGGCAGATAAAAATCCTATCACAGGTGATTTATTACAATCACGCATGAACAATAAAGAGTTTGAAAAAAACTTTGATCTTATATTTCGTAAGCGCATCAATGAACAAAAACTTAACAATGATGACATGTTACCTGAATACGAACTTAATAAATCCACCGGAGAAGTCCAGAAAGTAGATAATGGCAAAGATGTCACCAACTCAACTGAGTCTAGCTAAATTACGAGAAGAAGGATGGTTTCCTTGGATTACAGAACATTGGAATAGTTACGCAAGAATACGTCAAGACCTTTGGGGGTTTGTAGATATTATAGCTTTAAAACCTGGACAAATATTAGGTGTGCAAACCACTACAGCATCCAACATGAGTGCTAGAATAAATAAAATAGCTGACCATGATAATGTAGGTAAAGTTCGTGAAAGTGGTATTATCATTCATGTCCACGCTTGGTTTCAAGACGATAAAAAGAAGTGGCATTGTAAAGTGAAAGACTTAAGTTGAAATTTCAATCAGAGCAGTATTATTACCAATATAAAGATGCAGTCATGGAAGCAATAGGCGAGGATAAAATGACTTGCCAAGATATGTCTTTAAAATTAGGTGTACATTACAACAGAATTAAATGGGTTATGTATAGGCTTAGAAATGAAGATCATCTATCATCATATAAATACAATGACATTACATATTACCTAAAGCCTAAGCCACATCCATTACAATCTATATTTGGCCATGAAGTAAAGTTTACAGAAGATCAAATAAAAGGCTCACAAGTCTATAACGAAAAAGATGCTAAACATAATTTAAGATTTAACCCAGATCAAGATTCATTTCATGGTAGTTCCATAGTAGGTGAAGGAGTGAAAATAGGAACATGACGCAAGAAGATATTATTGCTATATACAAAAAAGTATTTCCAACAGGTTACGAACCGATTAGCGTAGAACGCATGATAAGGTTTGCCAGGCTTATAGAAGAAAAGGTTAAAAATGCTTAGTATGGATCGTTTATTATGTATATGCGAGGATTGGGCTTTATATATGAAGTCACATGATAGCCATAAGCTAGGCTTTCCAAAGAAAAGCATAGGCATGAGTTCAGGTGGCGAGTCTACAGCAGATGCGTTTGAAGATATGGTATCAGCTCAAGACTTAAAAAATGTACATACAATAGACTCAATCATACATAGTTTGCCACAGGAACAACAGGAAGCTATCTATACACGCTTTTTAAAGACTAGGAAGCCATTTGCTTATGAATTTAAGTTAGAACTTGCTATGGACAACCTTATGACAATTGCAGGTAGACGTATAAATGCTTAGTTTATTGCATGGTGATTGTTTAGAGATGATGAAAACTATACCTGACGCTAGTATAGATGCAATTATTACAGACCCACCTTACGGAACTACAGCTTGTAAATGGGATAGTGTTATTCCTTTTGAGCCTATGTGGAATGAATTAAAAAGAGTTATTAAAGACAATGGTGCAATAGTATTGTTTGGAAGTCAACCATTTACTTCTGCATTAGTAATGTCTAATCCTAAAATGTTTAAATATGAATGGATATGGGATAAAGTAAAGCCAAGTGGTTTTCAAATAGCAAAATATAGACCAATGACTAATCACGAGCATTGTATAGTATTTGCTAAGTCAAGCCCTAACTATTATCCTATTACAACTCCTAGAGATAAAATTAAGAAAAATTCATTTCAGTCAAAAAGTGAAAGCTCTCCATTACAAAAACATGATGGTAAGGAAAGAATTTATGACTCATTTTTGCCTAAGAGTATTTTAACTATATCAAATGCTAATCAAAGAAACAGAGTTCATCCTACTCAAAAACCAATTCAACTTATGGAATATCTTGTAAAAACGTACACCAAAGAAAATCAAACAGTATTAGACTTTACTATGGGGTCAGGAACTACAGGGGTAGCTTGTAAGAACCTTAACAGGAACTTTATAGGCATAGAGCTAGATAAAGATTGCTTTGAGATAGCAAACAATCGTATAAATAATACACAAGCATAGTCAGTTTTGGTATAATCGCAGTTGTGGGAGAATTGTATCTATTGCTTTCACATAAGCTCACTTAAAACGTGGGCTTTTTTTATATCATTACATAGGGAACAAAGTGAAAATCACAGTATGCCAAGATTGCGGAGATGTGTACGACTACACAGGCTACCCTACTTGCCCTGAATGTATTAGAGATGGTGATACAACCAAAAAAGAAATACCCAAATTACTCCAGAAAGAACAAGATGCCTTACTCAGCCAAACAGAATAAGCTTTTTAGAGCCGCAGAGCATAATCCTGCTATTGCTAAAAAAGTAGGCATTCCACAAGCTACAGCTAAAAAACTAGCAGCAGAAGGCGTAAAGAAAGATCCCCATAAACTAGCGCAAGCCCTAATGAGTAAATAATATGATCGGTTCACCACAAAACAACTTCCAAACAATGCAGCCACCACAAACAATGCCACAACCACGCAATGTTATGTTAGGTCAGGCTCTTAGTAATTCAAATATGCCTAAACCACCTATGCAACCTAGACAGCCTATGCAAGGTATGCCACAAAGCATGCCACAAGCACAACCGGATATGTTAGCACCAAGACAATATGGTAACCCTACTCCACAGATGAGCAGCATGCAAATGCCACAATCAAACGCATCATTTAACATGCAACCACCAATACCTAACATGAATCAAGCTCCACAAGCACCACAAGGCCCTATGGGTATGGGACAATCACAAGGTCAAAACAGATTTGGTGTAGGATTAGCTAAACCAATGCCACAAAACACACAGGTATCCTAATATGAATGAATTTATAGCCACACTATTCTTAGCTAGAGAACTAGCACATAGATACCACTTATCTACTAAAAGCTATTCACAACATAAAGCTCTACAAAACTTCTACGAGAATCTATTAGACTTAACAGATGATCTAGCAGAAATCACACAGGGCGCACATGGCCTATTAGATATACCTATACTTACAGAGAAAAAATCATACAAAGAACCTTTATACTGTATAGCTGACAAACTACAATACATAGAAAATAATCGTTATAAAGCATATAGCAAAGACGATACAGCATTACAAAATAAGATAGACGAGATCGTAGCAGTATTTTTAACAGCGATATATAAACTAGAAAATTTAAAGTAATATAACTTACGAGGAACTAGGCTACCCTAGTTATTAGTCATGGAATTAAACGAACATTTAGCAAAAGCTAGAGAGATTGCCGCAGAAGTTAATAAAGGCAATACCAATTCTAGTAAAAACAATAGGTTATGGGCAGATACTCTAAAGAGAGCCTTATTACAAGCAGATGGTAATAAGATTAGAGCTATTGCAGAAGCATTAATAGAGAAAGCAGCATCAGGTGACGTATCAGCTATTAGAGAACTAGGTGATAGAGTTGATGGTAAACCTACACAGCAAATAGACCAAACTACTGAACATAGTGGTGAGGTTACATACACATGGAAGAAATAGTAATACCTTATACTCCACGAGAAGCATTTAACCCATTACATGATACAGATAAAAGATGGGCTGTAGTAGTTGCTCACCGTAGAGCAGGCAAGACAGTAGCTTGTGTTAATCATCTCATAAGAGAAGCACTCATTACACAGCGCACAGACTTTAGAGGAGCTTACTTAGCACCTTTCTACCGTCAGGCTAAATCAGTCAGTTGGGATTATTTTAAATACTTCTCAAGAGCTATACAAGGTACTACCATAAACGAATCTGAAATGCGAATAGATTTTGCTAATGGTGCAAGAATACAATTATTTGGTGCAGACAATGCAGATAGCCTTCGTGGACTATTTTTTGATCTGTTAGTCGCTGATGAATATGGTGACTGGAAACCGTCAGTATGGAATTACGTTATACGCCCAGCGTTAGCCGATAGACAAGGTAAAGCTATTATTATTGGCACACCTAAAGGTCGCAACCAATTCTGGGAAGTGTATAACAGGGCTACTACAAGTAGCGAATGGTTGGCACTCAAGATCACTGCATCAGAAAGTAATATACTTCTGCCTAGCGAATATGATTCTCTGAAAAACGAGATGACTGAAGATGCTTGGCGACAAGAGATGGAATGTGATTTTGATGCTGCTATACCTGGTGCAATATGGGGTAGAGAACTATACCAAGCCGAACAAGAAAACAGAATCACAGAAGTTAAGTATGATAAAGAAGTCCCTGTACACACAGTATGGGATCTAGGATATAGTGATGATACAGCTATATGGTTTTATCAGGTCATTCATGGGGAAGTCCATGTCATTGACTATTATGCTTCAAGTGGTAAGGAAATAGCTCACTATGCTGCGCAAGTGCTTACCAAACCTTATAAGTTTGGATTACATTATCTACCGCATGACGCTAAAGCTAAGACTCTAGCATCCGGTGGTAAATCTATTGTAGAACAGTTAGCTTCTCACTTTGAGTGGAAGAACATGCGTATTACTACTAACCTATCTATTATGGATGGTATACAAGCTGCAAGACTTATGTTTCCAAGAGTATGGATTGATAAAGAAAACTGTGCAGACGGTATAGAAGCTCTAAAGCAATATCAACGTGAGTGGGATGAGGATCGCAAGATATTTAAAGATAAACCTAAACACGATTGGACATCACATGCTAGTGATGCCTGGCGTTACCTTGCTGTATGTTGGCAAGAAGAAGCTAAGATAGAGAAGAAAGACGATAAGCCTAGAGGATTACATGTAGGCCAAACGAAAGTAACATTAAACGAATTATGGGAATCAGCCCCTAAAACACAAGGTAAAAGGATATAAAATGGCAGGCACAAATCAAAACGTAGGTGGTTATAAATTAATAGCAGCAACAGGTAACGTATCACCATTTGGTGCTAGTTTACTAGGCATATTTGTTTCATCATCATCTTCAGGCACAATCACAGTTTATGATAGTGCAACTACTACAACAACAGCTAAAGTAATTGACACAGTTTCAGTATCAGCCGGCACTTGGTATCCAATGCCTGTAGGTACAACTGCTGGCATCTACATTGTTGTTACTGGCACTCTTAGTGCTACTGTGGTATTTGCATAAGCATGACTAAAGTCGAGTTATATCTCAATACTGTTACGCAGTATGACAAAGAGTTTGCTAAATGGTCTGGTCGCACAGATAAAATATTGCGCAGATACAGGGATGAACGCCAAGTTAATTCCATGCAATCACGTTATAACATGCTATGGGCTAACGTACAGACTCTAAAAGCTGCTACCTTTTCACGCATGCCTAAACCGGATGTGTCACGTAGATTCAAAGACAATGATCCAGTAGGTAGAGTAGCATCCATGATCCTTGAAAGAGCAATGGACTTTGAGATTACTCACTATGAAGATTTAAAGCATTGTTTAGAAGCGTCAGTATATGACAGATTTTTAGGTGGTCGTGGTACAGCATGGGTTCGTTATGAGCCTAAAATTGAGTCACAAGACTATGCAGTATCTGAACAAGATGAAGATTCAGAAGAAGCAGCAGAATACTTAGATACAGAATCATCACCAGTAGACTATGTACATTGGAAAGACTTTGGACATGAGCCAGCTAGAACATGGGATGAAGTAAACAGAGTATGGCGTAAAGTTTATATGACACGCCAAGCTTTAACAGAACGATTCGGTGAAGAACTAGGTAACAAAGTACCATTAGATTCAAGTCCAGATGACCAAAAGTATAAAGATTCAGATGGCATTGGTAAGAAAGGTCTTATCATTGAGCTATGGGATCGTGAAACTAAAAAAGTTTTATGGATCTCTAAATCATTAAACGAAATCTTAGACGAAAGAGATGATCCTTTAGAGCTAGAAGAATTTTTCCCATGCCCTAAACCACTCTATTCAACAATCACTAATGAATCATTAGTACCAATCCCAGATTTCACACTATATCAAGATCAAGCTAATGCTTTAGATGTACTCTCTACACGCATTTCTGGACTCATAGACGCATTAAAAGTTCGTGGTGTATATGACGCATCAGAACCGACATTACAACGCTTATTTACCGAAGGTGAAAACAATACTCTTATCCCAGTTAAAAATTGGCCTGCTTTCTCTGAAAAGCAAGGTCTTAGAGGTGCGATTGATATTGTTGATATTACACCTATTGCTATGGCTCTCAAGAATGCTTATGAAGCTATGGCTCAGCTTAAACAAGAAATCTACGATATTACTGGTATATCTGACATTATTCGTGGCCAATCTAATGTTATAGAGACTGCAACATCAGCTCAAATCAAGAGCCAGTTTGCATCACTACGATTAAAAGAATACCAAGACGCTGTAGCTTGCTATGCTTCACGCATACTTAAAATTAAAGCACAAATTATCTGTGGTCAATTTCAACCAGAAACATTAATGAAGATTGGTGGCGTTGAACAGTTAAGCCCAACAGATCAAGCATTAGTACCACAAGCTATTGCTATGTTAAAAGACAATCCTATGCGTACATTCCGTATAGAAGTTGCTACAGACTCTATGCTTTACCAAGATGAACAGCAAGAAAAGGCTGATCGTGTAGAGTTTTTAGGTGCTGTAGGTACATACTTAGAGAAAGCTGTACAAGCTGCACAAGCTATGCCAGCAGAAGCAGTACCACTTATTATGGATCTATTAAAATTTGGTGTAACAGGTTACAGAATTGGTCGAGTTATAGAAGGCGAGTTTGATAACGTGGCAGATGCTATTAAAGAACAATCTAAACAACCTAAACAACCTAAACCTGATCCAGCAATGCTCAAAATTCAGATGGAAGCACAAGCTAGACAAGCTGAACTACAAAATGAAACACAAATGCGTGAGCATGAGATACAATTAGAAGCTCAAAAACAAGAAGCTCAAGCACAAAACGACATGAGAGAACGTCAGCATAAAGCAGAGCTAGATCAAGCTTTAGAAAAACAAAGATTAGAGTTTGATGCTTGGAAATCTAAACTAGATAATGAGACTAAGATATTTGTGGCTGAATTAGAAGCTAAAACTAAGCTTAAACAACAATATATGCAAGCTAATCCATTAGCTGATCCATTAGTAGACGTTGGCATAGATGGTAACTTACATCTAACAGACGAAATCTCTGGTGTATTGCATGCAGTTAATACAAACGTGGCAGAACTTATCCAAGCTAACCAAATGCACAATCAAGAATTAGCTATGAAACAAGAAATGGCACATCAAGCACTTGTTGAGCAAATGACTAGACCTAAGACAATTGTTCGTGATGCGAATGGTAAGATTATAGGGGTTAAATAATGGCAATAACCATTAAACATGCCAAAACGGATACCATAGCGGATTGGACACAAGCCGATTTAGATGCACAGATTGCATTAGGTAACTTTCCTGCTGGCACAGTATTAGCTGACATTGTATTGCCTTCTGATTGGAATAACGATCATACAATTTCTGGTACAGTTGCTATTTCTAATGGCGGTACTGGTCAAACTACAGCTAATGCAGCTATTAATGCTTTATTACCCAGCCAAACAAGTCAATCAGGTAAAGTTTTAAGCACAGACGGTACAAACACATCATGGATTGCAGCCGGTGGTACAGGAACAGTTACTTCTGTAGCATTAACAGCACCATCTATATTTTCTGTAAGTGGAAGCCCAATTACAGCAGCAGGTACACTAGCTTTAACATATTCAGGCACAGCATTGCCTGTAGCTAACGGTGGATCAGGTGCTACTACACTTACAGGATATGTAAAGGGTAACGGTACATCTGCGTTTACAGCAAGTGCAACAGTACCAAGCACAGATATTACTGGCTTAGGTACAATGTCTACGCAAAATGCTAACTCTGTAACTATTACAGGTGGCACAGTAAATGGTACTACAATAGGTGCTACTACAGCTACAACAGGTGCATTTACTACACTTACTGCTTCTACAAGTTTAACTACACCAACAGTTCAAGCAACAAATTCAGGTGGATTGTCTCTTAAAAATTCTGCTGGTACTACTCAGATGAATATGGGTGCTGGTGGTGGAGATAATATTTCATTAAATGTTTCTACAAACTTAAATGGCTCTAATGCACAAATAGATATTAGTCCTACTGGTACTGGTCATGTACATATTAATCCAACAGGATCAGGAAGTATTCAAGTAAATCCTACTAGCGTAGGTACAATAGATAACATGACTATAGGTGCTACAACACCTAAAAATGGTAGTTTTGTAGACTTTAGTGTAACAGGTACAACCAGCTTTGATGGTTCACAAGGTACAGCAGGTCAAGTATTAACTTCTGCTGGCACAGGTGCAACTCCTACATGGACAACACCTGCTGCAGGAACAGTTACATCTGTTACAGGAACATCACCTATTGCATCATCAGGCGGTGCTACACCAGCAATTAGTATTAGCCAAGCTACAACAAGCACAAACGGATATTTAAGCTCTACTGACTGGAATACGTTTAACGGTAAACAACCAGCAGGTACTTATGTTACATCTGTAGGTGCAACTAGCCCTGTTACAAGTTCAGGTGGTACAACTCCTACTATTGCTATACCAGCAGCTACTACAAGCGTGTCTGGCTACCTTACAAGCACAGATTGGAATACTTTTAATGGTAAAGGTTCTGGAACAGTAACATCTGTAGCATTAACTGCCCCATCAATATTTAGTGTTGCTGGAAGCCCTATTACATCATCAGGCACTATAGCACTTACTTATTCAGGCACAGCTTTACCAATTGCTAATGGTGGTACAGGACAAACTACAGCATCTGCAGCATTTAATGCTTTAAGTCCACTTACTACATCAGGTGACATTCTTTATGGTGCTACAAGCGGTGCTGGCACAAGATTAGGTATTGGTACAGCAGGACAAGTTTTAACAGTATCTATTGGCGGATTACCAACATGGTCTACAATAGGATTAGGCACAGGTACAGTCACTTCTGTATCAGTAGTATCAGCAAATGGATTTGCAGGTACAGTAGCTACAGCAACAACAACTCCAGCTATTACTCTTACAACATCTATTACAGGTGTTTTAAAAGGTAACGGAACAGCACTAAGTGCAGCTACGTCAGGAACTGACTATTCAGCCGGTACATCAGCTTTAGCAACAGGTATATTAAAATCTACTACAACTACAGGTGCATTATCTATAGCGGTAGCAGCAGACTTTCCTACGTTAAATCAAAATACTACAGGAACTGCATCTAATGTAACAGGAACTGTAGCTGTAGCTAATGGTGGTACAGGAACTACTACAGCATTTACTGCTGGCTCAGTTGTATTTGCAGGCGCATCTGGTGTTTATTCACAAAGTAATGCTAATTTCTTTTGGGATAATACTAATGCTAGATTAGGGATTGGTACTACAGCACCAGATGCTTTATTAACAGTAAATACTATTGCTTCATTTGGTGATGGTGCTGTTGGAACTCCGTCTATTGCACATAAAGGTGACTTAAACACAGGTTTATGGTTTCCTGCTGCTGATACTATTGCTGCGTCTACTGCTGGCACAGAACGT
>Ga0209296_1003210_pt1 | contig 11198 bp, 8 predicted proteins | sample S_130206_EF_Meta_FD_187319 | JGI IMG/M metagenome (GOLD analysis project Ga0209296, IMG submission 187319) | Freshwater microbial communities from Lake Simoncouche, Canada to study carbon cycling - S_130206_EF_MetaG (SPAdes) (version 2) | ecosystem: Environmental > Aquatic > Freshwater > Lake ...
CGCCGTCGCCGGGGCCAGCGGTACGCTCTCCAATCCCGTCGCCCTCGCCCTCCCCTCAGGCGCCCTCAACCTCGGGGCGACCAGCGGCAACACGCTCAACGTCAACGGCCCGATCTCCGGCACCGGAGGGCTCAATCTGGCCGTCGGCGGCTCCGGCGGAGCGGGCGTCACCAATCTCAACGCCCAAAGCACGTTCAGCGGCGACGTGACGGTCAACAGCTCCTCGACCGGCGTCCACAAGCTCGGCGTCGCCAATGCCCTGCCGACGACGGCCGGCGTGACCTTCGGCTCGACCGCCGGATCGATCGATCTCAATGGCCATGCCCAGCAGATCGCCTTCCTCGCCGGCGCGAGTTCAGGCGTCGGCGGGATCGTGAACTCCGTCGCGGGGATCACCTCGACTCTCACTGTCAGTGGGACGGGGAACGGTAGCTATGCCGGCCCGATCGGCACCGCCGGCAAGGCGAACATCGCACTGGTAAAGAATGGAAGCGGGTCGATGACGCTCTCCGGAGCGAATACCTACTCCGCCGGGACGACCATCACCGGGGGCACGCTGATTGCCGGTGGTGCGTCTGCCTTCGGGACCGGGGCGGTGACCGTCGGCAACGGCGCGATCCTCGACCTGGCGTCGCTCGCGGTCTCAAACACTCTCGCCAATAACGGTGGCACGATCCGCAACGCCGCAGGATTCTCTGGCACCCAGACGCTCGCCGGCACGTCTACTTACACAGACTTTGTCGGTGGCACGCTCAACGTCGCGGCCGGCGGCGTCGTCAAGGGGGACGGGGTGACGTTTACCGGCCCGGTCACGTTCGACGCCGGGGCGATCCACGCCCCCGGCAACTCGCCCGGCCGGCAGTCCTTTACCGGCGGCTTGAGCTACGCGGCCGGCAGCCAACTCCAGTGGGAACTGGTGGCCAACGCCGCCGCACTGGCCGATCGTGGCACCCTCTACGACGCCATCGACGTCGTCTCCGGGCCTCTGTCGATCGACACCAACAGCCTCCTCGACCTCAGCTTCGATAGTGCCGGCTCGACGGTCGATTGGACCGACCCGTTCTGGTCGACTCAGCAGTCCTGGTTGGTGATCGATGCCACGGCAGCAGCCACCTCGACGGGCTTGTTTTCGCTGGGGCTTGTCGGCACCGATAGCAACGGGATCAGCCTCACCTCCATCCGGCCCAATGCGGCCTTCAGCGTGATCCGGCAGGGATCGAATATCATGCTCGACTACACCGTCGCCGCGGTCCCTGAGCCGGGCGCCCTGTCGCTGGCGGCCATCGGTTGCCTCCTGCTGGGCTATGGAGCCACAAGACGGCGGACGACTCGGGTTGCGGATCTCTCCGCCGCGGCCCGGCGGTCTCCGTCGACCTGACCGCGCTGGGATCCGGCCGGCCTGGCCCACCCGGGGGCTTGAGGACCTCCAGATTCCACACGAGGCCCTCCGGCCTGATGGCCGGGGGGCCTCGGTTTTTCGATCCTCCACCCCGTCCCTCGGTCGCAAGCAAAGCCGGGTTTTTGGTCCTTTTCGAGGCCCGCAGTCCCTGTCGGCTGCTGTCGGGATGCCGTCGGAATCTGTGGGCAACGGGGACTCCCGTTCCCGGGCCAACATTGCCACACCACGCCGTCACCCCGTTTGAGCGCGCCACGCACCCTCCGGGCACCGCGAAACCACGTTCTGCGACTGCCATTCTCACGGTCGACCTTCGACCTCTAGCCCCCCAAACGGCCTTCATTCGTCAGCCTGGCAGCTTTTTTCCGACACGATTCCAACGCTTCAATCGACATCACCGAAAGCCGAAAAAACCTGTTTTCCTTGGTGTTTTTCTGGATCTCGGCAGCCATGGAAGGACATTTGTCCAGCCTTTCTCGTCGTTTCTCGTAATGCTGGCTTTGCTGTTCTTCTTGTTTCCCCTCCTTTCTTTCTTTCATCCATGAAAAGAAGAAAAAGAGGGAAGGATCTGGGACGGAGTGGGGAGAGGATCGGCGGGGGTTTCTGTGCCCGCCGGGTCGGGTACAGTAGGGGTTTTCCGTGGCCGGTTTCCCGGGCTGCGAGGCGGTTCGTCCGAAGGGGTCCGACATGAAAGTGCGATGTGTGCGCGAGCCGCTCCTTGCGGCTCTCCAGAGCGCCCAGGCTGTGGTTCCGGCCCGGTCGCCGAAGCCGGTTCTCACCAACGTCAAACTCGAGGCCGATCGGGAGACAGCCGTGCTCTCCGCCACCGACCTCGAGGTAGGAATCCGCATCAGCATCGATGGGGTCGAGACGTCAGCGCCCGGGGCAGTGCTCCTCCCCAGTGCTCGGCTGGCGGCGATCGTCCGTGAAAGCCCAGCCGGCACGGTGTTCGACATTCATACCGACGGCACCGCCACGATTGTCAAGGCGCCGCGGAGCGAGTTCCGCTTGCCGGCCGAAGACCCGCTCGAGTTTCCCGCAGTCGCCAGCTTCCCTTCCGACTCCGGCCACGAGCTTTCGACGCCTCTGGTCCGTGAACTCGTCCGACGGACGGTGTTCGCCACCGACAACGAGTCGAGCCGCTATGCCCTCGGGGGAGTCCTCGTCGAACTGGGCGACAAGCAGGTGACGGCGGTCGGCACCGACGGCCGCAGGCTCGCCAAGATGCAGGGGCCGGCCGTCGCCACCGGCGGAGGAGCGGCGGAGGCCGCGCCGATCGTCCCGGCGCGGGCGATGCAACTGGTGGAACGCTGCCTGGGCAGCGCCGACGTGCCGGTGCAGATCGCGGTGCGCCCCAGCGAGATCCTCTTCAGGAGCGGATCGACGACGATTTCCTCGCGGCTTGTCGAGGGGCGTTTCCCCCGCTGGCGCGACGTCTTCCCCACCAGGCCCGATGCCATCCGCGTGAATCTCGTCGCCGGGCCACTCCTCGCGGCGGTCCGTCAGGCGGCGATCGTCACCAGCGAACAGTCGAAGGGGGTCGATTTCTCCTTCGAGGCCGGGCAACTGGTCCTCACGGGACGATCGTCGGAGAGTGGCGAGAGTCGGATCGAATTGCCGATCGACCACTCCGGCGCGACGGTGCGCATCAAGCTCGATCCTCGCTTCGTGAGCGACTTCCTCCGCGTCCTCGATGCCGACACGGCGGTGACCGTGGAACTCACCGATGCCCAGAGCGCAGCTGTCTGCACCACGACCGATGGCTACGGCTACGTGATCATGCCGCTGGCCGCCGATTGACAGGATGGTCGATGCCGTCGTGATCCGTTCGATGCTTGCCGTTCCTCCCTGTTTCATCCCCCTCCGTTCCTTCTCCCCTCCCCATCCCCGCATGCCGAACGACTCCCAGCCTGCAGGACCGACGGCCATCGGCCGGCTCATGAGCCGCCTCTTGGCCCGCACCGGTTACGACCGCGAGCAGGCGGCCTCGGGACTCGTCGACGCCTGGCAGCAGGCCGTTCCGGAACACTTCCGGGCGGCATCGCAGCCGGGGCTCGTCCGGCGTGGCGTGCTCGAGGTGTTCGTGACCCACTCGGCGCTGGTCCAAGAGATGGGATTCCACAAGCGTCAGGCTCTCAGCCGCCTGGCCGAGTTGGTGCCATCGGAGGGGATCACCGACATCCGCTGCCGCCTCCTTTCCGAACCGATCGATCGCGCTGAAGAACCACAGTCCACCCTTGAATCGATGCGGGCCGAAGCCTCCCAGCGCTCAGGCCCAGCCCCGTCATCCCCGGAGGAGCCTTCCCATGGCTGACGAGCCCCGCACACCCGGATACACATCCGAGGATCTGCTCCATCTTTCCGACCGCGATCATGTCCGCGAACGATTCGGCATGTACATCGGTGACAACACCGCCCGCGGCCTCCACCACCTCGTCTACGAGGTCGTCGACAACTCGATCGACGAGTGCATGGCCAACTACGCCAAGCGCGTGAGCGTGATGGTGAACGTCGACGGGAGTGTCACCGTCGAGGACGACGGCCGCGGCATCCCCGTGGAGAAGCATGCGCAGCTCTCCGAGGAGATGGACCGTGAAGTGTCGACCCTCGAGGGGGTGATGACGGTCCTGAAATTCGGAGGCAAGTTCCAGAAGGGCGCCTACCAGACCTCTGGCGGCCTCCATGGTGTCGGCGTCACGGTGGTGAACTTCCTCTCCGAATGGTGCGAGGTGGAGGTCTCGCGTGGCGGCCACCTCTGGCAACAAGAGTACGAGCGCGGCGTCGCCACGGGCCTGGTCCGCAACGTCGGCACCACCACCCGCACCGGCACGAAGACGACCTTCAAGCCCGATCCGCAGATTTTCCCGTCGACGAAGTTCTCCTTCGATATCCTCGCCCGCCGCCTCCAGGAACTCGCCTTCCTCAACTCGGGCGTGAAGATCGTCTTCTCCGACGCCGCCAGCGGCCAGACGGAGGAGTATTTCTACGAGCGGGGGATCGTTGAATTCGTCGAGTGGCTCAATCGCTCCAGCGACGCGATCCACGCCGATGTGATCTCGATCGTCGGCGAGCAGGAAGGAGTCTCGTTCGACATCGCCATGCAGTACACCGGCGAGTTCACCGAAAACCTCCACAGCTATGTCAACAACATCTCGACCACGGAGGGGGGGACGCACGTCTCCGGCTTCCGGGCCGCGCTGACGCGTTCCCTCAATGCCTACGGCAAGAAGACGGGGCTCTACAAGGATCTCGTGCCCACTGGCGACGACGTTCGTGAGGGCCTCACCGTGGTGGTGAGCGTCCGCGTCCCCCACCCGCAGTTCCAGGGGCAGACGAAGACGAAGCTCGGCAACGGCGAAGTGGAGGGGATCATCAACTCCGCCGTCGGTGACTTCCTCTCCAAGTACCTCGAGGAGAATCCGAAGAACGCCAAGGCAATTGTCCAGAAGGGCGTGCTCGCTGCCGAGGCCCGCGCGGCGGCCCTCAAGGCGAAGGCGCTTCTCCGCGAGCGGAAAGGGGCGCTCTCCGGAGGAGGGCTTCCCGGCAAGCTCCGCGACTGCACCAGTCGCGACGTGGCCCGCTGCGAGCTGTACCTCGTGGAGGGTGATTCGGCCGGCGGCTCGGCGGAGGGAGGCCGGCACCGCGAGTACCAGGCGATCCTCCCCTTGCGCGGCAAGATCATCAACGCCTACAAGAGCCGGGAAGACAAGGTGCTTGCCAACGAGGAGGTGCGCAGCGTCATCTCTGCGATCGGCGCCGGCATCGGCACCGACGCCGATCTCGGCAAGCGGCGTTACGACAAGATCGTGATCATGACCGACGCCGACGTCGACGGCTCGCACATCCGCACGCTCCTGCTGACGTTCTTCTACCGGCAGATGTATCAGCTCGTTGCCGCGGGGCACGTCTACGTCGCCCAGCCGCCGCTGTTCCGCGTCCGCAACAAGAAGCAGGTCTACTACGTGCAGACCGAAGAGGAGATGAAGACGCAGCTCCTCGATCAGGGCCTCGGCGAGGGGGTCTTCCTCCCTGGCGACGGCCGCGAGATCTCCGGGGCGCCGATGCAGAAGCTCTGCCGCACCCTGGCCGGCCTCGAGGATGCCCTGGTCGCCCTGGAACGGCGTGGGATCAGCCTTCGCGATCATGCCGCCCGCCGCGACGCAGCCACCGCCAAGCTGCCGATGTTCCATGTCTATTTCGGGAGCGAGGAGCACTGGTTCTCCAGCCGCGAGCAACTCGAGGCCTTCGTGAAGGGGAAAGAAAAGGCCGCCGGTGGGGCGCTGGCGGTGGGGCGGGCCGAAGACGCGCAAACTCATGCCGCGGCGCCGGGCGTTGACGCGAAGTCGGTGGAGCATGAAGACCAACTCGTGATCGTCGATCTCCACGAGGTGCGGAGCATCAATTCCGGGCTGGCCGAGCTCAAGGAGATGGGCTTCGGCATCGAGTCGCTCCTTCCGGAGGACCGCACCGGCACCGAGGACGCGCGCTATTCGCTCCGCCGCGGCGAGAACGTCATTGGCCTGGAGGATCTCCGCAGCCTCCTCTCCGCCGTCCGCCGCGCCGGTGAGAAGGGGCTGTCGATCACGCGCTTCAAGGGGCTTGGCGAGATGAACGCGGAGGAGCTCCGCGACACGACGCTCGACCCCGCCAACCGCACCCTCCTCCGGGTGACGATGACCGACGCCGCCGCGGCCGACGATCTCTTCCGGGTGCTCATGGGGGAGAAGGTGGAACCGCGCCGCGAGTTCATCGAGCGCCACGCCCTCGATGTGAAGAATCTCGACGTCTGAATCAGGACCTCCCGATGCATGCCTCTTCCAGCACCAGCCTCCCCCGGCTGTCGTTCGGTGTCGGTGACCGTTTCGCCCATCAGGCCGCCGCACAACTGGCGGCGTTTGAAAGGCTCGAGGGGGAAGGGGTCGTCGTCGCCCCGGTGTGGAACAAGTCGAACCGCGAGCATGGCTTCGTCGGCAGCGAGCCGCCGAGCGTCCGGGCCGCCGCGGCGAAGGGGGTGGAAGGGCGCGGCTGGCGTCATCCGTGGTTTGTCGATGCCGACCACATCCGCCTCGAAACGGTCGATCGCTTCCTCGACACCAGCGACTTTTTCACGATCGACGTCGCCGACTCGATCGGCAAGCCGGCACCGGCAGCCGAGATCGCTGCCTTCGTGGCCCGGCATCCTGAGCTGACAGGCACGCTGAAGGTGGCGGGGGTGGGGGAGGCGCTCGTGCTCGACGCCGACGTCGTCTCCCGGATTGCCGGGCAGTATCTCCTCGCGGCCCGCGAGGCCGGCGCGATCCACCGCCACATCAAGGCGCGGAAGGGGGAGATCGGGTTCGTGACGGAAGTGAGCATGGACGAGACCGACAGCCCGCAGACGCCGCGGGAGCTCCTCGTCATTCTCTGCCTGCTCGCCGACGAGCGCGTCCCGCTCGACACGATCGCCCCGAAGTTCACCGGTCGGTTCAACAAGGGGGTCGACTACGTCGGGAATCTCGTCGCCTTCGAACGGGAGTTCAACGACGATCTCGCCGTCCTCGCCCATGCCTCGGCCACCTATGGCCTCCCGGCGGGGCTCAAGCTCTCGGTGCACAGCGGGAGCGACAAGTTTTCCCTCTATCCGGTCATCCGACGGGCGCTCGAGCGCACCGGCGCCGGCGTCCATGTGAAGACAGCGGGCACGACGTGGCTCGAGGAGCTCATCGGCCTCTCCGAGGCAGGGGGAGACGGGCTCGCCCTCGCCAAGGAAATCTATGCCTACGCCCTCGAACACGTCGACGAGCTCTGTGCCCCGTATGCCACCGTGATCGACATCGACCGGACGCGTCTCCCTGCGGCTGCGGAAGTGGCATCCTGGGAGGGGCCGCGGTTGGCGGCGGCGATCCGCCATCTTCCCGCCGATCCCCGATTCAATCCGCATGTCCGCCAGCTCCTCCATGTCTCCTTCAAGGCGGCGGCCAAGCAGGGGGCCCGGTACACCGATCTTCTGGTGGCCCATCGCGACATCGTCGGCCGACAGGTGACGGAGAATCTTTACGAGCGGCATCTCCGGCCGCTGTTCGCTCCACAGCGGGGACCGGTCGCATGAAGAGCGCGGTGACGGTGTGTCTCGTGAGTGAGGCGCGGCAGGGGCCATTCGTGTTCCATGGGACCACGGCGGCGGAGGCGTTGCAGGTCGGCTGCCGGCGGGCCGCGGAACTCGGCTTCGATGCGGTGGAGGTGTTTCCGACGGGGCCCGAGCAACTCGCCGACTGCGGCCTGGCCGGGAGACTCACCGAACACGGGCTGGGCCTGGCTGCCGTGGGGAGTGGCGCGGGGTGGGTGCGGCACAAGCTTTCGCTCACCCATGCCGACGAGCGAATCCGCACCGAGGCCTTCGACTTCATCGAGCTGCTCATCAATGTCGCGGCTGATCTGGGAGCGCCGGTGATCATCGGATCGATGCAGGGCCGCCACGAAGGGGACGTGTCGAGGGCTGACGCGATCGAGCACCTCGCCGCGGCCCTCCATCACCTCGGCCGGCATGCCGCAGGGCGCGGGCAGACGCTCCTCTATGAGCCGCTCAACCGCTACGAGACAAACCTCTTCACGCAGGTCGGCGACGCGGCGTCGTTCCTCCGTGGCCAGGGCCTTCACAACGTCAAGCTCCTCTGTGATCTGTTCCACATGAACATCGAGGAGGCCGATCCGGCCGCGGCCCTCGTCGCCTGTGGCGATCTCGTCGGCCATGTCCACTGGGCCGATTCCAACCGCCGCCCCATGGGGAGCGGCCACACGGCCTCGGCGTCGATCGCCATGGCCCTACGGCACATCGGCTATGCGGGCTATCTCTCGGCCGAGGTCTTCCCCCACCCCGATGCCGAGACCGCCGCGCGGATGACGATCGACAGCATCCGCGCTCTCGACTCGCTCGCTTCCTGCTCCACCCTCTAAAAAACGCCTCCTCCCCATGCTCAACACGCCGCTTGTCCACCCCGACATCCTCCGCATCCTCGCCCAGGCCGGGCACCACTCGAAGGTGCTCATCGCCGACGGCAACTATCCGGCGTTGAACAAGCGCGGGCCGCGGGCGGAGCTGGTCTCGCTGCAACTCTCCCCCGGGATCCCCACCGTCGCGCAGGTCCTCGAGGCGATCCTCGGCACGGTGCGGATCGACGGCGTCAACACGATGGGGATCGACCGCACCGATCCCTACGCCGCTGCCACGCCGGGCGATCCGCCGGTGTGGGCCGAGTACCGGCGGATCCTCGCCGCGGCCGGCGCCCACTGCGAGCTCGAGCCGATCCTCAAGTGGGACTTTTACGAGGCGGTGGCGTCGGTCGACCATGTCCTCACGATCCAGACCGCCGAGCAGGCCCCATGGGCGAACCTGCTGTTGACCGTCGGCTGCCGCACCTTCTCCTGACCCCCGAGAGATCTTTCGATGAAGCGACGACTGCTCGGCCGCACCGGACTCGAGGTGCCGATCCTCGCCTTCGGCGCCTCTTCCCTCGGGGCCGAGTTCCGCCGGGTGACGGTGGAGGAGGCCCTCGCGAGCGTGCACGTGGCCCTCGACCTGGGGATGAACCTCATCGACACGAGCCCCTTTTACGGCCGGGGGATGAGCGAGGTGCTGCTCGGGATCGCGCTGAAAGAAGTGCCGCGGGATTCCTACACCCTCTGCACGAAGCTCGGGCGCTACGACCTCGGCCACTTCGACTTCTCGGCCAAGCGGGTCGCGGAGAGCGTCGACGTCTCGCTCCATCGCCTCGGCACCGATCATCTCGACATCATTCTCTGCCACGACATCGAGTTTGTGCCGATGCAGCAGGTGATTGACGAGACGTTGCCGGCGCTGAAAAAGATCCGGGACGCCGGCAAGGTGCGGTTCATTGGCTTCAGCGGCTATCCGCAGAAGATCTTCCGCTTCATCTGCGACCAGGCCAACGTCGACTGTGTCCTCAACTACAACCAGTACACCCTCCAGAACACGCGCTTCGCCGACGAGACGGTGCCGTGGCTCGTGGAGCGCGGGATCGGCGTCATGAACGCCGGGCCATTCAGCGCCCGGCTCCTCACCGATGCGGCGCTGCCTGTCTGGCTCAAGGAGCCGGAGAGCGTGAAGGAGGCGGCGCGGAGGGCGGCGGCGGCCTGTCGGGCCCGGGGGACGCCGATCGCCAAGCTCGCGCTCCAGTTCTCCCTGGAAAACCCGCTGATCGCGACGACGATTGCGGGGAGCGCCAATCCGGCCAACATCCGCGACTGGGCGACCTGGGCGGCCGAGCCGATCGACCGCGAACTGCTCGCCGAGGTCAGAGCGATCTTTGCCCCGGTCCACAATGTCGGCCACGTCGAGGGATTGCCGGAGAACAACTGACGTTTCGCAGGCAAGGCCGGCCCCCGTCCTGCACTGAGGAGATCCCGCCATGCGGATCGATGCCCACCAACATTTCTGGAGCTATTCCGCGGCCGAGTATCCCTGGATCGGGAAGGGGATGGAGCGGCTGGCGCACGACCATCTTCCCAAGGATCTCGCGCCGCTTGCCGCCGCGGAGGGAATCGGCGGCACGGTTGCCGTGCAGGCGAGGCAGTCCCTCGAGGAGAGCCGCTGGCTGCTGGAGCTAGCCGCTGCCAATCCGCTCATCCGCGGTGTCGTCGGCTGGGTCGACCTGCGGAGCACACATGTCGAGGATCAGCTCCGCGCCTGCGCGGAGCATCCGAAGTTTGTCGGCGTCCGGCATGTCGTTCAGGACGAGCCCGAACCGCGGTTCCTCCTCGGTGAATCGTTTCTCCACGGTATCGGAAAGCTCACGACGTTCGGCCTCACCTACGACCTTCTCCTCTATCCGCAGCAGCTTCCTGCCGCGGCGGAGTTCGTCGGCCGGTTTCCCGAGCAGCCGTTCGTCCTCGATCATCTGGCCAAGCCGCGGATCAAGGCGGGGGAGCTCGACCCCTGGCGGCACGATCTCGAGGCTCTCGCGGCCCATGGCAACGTCCTCTGCAAGCTCTCGGGGCTCGTCACGGAGGCGGCCTGGCAGGGCTGGAAGCGTGCCGATTTCACCCCCTATCTCGAGGTGGCCCTCGAGACCTTCTCGCCGGAGCGGCTGATGTTCGGCAGTGATTGGCCGGTCTGCACCCTTGCTGCCGGATATGCCGATGTGATCGGGATCGTCCGTGATTTCCTTGCACCGCTTGCTGCCGCCGAGCGCGAGGCGATCCTCGGCGGCAATGCGAGCCGTTTCTACTCCCTTCCCGTCGGCTGACACCCTCTTTCGGATCGTTTCACCATGCAGGCCCTCCAGCTTGAAAAGCCCCACCACTTCCGCTTCATCGAAGTGCCTGAACCGCAGGCTCCGGGGCCGGGGGAAGCGATCGTCGCTGTCCGTGCCGTCGGCATCTGCGGCACCGACTACGGCGGGTTTCTCGGCAAGATGCCGTTCTTCAGCTATCCGCGGATCCCGGGGCATGAGCTCGGCGTCGAAGTGGTGGCGGTGGGGCCGGGAGTCGAGAACGTCGCCCCAGGGGACCGCTGCTGCGTCGAGCCCTACATCAACTGCCAGCAGTGCCACTCTTGCCAGCGGGGGCTGACCAACTGCTGCGAGCATCATCAGACGCTCGGCGTCCACTGCGACGGCGGGCTGCGGCCGCGGTTCACGGTGCCGGCCCGAAAGCTCCATCGCTCGCCGAAACTCGCGCACGAGCAGAATGCGCTCGTCGAAACGCTCGCCATCGGCTGCCATGCGATTGACCGGGGAGCGCCGACGAGTGCCGAGACGGTGCTCGTCATCGGCGCCGGGCCGATCGGGCTCTCGGTTGTCGAGTT
>Ga0209296_1003212_pt1 | contig 11193 bp, 10 predicted proteins | sample S_130206_EF_Meta_FD_187319 | JGI IMG/M metagenome (GOLD analysis project Ga0209296, IMG submission 187319) | Freshwater microbial communities from Lake Simoncouche, Canada to study carbon cycling - S_130206_EF_MetaG (SPAdes) (version 2) | ecosystem: Environmental > Aquatic > Freshwater > Lake ...
TCGCAAGTATCGTCCCTCTGTTTTTGCAGATGTCATCGGACAAGAACATGTAACTGTTCCACTTTCAAATGCTTTGGAATCAGGGCGCACACATCACGCATATTTATTTAGTGGCCCACGTGGGTGCGGAAAAACTTCTAGCGCTCGCATTATGGCGCGCTCACTTAACTGCGTTAAGGGACCAACACCTAATCCATGTGGTGAGTGCCAATCATGTAATGATCTAGTTGCAAATGGCCCAGGCTCACTTGATGTTATTGAACTAGATGCGGCAACACATGGTTTAGTAGATGATGCCCGCGATCTTCGCGATAAAGCTTTCTTTGCACCAGTGCAAAGCCGTTACAAGATCTACATCATTGATGAGGCTCACCAACTTGGACCAGGTGCTGCTAACGCACTTCTAAAAGTTGTTGAAGAGCCGCCTCCCCACGTTATTTTTATCTTTGCAACAACAGAGCCAGAGAAGTTGATTGCAACTATTCGCTCTCGAACACACCACTACCCATTCCGTTTAGTTCCACCTGGAATCTTGGCTGCACACTTAGAAAAGATTTGTAATCATGAAGGAGTTAGCGTTGCTAAAGGGGTTATCCCACTAGTTGTTCGCGCCTCTGGGGGTTCAGTGCGTGATGCACTCTCTGTGCTGGGACAGCTACTTGCCGGTGCTGGTAAAGATGGCGTGAGCTATGAAATCGCAATCCAACTATTAGGTTTCACAGATGGCGCATTACTCGATGATGCCATCGATGCAATTGCAGCCCATGATGGTGCAACGCTGTTTAAAACTATTGATCGAGTCATTGAATCAGGCCATGATCCACGCCGCTTTACAAGTGACATGCTCGAGCGCATCCGCGACTTAATGATTGTTGATGCACTTAAAGATTCAGCTAGCAATGCAATCCTGCGCGATATTCCAGATGATCAGATGGAACGTATGCGCAATCAAGCCAATCGAATTGGAACTGCCAATCTTTCACGGGCTGCAGATATTGCTGCCGAAGGTTTAACCCAGATGCGTGGTGCGACAGCGCCACGATTAATGCTGGAACTGATCTGCGGACGCATACTTTTGCCGATCGGCGACAATGGTGAATCAGGAATGCTTTCACGTATTGAGCGCTTAGAGCGCGCAGAAAACATTGCACCGATGACAACGCCTGCACCAGCAAAATCTGTTGAGAAGAAAGAAGCAGTACCTGCTCCAGTAAAGGCTGAAGCTGCGCCAGCAGAAGTGAAGGTTGAAGCACCTGTTGCCAAGGTAACGAGCGCCCCTGGTGCCTTTGATATCGCTGCGCTGCGTCGTGCTTGGCCAGATGTTATTGAAGATGTAAAGAAGCGCCGCAGACTGACCTGGTCGCTACTTTCTGCTTCAGCTCAAGTATTAGCCGTTGATGACACAGCAATCACCATCGGAATTGTTAATGCAGGGGCCAGAGATTCATTTGTTCGATCTGAATCAGATGAGATTTTGCGCAAGGCATTTGTGGATGTTGTTGGTATAGATCGAAAGATTGAATGTGTAGTTGATCCATCTATTGATACCAATACGCCAGCTGCGCGCGAGGTTCGCACGTCAGAGGCACCATCAGATAAAACTCTGCTTTCAGGTGCTGCGCTGCTTGCCCAAGAACTCGGCGCAAAAGTAATTGAGAGTAAATAATTAATGTCAGGTATGTATGAAGGTGCAATTCAAGATCTGATCGATGCGCTAGGTCGCTTGCCAGGTATTGGTCCAAAGTCGGCTCAACGAATTGCTTTCCACATTTTGCAAGCAGATGCTGAGGTTGCAACAGCTCTACTTGATTCCATTCGCACAGTTAAAGAGCGCGTGAAGTTTTGTGTGGAGTGTGGAAATGTTTCAGAGGAAGATCAGTGCCGCATCTGTCGTGATCCACGACGCGATAACACGTTGATCTGTGTTGTTGAAGAGAGTAAAGATGTGATTGCAATTGAGCGCACACGCGAATTTCGCGGTAAGTACCACGTGCTCGGTGGTGCAATAAGTCCTATTGATGGAATTGGTCCTGAGCAGTTGCGTATTCGCGAACTCATGGCCCGCCTTGCAGATCCTGGAATCGTTGAAGTTATTTTGGCTACCGATCCAAACCTGGAAGGTGAAGCCACAGCGACCTATCTATCGCGCATGATTAAGCCGCTAGAGATAAAGGTCTCTCGCTTAGCTAGTGGCCTGCCAGTGGGTGGAGATTTGGAATATGCCGATGAGGTCACTCTGGGCCGGGCATTTGAAGGCCGCCGCGACGTTTAATCTCGTTATTTGATACGCACCTCATCTCATTATTTAAGATAATCGGAAAAAGGGTTAGCGCCAATTAAATCTATGCGCCACCATTAACCCATGGGACTGATCGTTCAGAAGTATGGCGGCTCCTCTGTGGCCGATGCAGAGGGCATGAAACGCGTTGCCAATCGCATTGTGGCAGCCAAGCGCGATGGCAATCAGGTCGTAGTCGTTGTTTCTGCAATGGGCGATACAACTGATGAACTCATTGATTTAGCTAAACAGATCACGCCCATTCCATCTGGGCGCGAGCTAGATATGTTGCTTACTGCCGGTGAGCGAATCTCTATGGCATTGCTAGCGATGGCAATTACAAATCTAGGTCATGAAGCCCGTTCATTTACAGGCTCTCAAGCTGGCGTGATTACAACTTCTACACATGGTCGCGCTCGCATTATCGATGTGACACCTGGGCGAATTCAAGAAGCGTTGGCAGAAGGTGCTATTGCAATCGTTGCTGGCTTTCAAGGAATTTCACAAGATACAAAAGATGTAACAACTCTTGGTCGCGGTGGCAGTGACACAACTGCAGTTGCATTGGCTGCGGCGTTAGAGGCCGATGTTTGTGAAATCTATACAGATGTTGATGGTGTCTTTAGCGCTGACCCACGTGTTGTGCCAAATGCACGTAAGTTAAAAACAGTTACATACGAAGAAATGCTAGAACTTGCAGCAAGTGGTGCAAAGGTTCTGCACTTGCGTTGCGTTGAATACGCACGCCGCTACGACCTACCTATTCACGTACGTTCATCTTTTACAACTAATGAAGGAACATGGGTGGTCAAAGATCATCCACAAGGAGGAGAAATGGAACAAGCAATCATCTCAGGCATCGCCCACGATAAGAGCGAAGCAAAGATCACGATTGTCGGCGTACCGGACCGAACTGGTGTTGCTGCACGTATCTTCCAGTCGATTGCCGATGCTGACATCAACATCGACATGATTGTTCAAAACGTATCTGCCGCAGCTACGGGCCTTACAGATATTTCATTTACTCTGCCAAAAGATGAAGGCGCAGATGCAACAGCTATCTTGCAAAAGCTCCAAGGCGAAGTCGGTTTTGCATCTATTCAATACGATGATCAAATCGGTAAATTGTCACTTATTGGCGCTGGAATGCGCTCACATCCAGGTATTACAGCAACCTTCTTCGGCGCAATGTCAGAGGCTGGAATAAACATTGAAATGATTTCAACATCAGAGATTCGCATCTCCATCATCTGCCGCCAGGCAGATCTAGAGCGTGGTGCTAAAGCTGCTCACGCCGCCTTTGGCCTTGATGCTGATAGCAATGAAGCTGTTGTATATGGAGGAACTGGACGATGAGTAAAAAGAAGAGCTCAAAGAAGCCATCACTGGCAGTCGTTGGAGCAACTGGCGCAGTTGGAACAGTGATGCTGAGCATCTTGTCTGAGCGCAAAGATGTCTGGGGCGAGATTCGATTAATTGCATCAGCACGCAGTGCTGGCAAGAAGTTGATGTGTCGCGGAGAAGAACTCACAGTCGTTGCCTTATCACCAGAAGCATTTGATGGCATTGATGTTGCAATGTTTGATGTGCCAGATGAAGTTTCTGAACAGTGGGCACCTATTGCAGTTGAGCGCGGAGCAGTTGTCGTTGATAACTCTGCAGCGTTTCGTATGGATCCAAAAGTTCCTTTGGTGGTTCCAGAAGTTAATCCAAAAGATGCCAAGAAGCGTCCAAAGGGAATTATTTCAAATCCCAACTGCACGACTCTCTCTATGATTGTTGCGATGGGTGCACTCAATAAAAAGTTTGAATTAAAAGAACTTGTAGTTGCTTCATATCAGGCAGCATCAGGTGCTGGACAACCTGGTATCGATGCATTGCGTGAGCAAATTTCACTTGTTGCAGGAACAAACGCGGGTGAAGCAACCGGGGATGTTCGCAAGCTAGTTAAAGACTTAGGAGCTTTCCCAGCTCCGCTTGCACTTAATGTAATTCCATGGGCTGGCTCACTTAAAGAAGATGGATACACATCTGAAGAGCTCAAGGTGCGCAATGAATCCCGAAAGATTCTGGGAATGCCAAAGCTCAAGGTTTCAACTACGTGTGTGCGTGTTCCAGTGTTAACTACTCACTCACTAGCCGTGCATGCAACATTTAAGAAGGAAGTTACTCGTAAAGCTGCTCAAAAAGTTCTTGAAAAAGCCGCAGGTGTAACACTTCTAGATGATCCAGAGAATAAGAAGTTTCCAACACCTAATGATGCAGTCGGAACAGATGCAACATGGGTAGGCAGAGTGCGCCAATCACTCGATGATAAGAAATCTATTGATCTATTCCTATGTGGAGACAACCTGCGCAAGGGTGCAGCCTTAAACACTGCGCAGATCGCTGAATTACTAGCAGTAGAGTTCACTTCATGAGCATTAAAGAGCAGCTAAAGAAGGATCTCACTGAAGCAATTCGTGGACGCGATGAAATTACTTCAGGCACTATCCGCATGGTTTTAACAGCAATCACTAATGAAGAGGTCGCTGGCAAAGAAGCACGCGTTCTTAGTGATGAGGAAGTAATCACAGTCCTATCTCGCGAAGCTAAGAAGCGCCGCGAGGCTGCGGAAGCTTTTGAAAATGCTGGCCGTGCTGATAAATCAGCGCTAGAAAAGAGTGAGGGTGAAGTTATTGCAAAGTATCTTCCAGCCCAACTCAGTGAAGCAGATATTGCAGCAATCATTGCTGAAGCAATTGCATCAACTGGTGCGCAGGGCCCTGGCGATATGGGCAAAGTAATGGGAGCAGTAAAGCCAAAGATCGCAGGAAAAGCCGATGGTGGCCTTGTTTCTGCCCTAGTGAAAGCAGCGTTAAACAAATGACAAAGTATGAATATGCAACTGTGCCACTGCTTTCACATGCAACCAAGCAGATCCTTGATACATGGGGTTCTGATGGTTGGGAACTCGTGCAAGTTGTTCCAGCACCAGGAACTGGCGAACAGCTAGTTGCTTACATGAAAAGAGTGATCGCATGAATCCAGTAGATGTCCGTGCAAAGCTAAAAGAGCTTGGCCTAGAACTACCAGTTGCTGCAAAGCCAGTTGCTGCCTATGTTCCTGCTATTCGCACAGGAAATATTGTTTTCACTGCCGGACAACTTCCACTTGTGAACGGTGAAATGGCCGGAGTTGGAAAAGTTGATGGTGAAATTACACCAGAGCGTGCAAAAGAATTAGCACAGGTGTGTGCACTGAACGCGTTAGCTGCAGTTGAAACTGTTGCAGATGTAAACAAGATTACAAAGATTGTTCGAGTTGTTGGCTATGTCAACGGCGTTCCTGGCTATATCAATGCACCGCTTGTTGTTAATGGTGCTAGTGAGCTGTTCTTAGCAATCTGGGGCGATGGTGCAAAGCATGCACGTAGCGCAGTTGGAATTGCAGAATTGCCGCTGAATTCACCTGTTGAAATTGAACTAACAGTAGAAATTACAGACTAACTATTTACCGCGCTTAAGTAGGCGCTCAAAGTCTGTAATCAATACTGCACGTCCATCAAGCTTTAACCAGTTACGTCCTGCGAAATCTGCAAGGGCTTTATTTACTGTTTCGCGTGACGCACCAACAAGTTGAGCAAGCTCTTCCTGTGTTAAATCATGGTGAACGTATAAACCTTCATCAGTTTTCTTACCAAAGCGCTCACCTAGATCAATTAGTGCTTTGGCAACACGTCCTGGAACGTCAGAGAAAACTAGATCGCCCACTGCTTCATTTGTGCGACGAAGACGCTGTGCTAAACGCGCTAGTAAATGGAGTGCGACATCTGGGTTTTCGCGAAGCCATGGAAGAAGTTTTGCTTGCCCCAGACTCAATAGCTTTGCATCAGTTACTGCAGTGGCAGTTGATGTGCGTGGGCCTGGATCAAAGAGACTGAGTTCGCCAAACATTTCGCCAGGTCCAAGAATTGACAGAAGGTTTTCGCGTCCATCACCACTTGACGTTCCAAGCTTGAGCTTTCCTTCAACGATTACATATAGGTGATCACCATCTGCGCCTTCGGCGAATAAAACGCTTCCCTTGGATATCTTCACTAAATCCATCTGTGCGCGAAGAGAAGCCGAAGCGGCTTCATCAAGGGCGGTAAAGAGCGGTGCTCTGTGTACGGCATCTAAATCTATGGTCACGGGTAGTACTTTAGCCTCATGCCAGCAGATAGTGAAACCCGCAAAGAGGCTCGGGCCGTATATCGGATTCTCAGCAAGACATACCCAGAGATCCGATGCGAACTAGATTTTAAGAATCCGTTGGAATTAATAGTTGCGACCGTATTGAGCGCACAGTGCACAGATAAGAGAGTTAACACCATTACTCCAGCGCTGTTTAAGAAGTATAAGACTGCAAAAGCATATGCAGGAGCAGATATTCATCAGCTCGAAGAACTGGTGTTTCAAACTGGTTTTTATCGCGCAAAAGCCCGCCATATAAAGGGAATAGGAATCAAATTACTCGAGGAATTTAATGGTGAAGTTCCCAGCACACTTGAAGAGTTAATTACATTGCCAGGAGTTGGCCGCAAAACTGCAAATGTAGTTTTAGGTCATGCTTTTGATATTCCTGGAATAACAGTTGATACGCACTTTGGTCGACTTTCTCGTCGCTTTGGTTGGACTAAAGAAATGGATCCAGTGAAAGTGGAGAGAATTGTTGGCGAGCTTATTCCCCAAAAAGAATGGACAAACTTGTCACAGCGAATGATTTGGCATGGTCGGCGTATCTGTCACTCACGCAAGCCTGCTTGTGGTGCATGCCCAGTTGCAAAGATGTGCCCAAGCGTTGGTATCGGTGAAATGAATGTCGCAAAGGCAAAGTTATTAGTAAAGACGGATAAGGATTTTCGATGAAGAGAGTAGCTATAGCAGTGGCAGTTTTACTGCTTGGTGGGTGTTCTTCGCCTTCAGAGAAAATAGCTGGGCAAGTTGTTTCTTGTGAAAGTATTTCAAGTAGTACAACACAAGATTCATTAGTGTTGGATTGTTTAGATGGCACTGACGGTGCATCAATTAATGGGATTAAAGGCCCAGCCATTATTAATGTGTGGGGATCATGGTGTGGTCCGTGCAAAGAAGAGATGCCTATATTGCGATCTTTCTATGAAAAGGCTCAAGGCAAGTTAACTCTTATTGGTGTGGATGTTGAAGAGGCATCTATTGAAGATGGGCGAAAGTTTGTTGAAAACAATGGAATTACATGGCCCAATCTTTATGACGCAGATGGAAAATCACGCACTTACTTTGGAATGGGAGTGCCAGTGACCTGGTTTATTGCCAGCGATGGAAGCGTGGCCTATAAACATATTGGCGTGCTTAAGAGCGAAATAGAATTGATTTCTATGACGTCAAAGTATTTAGGCGTGAAGCTTTAATCCTCAGATTTTGCGCTTTGTAGGCCTGCAGAAATCAACTTCATAACATTTGGATCAGCCAAGGTTGTGGCATCTCCTACTGCTCGATCCTCAGCTACATCCTTTAAAAGTCTGCGCATGATTTTGCCGCTTCGAGTCTTTGGAAGCTCATTTACAATTAAAATCTGGCGAGGCTTAGCGATAGCACCGATTTGTTTAGCAACGTGATCACGTAAGGCTTTATTGAGTTCATCGCCATTGGCGTGCTCGATGCCTCCGCGCAAAATCACAAAGGCCACAATGCCTTGACCTGTCATTGCATCTGCAGCACCAACCACAGCAGCTTCAGCAACTGATTCATGGGAAACCAAAGCAGATTCCACTTCAGTGGTTGAAATACGGTGACCGGAAACATTCATAACATCATCGACTCGGCCTAATAACCAGATTGCACCTTCATCATCTAGCTTTGCGCCATCGCCTGCGAAGTAAATGCCATCAAAGCGTGACCAATATGTTTCCTTATATCTGGCATCCTCGCCCCAAATACCGCGCAACATAGATGGCCAAGGTTGATCAAGAATTAAATAACCACCGCGTCCATTACCCACTGCAACAGCATTGTCATCAACAACTTTGGCACTAATTCCTGGGATTGCATTCATTGCAGAGCCTGGCTTAGTTGCAGTTACTCCTGGAAGTGGTGAAATCATGATTGCACCAGTTTCAGTTTGCCACCATGTGTCAACAATTGGACAACGGTTTCCACCAATTACTTCGCGATACCACATCCATGCTTCAGGGTTGATTGGTTCACCGACAGAACCTAATAAGCGCAGTGATGAAAGATCATGTGCTTGTGGGAATTCATCGCCCCACTTCATCCATGTGCGAATAAGTGTTGGTGCCGTATACAAAATAGTGACGCCATACTTTGCGATTAATTCAAAGATACGTCCCTTGTGGGGTGTATCCGGAGTTCCTTCATACATCACCTGTGTTGCACCGTTAATTAGTGGGCCATAAACAATGTATGAATGGCCGGTAATCCAACCAACATCTGCGGTGCACCAGTAAACATCCCTCTCAGGTTTGATATCAAAGACCACCTTGTGCGTGTAGGCGACCTGGGTTAAGTAGCCGCCGGTAGTGTGAAAAATACCTTTGGGCTTAGCGGTGGTGCCCGATGTATACAAAATGAAGAGCGGGTGCTCAGAATCAAAGCTTTCTGCCACATGTTCACTTGATTGGCGGGCAACAATCTCATGCCACCAGATATCGCGATCAGTCCAAGCAGTTTCTTGCTTGGTGCGCGCAACCACTAAAACCTTTTCAACATTGTGTTGACCCTTAAGTGCTTCGTCAACGGCAGGCTTTAATGCAAAAGCCGCACCTTTTCTAAATCCGCCATCTGCTGTGATAACTAATTTTGCATCCGCATCTTGAATACGTGATAACAAAGCTTCAGCTGAGAATCCACCAAAGACAACTGAGTGTGGTGCACCAATTCGTGCACAGGCCAACATTGCAACAGCTGCTTCAGGAATCATTGGCATATAGATTGCAACACGATCCCCAGCTTTAATTCCTAGTTCAATGAGTGCGTTTGCGGTTTTCTTAACTTCGGTAAGTAACTCTGCATAAGTAATAGTTCGTGTGTCACCAGGTTCACCTTCAAAATGAAAAGCAACGCGGCTTCCGCGCCCTTGGCTCACATGTCGATCAAGTGCATTCACTGAGGCATTTAACTTGCCACCGATAAACCATTTGGCATAGGGAGATTGCCAATCCAAAGTTTTATTCCATGGTGAATCCCATTGCAAAGATTTAGCTTGTTCATCCCAAAAAGCCAGACGATCTTTTTCTGCACGTGCATATTCATCAGGCTTTGCATTTGCAGATGCAGCAAAGTTTGCAGTTGGAGGAAAGTGGCGATCTTCGCTCAATAAGTTTTCTAAGGACTCATGGTCTTGGCTCATAACACGTGAGATTACCTGCCTGAGCCAGTTATCAACAGAGTTTTTACTGGGGTAGTTCTCACACTTGCGGGGCGTCCAGAATGCCAAACGCGAAAGGAGGTCTCACACATGGGAATAACGTCAATCTTCTTGTTGATATTTAAGTTCTTCGGCAATGCCACACTGGTCGCAGCTCTGTTCCGTTTTGCCGGTTCGGTCTTTAAGACCTACGTCTAGATAGATCTATGAATTAAGCCCCTGGTCCACCCGAGCCAGGGGCTTTTTCGCGCCTCTTTTGTGGGATTCGGGCCAAAGTGAGAGGATTGACCGTAAGCCTCTAGACGGTTCAAAGTTGCACTCGCTTTTAGGGATTACACCAAGTAACTAGGAGTCATTGTGCCAATTGCAACCCCAGAAATTTATGCAGACATGTTGGATCGCGCCAAGAAGGGCGCCTTTGCATACCCAGCAATTAACGTTTCATCATCACAAACACTCATCGCTGCTATTCGTGGTTTCGCCGAAGCAGAATCAGATGGAATCATTCAATTTTCTTGGGGTGGGGCTGAATATGCTTCAGGTTCAACAGTTAAGAACATGGTTGACGGCGCAGTTGGCCTAGCTGAGTTCGCTCATGTTGTTGCAAAGAACTACAAAGTAAACATTGGTATTCACACAGATCACTGCCCAGCAGAAAAGCTAGATGGCTTCATGCGTCCGCTTCTTGCATTTGGTGCAGATCGTATTAAGTCAGGCAAGGCTCCACTATTTAATTCACACATGTGGGATGGCTCTGCAGTTGATATGAAAGAAAACATGCGCATCGCAAAGGAAATGTTGACGATGTCTGTTGCAGCAAAGACAATCCTTGAAATTGAAATTGGTGTTGTTGGTGGGGAAGAAGATGGCATTGAAGCAAAGCATGATGCCAAGCTCTACTCAACTCCTGAAGATGCTCTGCTAACTATTGAAACACTTGGAACAGATGCCAATGCGCGCTACTTAGTAGCTGCAACATTTGGAAACGTCCACGGCGTATACAAGCCAGGAAACGTTGTTCTGCAACCAAAAATCTTGGCAACGTTGCAAGAGGCAGTATCAAAGAAGTTAGGCCTTGCCGCTGGAAGTAAGCCAATGGACTTGGTTTTCCATGGTGGTTCTGGCTCACTACTTTCAGAGATCCGCGAATCCCTTGATTACGGTGTTATTAAGATGAATGTTGATACAGACACCCAATATGCCTTTACACGTCCAGTTGTTGATCACATGCTTAAGAACTACGACGGTGTGTTAAAGATTGACGGCGAAGTTGGTAACAAGAAGGCTTATGACCCACGTGCGTGGGGTAAGGCTGCTGAAGCGGGCATGGCTGCTCGCGTTGCACGAGCTTGTGAAGATCTTCGCTCAACTGGCACTTCATCACTTAAGTAATAACCCTACGTAATCAGAGAGGCTTTACCAATGCCTGCACTTGTTTTGCTTGGAGCTCAATGGGGCGACGAAGGCAAGGGTAAAGCTACCGATTTACTGGGAGATCGCGTTGATTATGTAGTTCGCTATCAAGGCGG
>Ga0209296_1003213_pt1 | contig 11192 bp, 13 predicted proteins | sample S_130206_EF_Meta_FD_187319 | JGI IMG/M metagenome (GOLD analysis project Ga0209296, IMG submission 187319) | Freshwater microbial communities from Lake Simoncouche, Canada to study carbon cycling - S_130206_EF_MetaG (SPAdes) (version 2) | ecosystem: Environmental > Aquatic > Freshwater > Lake ...
CAAAGGCTTGCGTACCGAACCAAAAGGCAATAATAGAAGCAAGTATCTGCATTTCGTCTGCATCGAACACCATAGGAATAGCCTCGGCAAACGCTACACCGCTAGACCATGCCCACCAGATAGAGGCAATATCTACAATGATTAGTAGGAAAACGAATAAATAGGTTACAACAGGGCGTACAGAGGCTCGTAGGTTAATGATCCATTGGCTTGCACCCTTACCTATCTCGATGTCGTGCTGGTACATTGCAGAGCGTTCTACAGCCTGTGTTTCCATTTGGATCTGATCGGTACGGATTTCCTCGATCTTAGCCTGTGCAACATAGCCACGCTCTAGCATCTGTAGTTCTCGCTCTGTCTGCATCTTAGCAAGTTCTAACTCATGCGCCTTATCCGATTTGTCTTGAAAGAAGTCTAGTAGCTTGGGTAAACCACCCATTAAAAAGGATATTGCAGTAGAAAGGAGAGTTAACATTATTTACCCTTTATGACCCCAAGTAAGGTAGTAAGCAATGAACGCAGCCACAATATAGCACATGAGCATTGCTCTACGAACCTTTGCCAAATCTTCTTTAAACTCTCTAGTAAGTTCATTGTCTTGCCTTTCAATTTTTTGTTTGATTGTTTCTATTTCTGACCAGCGTTTAGTTCCATGCTTTTTAATAAAATCAGCTTTTACTTTAGATTCTTCTATACGGATGGATTCTTGGCGTTGCCATTCCATCATTGCTCGTTTGAAGTATTGCTCTTTTAGTACCTGAGATTCTCGTATTTGTCTTTTACGATCTAGGTCTTTCTGCTGTGCTACTGCTGCTGCATCTTTTTGTACATCAACAATACTTTTAGTTATTGATTTACTAGCCTCTCGACTAGCATCCATGCTACTTGTTACAGACTTTGCACCCTCTAAAAATCCAAATTGATCGGACATAGTTCATAGGCTTATTTTATTTATGAAAGAAAATAGTAGATAACCAAGTAATAACTCCACCAACAACAGACGAGAACCCCATGATTGCCCATAGACTTCCTTTAGACCGTTCAGCCATTGCCACTAGCTTTTTAATGTCCACTTCCATTGCGTCTACTTTTGTCTGTAAATGTTCGACTTGGTTTACAAGACCGCCAAACTTAAACATATCAAACTTCTCTAACGGATCAGACATTATTTACTTTTTATCCAAGATAATGTTGGCTCATCCCAAATGTATGAATTTCCGTCATTTGGATATGGAATAGGAGCTTCCCATAAACAAGTTTGTTCATCCAATACCCATGATGGATAAGGTTTTGGTGGGATAAAGGCATCACGAACTGTATCGTATGTATATCCAGTTCCAGCAAAGTTTTTACGCAATGGAGTGCCGCCCAAAGTATGCACTCCACCATGAGTATTGTATGAAGTCTGAATCCATAACAAAGGATTACCAAATAAGCCAGAATCAATTACATCTTGATTAGCAACAATAACTTGAACAACAATGTTGTTTTCTACTTTAGCAAAATGAGCCATAGTTAATCTCTAAAATGTAATTGAACCAGATGAATTGAATTGATATATAGTACGACCACCTGATGTTGTAACTGTTGGCGAGCCTGTTGTAGATGCTGCTGCTACTAGGGATGAGATGATAACAACACCAGAACCGCCGCTACCGCCTGTAGCTGGTGTCGATGTTGCGCCACTAGCCCCTGATGCGCCACCGCCGCCACCTGTGTTTGCTGTACCAGAATCACCATTTGCAGCCGATCCTTTACCGTTACCACCGCCGCCAGAACCGCCTGTGCCACCTGTAGCTTCGTATGTGCCACCGCCGCCGCCGCCAGCGTAAGTTACAGAAGAACCAGTAATTGAACTTGCTGAACCTGCGCCACCATTACCTGCGTCAGCGCCAGAATTGTTGCCGCCAACTGCGCCAGCGCCACCGCCGCCAGCGCCACTATTTATATTATTGCTTGAGCCGCCATTATTACCCTGCCCAGAAGTGCCTGTGCCAAAATTATTACTGCCAGTAAAAGTGCTTCTTGCTCCAGCCCCCGAACCGCCATTTTTTGTTGCTGTTGACGAGCCTTGTGCTGAATCACTTGCACCGCCGCCAGTTGCAGTTATTGATCCAAAAACAGAATTATCGCCTACAGTTCCAGGTGTAGTAAATCCAGTACCACCAGCACCGCCAGCGCCTACAGTTACTGTATATGTAGTGCCAACAGTTAAATCAACAGAACTATTTAAAAATCCACCAGCACCGCCGCCACCAGTACATACGCTATCAAATTGTCCACCACCTGCGCCACCACCACCAGCAACTACTAAATAATTAACGGTTAGTATTGGTGGTCCAAAAAATGAGCCAAGCAAAGCTAAATGTATTCCACTCACGATACATTACCTGTAATAACAGATGTTGTCCCATTAATAAACAAAACGGTAGCGACTCCTCTGGTTGCTAAAGCAATAGTAGCTTTATCCGCATCAGTACCACCAATATAAGTTAATGTTGTATTACAAGTAACATTAATACTGCCTGATGTGTTATTAAATAAAGAAATTGCATCACCAGCAGCAAATGTAGAATTTGGGATTACTACTGTTGCGCCAGCAGTTAAGCCAATGTAGTCACCTACATCAGATGTTGCTAATGTATATGATGATGTTTTAAAAGACCCAGATTGAGGAATTTGTCTAACATTTCCACCGCCATCTGAAAGAACTGTAAATGATCCTGTTCCAGCAGATGCAGTAGTAAATGCAGCCGATCCAGTAGCAGAGCCGCCGATTGCTACACCATCAATAGTTCCACCATTAATATCAACTGTAGTTAATGTTGCGCTACCAGTAACATTAAACGCACCACCAACGGTAAGGCTATCACCAGCCGCACCAGTTTGGAAATCTTTGACTTGCTTCATTAAAGTCCTGATTGCGTCATTGATTCCACTAGGAGCGCACCCTTCTGCTATGTCAATACCATTAATATCGGTATTATTTGCGGCTGTAGCGCTGTATTCGCTAATTTTTACTTTTGGCATTTCTTTATTCCTCTAAAAGTCCTGGTATTTGCCCAGATTGATATAAAAGATTGTACATTCTTGGATCTACTGCTGGTGGTACAAGCCGACCAAATTCTCTTGCTCCACGAGATGCTAAACCAGTTCCAAAAGCGGCTTCTCCCATTAGTCTCGGGCTTGTTAATGGCGCTAATGCAAAAGCCATTGGATTTACTGCTGTGCCAATAATCGCAGCAGTACCAAGCGACCCTTGAGAAGCCAAACTTCTTGGGGGAAGGCTAGATAAGGCTTGACCAGCAACGCCTGGCAAAAACTCTTGACCGCCACCAGCTTCTAAAGTTTTAGCTAAATTTAAACGCTGACCATAATTTGTTTGCACATTATCACGCACTAAACTTAGCAGCTTACGCATAGCGGTATCTGTAGTTGCTTTGTTATTAAGGCTTAATGTTTTTTGAATCTCTGCAATTTGATCGGATGCGTCTGTATATGCTTTCATTGTTTGAGCATATGTTGGAGCTTGTTTTTGTATAGATGACTTAATTGACTTATATATATCGCTTACAGCAGAGTAAGCTACTTTTTGCTTTGTAAAGTCTATAGTTTCTAAAGTTTCGCCAATTTGTTTTTTAAGAGCATCCAATCCCTCTGGGGTATGAAACTCTGCTGGGTCAAGGTTTTTCCATGTGTTGATCTTTTGCTGTACATCTTGCAACTTTTCTGCGGCAGTTAAATTTGTTATCTGACCCTTATAAGTAACCTTTTTAGTTGCATCTTGTAAAGATTTTTCAATGTCTTTAAATTCTAAAATAGATTTATCGTTTTTAATGTCAACCATGCTAGAGCGATACTCTGCTTGTTTTGTTCTGTTTAATTCATCTAGGTTTGCTTTAGCAATATCTAATATTTCAGTTGGATTTGCACGACCAGATATATTTGCTCTAAATTGATCTGCTGCTTCTCCACCTTTTTGACCAGCCTTAAATGCTTGTTCAATGGACTCTCTACCAGCACCAGTAGTTGTTCCCAAAATTGGAGCAATGACATTTCTGCCTGTAGCACCAACAATAGCACTTGTTCCTCTTACTGTAGCTGCTAATGGGTCAATAGTGCTTGCAACACGGGCTAATGGCTGTGCAACTGCTCTAGGAGCGACCATAGAACCGCCCGTAAGAACAGTAGATAGGTCTGCCAATACTCCAGCTGGATCTTCTGCAATAGCTCGTTTTAAGCCTTCTCCTGTGCCATAGCGATCAGCATAAAACTCACCTACTTTGCGAGCCATTTCACGAGATTGTTTATCCTCTCCTACGGCTTGTACAAGTCGCTCTGGTAGTACATTTTGCAATGCCCCAGCACCTACATCCAAAATAGACTTGCCAGTTTCTAATGGGCTAGATATAGCAGTAACAAGATTACCAATTAAATTTCTAAAAGACGATGGAAAGTTTGTTATTGCTCCAGTAGCAACTTCGCCAGCAGTTAAATCTTTTTTTGGCATTTGCTCTGTAGGAACAACCATTTGATTTTCAGCACGAATTTTTGCTACACGATCTTTAAGTTCTTTAGAATTAGGATCAACATCATCTGGGATGTTATTAATTGTAATTCCATCTTTGGTTTGGATTGAATATGCCATATTAAAAATTCACAGTTATTGCTGTTGTTGGAGCAGTTAATTTGCGTTTTGGCAAACCTGAGAATCTAAACAATTCATCTAATTGACCTTCATCAACAGCTTTGTTATAGTCTCCTAAAGAGCGTTCTTCGTATTTCTTACGCAATTTAGTTAACCGCAACAATGTTTCTTTATTCATGTTGATAGTACCTGTCATAACCTGACGCAAGAACTCTCGCTCTGCTGGTGTATCAAGACCTTTAGCACCAATTCCTAATGCTCCGATTTGTGGGAACACATCAGCACCAAGTAATGAGTTAAGCAATTCTGTATCAGAAACTTCATTAATCTTTTTCTTACTTCCAGTAAACAATACTTGAGTTCTATTAATGTTATTAATAATATCAGCACCAAGTCCAGTAGTTGCATTTCCTTGCTCAAGCAAGTTTAATGTTTCATTAATTTTGCCAATATTTTGGACAGCTTTTTGACCAGCATCGAATATTTGTGTATTCTTTTCTACTCCGTACTTGCCATATCCTTTTTGTCTTTCTCCTTCTGCTGGCAATACATTAACAACAGATTGTGGACCAACGCCTATATCTTGAATCTTTCCAGTAGTGCTAATTTGATATGGTCTATCTGCTGGCAACCCAGCTTGTTTCTTTTCATCAAGCGTCATTGGTCTAAATGACTCTTTTTCTGATCTTTGTGTTTGTGATTGTATTTTTGCAAATTCTAAAGGATTGTATTCTGCTAATGCAGCCATGAACTTACTTTCATCCAGTACTCGCTGTTTTGGTAAGTTAGGATTAGACAATAATGCTGCTCTAGTTTCAGCTCCAAAGTCTCCCCCAAACTCAGGGCGAGATAACATTTCTGCTTGTGATCCAATTCCAGACTGAGTTAATCCTGTACCAGTAGGTCTAGTAGTAAACGCTCCTTCTATTGCTTTTCTAAAGTTTGCCTCACGCTCTAATTTTTGGCGAGCAGCAGCTTGTTGAATCTGTTGATCCAAAGCACCTTGGTACGCTTGTTGACCAGCCATAATTCCTGTAGCTACTGGTTGCAATAATCCTTGTGGTCTATTACTTGGTCCACTTGCAGCAATAATGTTTAAGCCCATATTTAGCAAACCAGTTTGTTGCGCTTGTCTGCGTAAACGCTCATCATCCATTCCAAGTAAACCGCCTAATTGGTTATCTTGAGCTGGAAATAAATAATCTAATAGTGCCATTTCTGCCTCACAATAGAGAAATCATTGATCGATCTTTTTTACGCTTGGGAGCGAGTAAAGATGCGATGGGGTCTGCTAGGTTTACTTCTCGTGCCGATTTTATTTGGGTAGCTGGTGTTTGAGTTGCTTGTTGCTGACCAAATCCACCCATAGTTCTTTGCATCATCATTGCTTGCATAGGGCTAATTTGATAAGGGTTTACTGTGCCACCAAGCGCAGCGTTTGATGCTGAAGCTACTGCTGCGTTTGTACCAGCCATCATCTGTGCTGTGGCTGCTGCCGATCCAGCTTGTGTTCCTAAAGTAGCTGCACCTATGTTTCCAGCGCCAAATGTTGCTGTGCCTGAACCAACAGCACTACCTGTTCCTAAGAAAGATAATGGTGTAAATGTGCCACCAGTGCCTAATGTTGATGGAACAAATGCACCGCCTAATGTGCCACCAGCAGCAGTTGTTCCTAAAGTGCCAGCCCCACCAGCTCCAGTAGTTGCCCCAACGCCACCAGCGCCAGCCCCAGCGCCACCTAAAGTTTCCATAGCACCAGCACCACCTAAAGCTAAAGCACCAAGAGTTACCCAACCACCAGGAACACTCTCTCTTACGCCTTTATCTAAATCTTCTAGTGCGCCTGACATAATTTATCCTAACAGTCCAAGACCTGCGCCAATGCCAGCGCCGATAGCTGGGGCATATTGACTTGTTCCTTGACCCAAGCCGCCTAATGCAGCACCAGTAACCGCACCGCCTAATATATTACCGAATTGATTGCGATAAACAGGTTGAGATACTTGCATCCCTGCTGGCGCACCATAAGCACCTGATAGATAGCTTTGTAGCTTTTGATAAGGGGCTTGCTGTGCAAAGTTAAATCTGTTAACTGCATCGGCAAGGGCTGTTTCTTGATAGCCTTCTGATACTTGACCAAGTTGGAGCATCTTGTTGATGTCCTCGTAGTCTGCACCAGCCAATGTAGGTGCAGCACCGATCATGGCTTGCTGTCTGCCACGCTCAATATCGTAGTTTTGGAAAGCCAACTGTCCAGCAGTATTGGTAAGAGCGTTAGCAAATGTACCACCAGCACGATCTAACGCAGTACCCATAGCACCAGAGCCATAACGACCAGCACGACTAGCGTTTGATAAGGCTGCTTGTGTTGCGTCTTGGTATGCCGTTTGTGCGCCTTGTGTAGCACCTCTAAATGCGCCTTGAAAGAAAGGGTTTCCACCTAGAAAGTTGCCTTGTACTGTGTTTAGTGCTTGTTGCTGTGCAGCAGGAACTAAGGGATTACCCATAGTTGCCCGTTGTTGAGCAGCTTGCAATGCAGCTTGAGTCTGTTGACTTGGGCTTACATAAGTCTGCCCAGGATAATAACTTGGCAGATTAGGCTGTTGGTATAGGCGAGTTGATTCCTCTAGTCCATACTGAACAAAAGGGCGCATTGTTGGATCAAGTTCTGTCCTTGATACTGTATTAGTTCCACCGCCACCACTCATAATATCTCCTTAACCCATTTCCTAGGCTTAAATCCAAATTTAGGAGCGATCCGATTCCATCCTGACCGCCACGATTCAAAAGTAACAAATCTGCTACCACCAGACTTGGCAATTTCAGAAACGCACTCAACTGCGCTTTTGAAATGTCCAACACTATTTGCCCATCCACACCAGCAATGCAACGCATCGCCTTTTGGCTCTAATACTACAAAGCCTACTGCCTGATCGTTTACTGAGAACACCCACAACATAGTCCTGCCGTTCATGCAGTCAGCGTACACATCCTCTGGAATCCAGCTTTCTGGTGACTTCCTGAGTATTTCCTCTAATCCTGGTCTAACAAACGCCCACCAGTTCCGTAATTCTTGTGGATTAACGAGCGTTTTTTGCATACCACAATTTTAACGAATTATCCAACTAAAATATAGCCGTATGTTTTATTTGCCGTACTGTTGGCATAATGCGTAATTGTTGCTGATCCTTGGGTCTGGGCGCTCACATAAATATTGCTATAAGCCTGTGGAGCAATATGATTTACTGTCACAATTACTGCTGCTGTTGCTGGGGCTGGCGATACTGGCTCATAACTATCAATAGTTAGCTTTTGGTCAGTTGGTGACCACCAAAACTCAATATAATCATTTGCTTGTAAATTTACAAAATAATTCCAAGAAATAATAGCGTGTCCATCTATACCGCTAGCGCTTCCATGAATAGATACCAAACCATTTGAACCATCAACAGATGTTCCATTCTTTTTAATCCAAGCATATATATTTTTGATGCCAGAAGAATTGTTATTAAGCTGAGCAGACCAAGCAAAATTGTAAACACCAGGATTTGCAACAGTAATCTTTGATTCATCGACCAAAGAAATGCCATTACTAAGACCAGTAATGTTTAGCTTTACTGCTGCACTAGAACCAGATGCTTGCGCCTGTGATCCATGAACATAGTCACCAGAATTGTGTGAAGCATTTGATGTCCCAAAATCACCTCTAGTGCATCCAGTAAATGATGTCGATGTCTTTCCTGTGTAACTAATAATTTCATTATTAATCCTAATTGCACCAACAGACCTAAATCCAGTAGTGCTTACTACTGGTAATGTTGTTACCGAACCATTAATATTGCCACTTAAAGTTGTATAAGATAAATCTTGAAATTCACCATATGGAGAAGTATCAGCAAAAGCATTAGCAGAATAAGGCACTAATACAATCTTTGTATCAGAACTTATACGCTCATCGCTAATCGTTGTGCTTGTAGCATTACCAGTAGCAAGCGTAACTGTGCCTGTATTATTGGTTTTGCCGTTTAATATCTGCCTAACAATCTCAGCTACATTTCTTGGGTCAGCACCAAAGTTCGGTAATGTACGAAACATTATCTATTGCCCTGTGTTGCAATATCTACATCAACTGCAAGTGCATTAGTCCACAATCCTGTTGGTACTGTTTTAATCCGATGATAGCGACCAGCAGAGCGAATACCGACTCGATTCTCGCTATCTGCTGCAACAGCCGTTGAAAAGGTTAATCCACCATTTAAGTTTAAGCGAGAGGCAATCGACACAGTTCCAGACCCATTGTCAATAATAGGCTTGGCAAGTGTGGCTACGGATTGCATATTCGGCAAACCAAAATCACCTGTAATTAACGAGCCTGTTTTTCTCTGTCCTGTAAAGGATATTGCTTTAGCGTTGGTAACTCCAGCTAGTAACAATGCACCACCAGCCCATTGCCTAGAATCTAAGCTAACCCCTAATGAATCAAGCGTTCCAAATACATCTAGGTTTTCTAAGGCTAATGTAGGTGTATAAACATTGTTAATAAAATTAGCCGTTGTTTCTGCATACGACCATTTGCCTAGCAGAATGTTATAAATTAACTGTTTCTTTTGGCTAAACTCATCGGTGTAGTTCCATATTACTAACTTCTTAATTGGGTCAACCGCGCATGACATTTCATTTAGTTTACTTAGGTTGACATCTTCAAAGAAGAATTTATCTACCTTTTCTGATCCAATAGATTTTACTGCTTGTCCATCGCAACTATAAAAACCATCGTCTGATAAGAAGAATGTCGTACTAGCGTACTGACTAATGCTATTAGGCGTAATACAGCCTAACCCTCTTGCAATCGTATCAAACTGGAAGAAGAATGGGCTACCAATATAAGACATACGCACTACTGAACGCTCTGTCAAGATTAACCCAAACTCGCCACCGCTAATGCCCATAACATCGCCACCATCGGCTAAGTCTTGGTGATCGGACTGGCTTGTTGCGCCTGGTGTCCAATCTGTTTCATCGTTAATATCTGACCAATACACTCGATTTGGATAGCTTAATTCATTAGCAGCTACTACGAAATCTCGTACAACTGTTACATAATGTGCTGTAGGTGCTGCTGCTGCTACATCTGCAAATACTGTAGATGTGCCAATAGTCCATGCTTGCAGTTTGTTTGTGCCATTGGCTGCAAGAACTACATTACCAAACTGCGTAAAGAATGTACGCTCACCAGTTGCAGTAGAGTAGCCACCAACTTTAGACACATCGGTTAGATTTGTAGTGGCTGAGTTATAGCGAAATAACTTAGTAGCACCAGAAGTAAACAGAAGTGTTGTTGTATTGTTTTTAGCAGCAAAGATATTGTTTAGATTCTCGCTTGCATCATTTGACAGGTTTACTTCTAGTGGTAAAGCACCATATCCATTAGCTACAGGATATACATTCTTAGCCTCTGTCATCACACCAGCAACGCCAGGCTGGTCTGGTAGCCATTCTGTAAAGTTTACCCTTGTAGTTGCCATTGATTATTTCCTGAGTTCTGTTCTGTCCATGTATTAGAGTCAGCGTTTACTGAAGTCCAAGTATTTGATCCAGCCGTTTGTACTGTCCAATCACTTGTGCCTGCTGATTCTACTGTCCATGTATTATCTTCGGCAGAGTCAACCGACCACTCTTGACCAAACTTAAATCCTGTCGCAGTAACATTTGCGTTACCATTAATTTCTACATAAGCGTTAGCAATTAATCTACCTTGCACCGCAACATTAGCGTTAGCGTTGATCTCAGCAAATCCTTGGTAAGACATACCACCTAGTCCAGCCATGCTACCTATGCCAATAACCTCTGCATTAGCTAAAGCAATCCGTATAGAATCGCCTGTAAAGGTCGCTGTGCCGTTTATTGCACCATCGGCATACCTAACCCTAGTCGAGCCTGATTCGAGGCTTGCAGAGCCGTTAATTAATCCTTCGCCTTGTGCGGTAATTGTGCCATTTGTAGCTACATTTGCGATACAAACTATATCACCTAATCCGTAGGCTATTTTTGATCCAGCAATCTCTACATTAGCCGTTGCAGTAATCTCTGCACTTGCGCCTAATGTAAGTCCACCTAGGGCTTCTACTGCTGCTGTACCAAGTATTTCTGCATTGCCATTTGCTAGGCGTATTGCGTTACCTGAAACAGTAGCGACACCTAGTATTTCTGCTTGTCCACCAAGAGTTCTTTTTGGATCAGCAGTAAGAATTGCATTAGCTGTAATACCAGCGTTTGCTAAGTTAACACAGGCATTAGATACCCAAATATCGCTATCTAGCGAAAAAGAAAGACTGTCTAAGCTCCCAAAGTTATTAAGTTGTTCTAATGTCCATGGTCCACATACCTTGCCATCGTAAAAAGTATTATCTAATGAGAAAGGTACATTTTCAATCGAGCCATAAACATCTAGTTGCTCAAGAGTAAGTGGCATTACTCAAGCGTACAGGTCAATGCACCAGAGCTAATCTTAAACTGATCGCCTGTGCCAATAGCCTTAGACGAG
>Ga0209296_1003218_pt1 | contig 11181 bp, 7 predicted proteins | sample S_130206_EF_Meta_FD_187319 | JGI IMG/M metagenome (GOLD analysis project Ga0209296, IMG submission 187319) | Freshwater microbial communities from Lake Simoncouche, Canada to study carbon cycling - S_130206_EF_MetaG (SPAdes) (version 2) | ecosystem: Environmental > Aquatic > Freshwater > Lake ...
TTCATAAAGCAAATTTTTGGAGATCATGAAGGTCGTAAATTTCATTTGAATTATAGCGTCTTAATTTTTTTACTTAAATTGAGGTTCTCAAAAATGGAACAACACTATGCGTTTTATCCTTTATTTTCTTTTGTTATCTAATCTTACATTATCCGCTCAGGTGCTCGACTTCAACAAGTTATCCTCGCTGAAGATCAGAAACGTGGGTCCTGCCAATATGAGCGGAAGAATTACCTGCATTGATGCATTAAAATCAAATCCAAAGATTATCTATGTGGGTGCTGCATCAGGGGGTGTTTGGAAATCTGAAAATGGAGGATCGTCATGGAAGCCTATTTTTGATGAGCAGCCTACACAGAATATTGGCGCTATCTCTATTCAGCAGAGCAACCCTAAAGTGATATGGGTAGGCACAGGCGAAGGCAATCCCCGTAACTCGATGAACCTAGGAATGGGCATTTTTAAAAGTGAAGATAGCGGTCGGACATGGAAACATATGGGCCTGGCAGCCACTAAAACAATCCATCGAATTATTATCGACCCTCGTAATTCCAATATAATTTATGTGGGTGCAATGGGAGATCCTTTCACAGCAGATTCCAATCGCGGCTTATATAAAACCACCGACGGTGGCCAACACTGGAAACAAATTTTATTTTCAAATACTTCTTCTGGTGTAGCAGATCTTGTGATGCATGAATCAAATCCAGATAAACTCATTGTTGCATTATATGAACACCATAGAACGCCCTATTATTTTGTTTCTGGTGGAAAAGGATCAGGTATCTATATTACTAGCAATGGTGGTGCGCAATGGGAAAAATTATCAGATGCCAACGGTTTGCCAGCGGGTGAATTAGGACGAGTGGGGCTTGCCATAGCGCCTAGTAATCCAAATAGAGTGTATGCAAAAGTAGAAGCGAAAAAAAATGCATTGTATAGAAGTGAGGATGGAGGTATGCATTGGAAAATGATCAACGACAATCCTAAATTTACAAATAACCGTCCCTTTTATTTTCAAGACCTTGCTGTAGACACAAAAGATCCCGATCGTCTATACAATATATATCAACCTTTGTCGGTTAGTTATGATGGTGGTGAAAAGTTTGATCCAACACCAATGATCCCGGCAGATGAAACAAAAGGTATCCATGCCGACTTCCACGCCATGTGGATTAATCCAAATGATGCGCAACATTTTATTATTGGTGGAGATGGTGGCTTGGGCATCACCTATGATCATGGGAAGTCTTGGTATTTTCCAGAAACAATTCCTGTTGCACAATTTTATCATGTAAATGTTGATTACGAAACTCCATTCAATGTTTATGGTGGCATGCAGGATAATGGAAACTGGTCTGGGCCTGCCTATACATGGAAGCGCGGAGGCATACGCACATTGTATTGGCAATACTTAGTGGGTGGGGATGGTTTTCATATTGCACCTGACCTAGATGATGCAAGATTTGGTTATGGCACTTCACAAAATGGCGATCTCTATCGTTATGATAAGCAAACAGGATATTATCAAAGCATTGCACCAACGGCAAAAGAGGTATCAACCTATTTGCGCTTCAATTGGAATGCTGGATTTGCAAAAGACCCATTCAATGAAAATGCCGCATACTATGGTTCTCAATTTCTGCACAAGACTACAGATAAAGGAAAAAACTGGAAAACCATTTCAACTGATCTCACCACCAATAATCCAGAACATCAAAAACCAGATTATGGTGGATTGACGCTCGATGTATCTGGTGCAGAAAATTACAATACCATTATTGCCATTGCTCCAAGTTTTCTTGATAAAGATCTTATTTGGGTAGGCACTGATGATGGACAAGTGCAAGTCAGTGACAATGGGGGAATATCTTGGAATAATCTTACAAAAAATATTATTGGACTACCCGATGGAGCATGGATACCACAAATACATGCTTCCCGTTTTGAAAAAGGAACGGCTTGGTTAGTAGCAAATAATTATCGTAAAGGAGATTATGCATCCTACTTATTCATGACCACTGATTATGGTAGAACATGGAAAAATATACTTGATGCAAATCAGGTTAAGGGTTATGCATTAAGTTTTATTCAAGATCCGGTAGAAAAGAAATTAGTTTTTCTAGGAACGGAAAATGGATTGTGGGTGAGTATCAATGAAGGGAAAGATTGGGTGCCATTCAAAAATGGTTTTCCTACTGTGTCAACAATGGACTTAGTTATTCAGGAAAAAGAATCGGCATTGGTGGTGGGAACCTTTGGCAGAGCCATATGGGTGCTTGACGACTTAAAGAGTTTGCGTGAGATTGCAAGAGGCAATACCAAAGAAAAAATAACTAGCCTACCCATGAATGAAGTCATTCAGGTGAAGGGATTATTCATTGCACCTCCGGGCAATATCTGGACAGGATTCGGAACCACATTCGAGGGGGAAAATAGACCCTTCCAAGAAGCGTCCATTCCAATTTATATTAATGAGCTTCCTACAAAAGAAGATACCCTTGAAGGGTTCATTATAAATAGTAAAGGAGATACCATTCGAAAATTAATTGGACAAAATCTGATGCAAGGATTGAATTACATTCACTGGAAGCTAGATGAAAATCGCGAATACTTATCTGCAAACTATGATCCAAATGAATCAAGAGGTATTCCTGTGCTTCCTGGAACTTATATAGCGGTATTCAAATATAAAGGGGTTCAGTCGTCAAGCACAAGTATTAAAGTAATTTCAGATCCACGATTTAAGATGAAGGAGGAAGTGGATCAGGAATTGTATCGTTATAATAAAGCGCTCAATTTTGAAGTTGGAAGATTAAAGTCTCTTTTCAACTTGATAGGTGCTTGGGAGAATGAATTGAAAAAAATACATGAAAAATTATCTAAGCAAACTAAAAATGAAAAAGCATTAAAAAATGTGAATGGGATGATGGATATGGTGAAGCAATTAAAATTAGTTGGTAAAGATAGCCCTGGCGATCGTCAAGTGGGCGCATGGCAGAGCGTTAGGATCACTCCAGCATCTGCCATCAATGAAGTAGAAAAAGTGGCGATGGCAAGAGTAGATGTTCCCTCTGAACAGGATTGGAAAAGAATTAGTGATGTAGCTGCATTGATTGATAATTATAAACTTCAATTAAGTCAGTTTGAAGTTTCAAACTGGGAAAAATTTATTAAGCTATATAAAAAAAGTAACTAATTAAAAAGGATCACAATTTTCAGCATAATAATTTGCAAACTTATGAGTGATCTAAAAGCCGGCATTTATATCAAAAGCACTGAAGCTTTGAATAGCAGTTTCTTCGAGCATACAACTATTCTAATCGTCAAACACAATGAAAAAGAAAGTTTAGGCTTTTTAACAAATAAACCCTTTAGAAAGTCCTTGCATGATCTGATTGAATTCAATCACAGTAAACCATTTCCACTAATGGATGGCGGCCCCGTTGATAGAGAACACCTCTTTGTATTGCACAAGCGACCCGATCTCATTGACGGGGGCGAAAAAATGACCAATGGTCTTTATTTGGGTGGCCATATGGAGCAAGTAATCGAATTCATCAATACCGGGTCTGCCACTCAAGAAGAAATTCAAATCTTTATTGGCTATTGCGGATGGGATGCGGGAGAATTGGAAGCGGAGCTGAATGAGGGAAGCTGGACATTCAATTAATTCTTTGTAAAAACCATGCAGTGTTGCCATGGAAGATTATCTATATTTTTATCAAATACAAAACCTGCTGCTTTAAATTCTTTAATGGCCTGCGCTTTACTCATTTTATGAATGGTTTTAATGGGTACAGCTGGATCTTCGGACCTAAATTCTACAAGTACTAATTTGCCACCCGGTTTTAATGCAGTCAGCATCGATAAGGCCATTTCATAGGGATAAGAAAATTCATGGTATACGTCTACTAACAACATCATATCAACAGAATTATCTGGCAAAGACAGTTCTTGTTCTGTACTCAATACCGGTACTATATTTGATAATTTTTCCTGCTTGATTCTTTCCTTTAAGTAGGCAATCATTTCTGGCTCTACGTCTACTGCAAAAACTTTACCAGTTCCCACCATTTTTGAAAGCAGTGCACTATGGTACCCACTACCCGCTCCTATATCAGCAATAATCATACCTGGTTTTACGGCTAAATTTTTTAATAACAGAGAGGTATTTTCTTCCTTTTCTCTTTCATCCCTTTCAAGCCAATCTATACCGTAATGACTCATTACTTGTGCAATTTGTCTGCCCATATACCACTTATTAATACCGTTGGGATCCCCAGTCCTTAGTTTATAACCCTCTTGCCCCAATGAAGACAAGCTCAGCGATAGAAAAGCAAAAAGCAGTATGTAGGGTTTTAATGTAAGCATGGAACTATTTTGTGTAAACGAAGGTATTAAATTGTATAGAGTTATGTTTGAGAAAAAATGAAATTGAATAGAAATCAGCATTTATTTATGCAATTTTTAGTCTAAATTTAATCCATCAAAAACAACCTTATGATCAAAAAAATAATTGCATTACTAAGCTTAGTCGTATGCACTCAATTGGGTTTTGCCCAGGATCTAAATAAAGAATTATCTCCCTTAAAATGGAGAAGTATTGGCCCCTTTAGAGGAGGCAGGTCCAATATGGCATCAGGAGTCATCAATAATAGAGATATCTATTACATGGGCACTACTGGTGGTGGTTTATGGAAAACAGAAAACAGCGGAATGAGTTGGAATAATATTTCTGACGGATTTTTTAAAACAGGTTCTGTAGGTGCGGTGGCTGTTGCGGAAAGCGATGCTAATATTGTTTATGTAGGTATGGGCGAGCACGCAGTAAGAGGTGTAATGACACATCATGGAGATGGTGTGTATAAAAGTACAGACGCTGGCAAGACATGGAAAAAAATGGGACTAGATGCCACACAACATATTTCAAGAATTGCGATTGATCCAAAAAATCCAAACATTGTTTTTGTCGCAGCTCAAGGTGCTTTATATAGCAAATCTGCCGAACGTGGTATTTACAAATCTGTTGATGGTGGTACGACATGGAAAAAAGTATTGTATGTAGATGATAAAACAGGTTGTGCAGAAATATCAATGGACATGCATAATCCATCTATTATGTATGCTGCTATGTGGGAACATGGTCGTTTGCCATGGCAGGTGATTAGCGGCGGTCCTGGAAGTGGATTGTATAAGTCTACTGACGGTGGTAACAACTGGGTGAAAATGCAAAATGGCTTACCAAAAGAAATGGGTAAGATGTCTATCGCTGTTTCAAGAGCTAATTCTGAAAAAGTATACGCATTAATTGAAAGTGACTTTAGTAAGGATGCAGGTGGTTTATATGTATCTGATGATGCAGGTGCCAATTGGTCGCAAATTAATAAGAGCCATCGCTTAATTCAGCGCGCATGGTATTATATCGAACTGTTTCCAGATCCAACAAACGAAAATACAGTGTATGTGATGAGTGCCCCTTCCTTAAAATCAATTGATGGTGGTAAAACTTTTACAGACTTTGCACGCACACATGGCGATTACCATGATTTATGGATTCATCCTAGCAATGGTAAAAATATGGTCATTGCAGATGATGGCGGTGCTGCCATAACACATGATGGTGGAAAATCTTGGAGCAGTCAAAACAACATGCCCACTGCACAATTTTATAGAATTAATGTAGACAACGAAACGCCTTACAATATTTATGCTGGTCAACAGGACAATAGTTCCGTTAAAATTGCGAGTCGCGCCATTGGCGCCGGTGGCATAGATGAAAGAAATTGGTCTGCCTCAGCAGGTGGCGAGAGTGCGTTCTTGGCATTTGATCCAAACAATCCAAGATATGTTTTAGGTGGATCTTATCAAGGAACGATAGAAGTATTAGATACAAAAACTAAAGGGAGCACCAATATCATGGCTGCACCCATTCAATACTTAGGCAGAGATGCAAAAGATATTAAGTATCGTTATAACTGGAACGCACCAATCATTTGGAGTAAGCATGAACCTAATACCTATTATCATGGATCACAATTTTTATTGAAAACTTCAGACATGGGAAAAACATGGAAAGAAGTTTCTCCTGATTTAACGCGCAACGAAAAATCTAAACAAGGAAAACCTGGTGTACCATTTACAAACGAAGCGGTGGGTGCAGAAAATTATGGTACCCTAGCCTATGTGATGGAGTCGGTTCACGAAAAAGGTGTGATCTATACAGGTAGCGATGATGGTTTTGTTTACTTAACAAAAGACGGAGGGGCAAGTTGGAAAAATATTACACCAGCAGGATTAGCCGAGTGTTTAATCAATGCCATTGAGGTATCTCCACACGATAAAGCAACAGTTTATATTGCAACCACTAGATATAAATTCGACGATCATACGCCTGGTTTGTATAAATCCACTGATTATGGATCTACTTGGACTAAAATAAATACAGGCATTGCAAACAATGCATTTACAAGAGTGGTGCGTGAGGATAATGTCGTTAAAGATTTATTATTTGCGGGCACAGAATTAGGCGTGTATATGTCTAACAATGGTGGTAAAAGCTGGAGTCCATTCCAATTAAATTTACCCATTACGCCTATTACAGATTTACGAGTGCATCAAAACAATTTAATTGCTGCAACATCGGGTAGATCGTTTTGGATATTAGATGATTTAAATTTAATTCGTGCATTTAAGGCCGATACAACACTTGCAAAAATCTATACACCTAGTGCAACTATGTTAGTGACAGGATATAGCGAATTGGATAACAATGATGCAGATTTTACAGGTGCTAAGGATAACGCTGGAGTGAATCCTGCAACGGGCTTGGTCTTGTATTATCAATTGCCTACTATGGCAGACTCAGTTGAATTGAGTATGGAAATCAGTGATGCAGCTGGAAAATTAGTACGTCGCTTTAGTTCTAAAGCAGATGAAAATTATAAGCGTTATGACGGCGCTCCAAGAAAAGATCCAACATTAAGCAAGGACAAAGGATTGAACCGTTTTGTATGGAACCTTCGCCACACAACAACTACTGGAATACCATATGTATTTATTGAAAGTAGTTTTAATGGCCACAAAGCGATTCCAGGAAATTATACCATTCGTTTAATGGCAGGAGGAAAAATGGTTGGAACCACAACAGGCATTATTCAAGCCAATCCAAATTTTGGCACGACTGCAAGCGAATACCAGCAGTATGATGCTTTAATGAGTTTGATGGAAAACACATTAACTGAAATGCACCAAATGGTCAACCAACTAAAAGACAATAGCAATCACTTAGAAGCATTGGTTAAAAAATTAAAGTCTGATGCCAACTATAGCGGTGCGCAATATGCAAGCTTAAAACAAAATGCATCTGACTTAATTGCAAATTTAAAAGCATGGGACGAAGACATGATTCAAAGAAAATCTACCTCATATGATGATGTAGAGAACTTCCCTAATAAATTTACTGCGAACTATATGTTCTTAATGAATCAAACAGAGAATGATATTCCACAAATGAATCAACCCAATTTAGATTTGTTGAAAGAATATACCGCTGAGTGGGAGACTTTAAAAGCAAGAGGACTAAAATTAAAAAATGAAGCTATTCCTGCATTCAACAAGCAATTGTGGGATTTAGGGATGGGTGCTATTTGGTAATGCGCAAGGCATAGTATTTAGTTGAAAAAGGAAAAAATAAAAAAAGCAGGCCATTAGTGCCTGCTTTTTAAGCTTCTATACTATTCTCAAGAATAACACCGTGGCGTAGCATATTATTTTAAATTCAGTCTAGAATCATTTAAATCTATCTTGAAAAACTACCAATCCAATCCAGGCTGTGTTATTTTAAAGTTTTCTTTTGCTTTTGCTTTATCTACCATCACTTTTACGTCTTTCAATAACTTTTTGGCATCATAAACAACTCCATCTTTAATAGTATATTTAACGCCACCAATTCTTGAAGCAGTTCCATCTTGATTTAAGTGAATAGCGCCAGTGCCATACAATACTTGTAAGTTTTTTAACGGATTGGCATCAATAATAATGATATCAGCTAATTTGCCAATTTCAACCGAGCCTAAATCTTTTTCAGCACCTAAAGCTTGTGCTGCATTTAAGGTGGCGGAACGAACTACTTCTAATGGATGAAATCCTGCTTCTCTCAACAACTCTAACTCTCTAATAAATCCAAATCCATAAGTTTGATAAATAAATCCATTGTCAGATCCTGCAGTTACACGACCGCCTCTATTTTTATATTCATTAATAAATGCCATCCATAATTTATAATTATTTTTCCATTCCACTTCTTGCTCCGTTCCCCAATCAAACCAATAAGAACCATGTGAGTTTCTACTAGGGGCATAAAATTTCCAAAGAGACGGTAATGTATATTTTTCATGCCATTCTGCTCTTCTTGCTCTTTGTAAATCTCGGTTTGCTTCGTAAATATTGAAGGTTGGATCTAATGTAAAATCCAAGGATAGTAATTCATTCATTACTTTATTCCACTTTTCTGAATAGGGCGCTGCTGCTTGTTTCCATAACTTACCAGCATTTTCAAATCTACTTTGTTCGTTGGTATAATTATAATCTAATGGAAAATCTTGCACCGTTTTATTTTCAAATAAAGCTTCTGGCAACCCATACCAATGTTCCATACTGGTCATGCCAGCTCTTGCAGAATTTAATACATTCCACCTTGCCACATCTGTTTGGGCATGATGACAACAGGATCTTAATCCAATTCTTTTATTTTCTCTAATAGCAGCATCCATTACTTCGGGAGAGGCGCCAAAAAATTTAATTCCATCCGCGCCATTCTTTGCATTTTCATTGACCCAATCTCTTGCATCTTGTGCAGTAATAATTGGCTTTTTACTTCCTTGGCCAAACCCGGTGTAGGCGTAAATACGGGGTGCAACAATTTTATTTTCGGCACTTCTTTTCTTTTCGCTTAAAACCCAATCTAGGCCATTGCCTGCCATTACATCTCTAACGGTGGTAATACCATGTGCCATCCATAATTTATAAACATATTCAGCTGGTGTGCCTTGTTCTGTTCCACCTATATGTACGTGCATATCAATTAATCCAGGCATGGCAAACATACCATTGGCATCCACTTCTTTTCCATTTTTTGCTAATATCGGTCTGCCCTCCGCTTTAATAGGCATGCCTTCATTGGCTACAATGACAATTTTTACAATCCTATTATTTTCAATAACTATATCCACTGGACCTACGGCAGGAGATCCAGTTCCATTGATTAAGGTTACTCCTCTTATAATTAATTGTGTGTAAGGACCTCCCCCTTCATTGCGATCTGGGGCAGGAGTTATTTGCGCATTGACAGTTTGTAACAATAAGGTGAGTACCAATAATTGAATGGAGCGAATAAGTAGTTTCATACTATTTTATTTTAGTAACTAAACTTACGCAATATTCTTAAAAAAATAACTCTTCTTCATTTATGTGGTATGATTTATTTTACCACTTCTGAATTAGATAGTATTAACAGATGCACCCAATCCCCTTTCTATTTGGATTTCTATCATAATATATTAGATAGGTATTAAGTTTATACCAATACCCCGGGACCTCAGGGTTATGAAGATTTTTTAAGAAAATGAAGGCGTTGATTTGTAATGCGTTATGTTTTCACAAAACCGAAAACGACCGATTTCAGTCGAATTCAGAGGGTGTTTTCCTCACGCAGAGGTTATTTAGTGCAATTTAAGTTATCTTAACAATTAATTAAAGGCGTAAACGAGGTGGGGTATATTAATTATTAAAATATATTACTTACCTTTTAAAAGTAAATCACCTACTCTATTGTCATTTTAAAGCAATAACTCTATTTACTATTCCTGTAATTCCTATCATTCCTTAGACAACTATTTAATCATTGAAATGAACTATGGTCATTTCAACTAAAATCAACATTATGAACACCAACAAATTTATCAAAGGCGGGATTGTTGCTTCCATTGTTTCATTTATTCTTGCTAATTTATTTTACAATTTTTTATTCAAAACTTATTTCGACGCAAATATATACCCTACCGATTTTAGTACCATTAAATGGTGGGCATCTATAGCATCCACTTTATGCTGGGGATTTTTCATTGCTTATATATTAGAAAAGGTAAAAGTATCCACTGTAGCGTCAGGGGCAACTTTGGCATTCATCATAGCCTTAATAGTTGAGGCTAATTTTGATCTTGGATTTTATGCAGTTGGTGTAATTTATAAAGATGTAACAGTAATCGTTGCCGATGTAATACTTACTGCAACTATTGCTTCCATCATGGGTGCTGCAGCAATTTTTGTTACTAATAAAACAAAGGCCTAATAATACGCAATTAAATAAAAATATATAAATTATAAAAAATGAAAAAAATAACATTCATTGCTATTGCTTCAATAGTAATATTTGCCTGTACTCCAAAAAAAGAGACAAACGACAACTTAAATAAGTTTAATAAAAATCTTGTGACTGCAAAACAGTTTATAGAAGTTTTCTCTGCAAGAGATAGCATCAAAGAAGCTGCTTTATTTTCCGAGGATTTTACATGGGATGGAACAGAAATTGGACAAGATGCACTTCCCAAAGAAGCATTGCTAAATGGAGATAAAGGCATTATGAAAATGTTTAAAGAAATCAAATTCGAGGATGCCGATTTTTATCCAGGTCTTGATTCTACTTACCAATTAAATTCAGATGTTAGAGTGTATGGCACATGGGTGAGTAAATTTGCTAGTAATGGGAAAACGTCTCGAATGAAATATTATGCAGTATTCCATTTTAATGATGCTGGATTAATTACCGGCTTAAGAGAGCGTTGCAATGTGGCTGATTTAACTAAGGAATTAGATAAATAATTGCGTTTCTAGTTTCAAAATACATCTAAAGAGGCTTCTAGCAATAGAGGCCTCTTTTATTTTAACTAGCTAGAAAAAGATTAAACCTTAAGACCAGAATCAACCTAACTATATTATTAAATCGGTAATGCTGTGATCAAGCCAATTTAGGCTTTTGGACCTTATATTTATGGCTATCTAAAAATAGTGTTTTACAATTGTATTGTAATAAGCAAAACCTCACACAGAAACAACAAAGGACCCACGATTTAACGTAAGTCCTTGATTTTCATGTAGCGAGACCGGGATTTGAACCCGGGA
>Ga0209296_1003222_pt1 | contig 11171 bp, 7 predicted proteins | sample S_130206_EF_Meta_FD_187319 | JGI IMG/M metagenome (GOLD analysis project Ga0209296, IMG submission 187319) | Freshwater microbial communities from Lake Simoncouche, Canada to study carbon cycling - S_130206_EF_MetaG (SPAdes) (version 2) | ecosystem: Environmental > Aquatic > Freshwater > Lake ...
GTTTTCGTAGAACGGCGAGAAGACGATGACCTTGTCGCCCGGATTGCAGGCGGTCATCATCGCGACCATCATCGCTTCGGTGCTGCCGCAGGTGACGACGAGGTGCTGATCCGGATCGATCGCCAAGCCGCTGAAGCGATTGATCTTCGCGGCGAGCGCCTTGCGAAACCTTGGCGCCCCCCAGGTGACGGCGTATTGATGGTGCGGCCCGCGCGTGGCGCGCTCCAAGGCCGCGAGGAGTTCCTCGGGCGGGTCGAAGTCAGGGAAGCCCTGGGAGAGGTTGATGGCCCCATGCTGGTTGGCTAGGCGGGTCATCCCGCGGATGACGGATTCGGTGAAACCGGCGAGACGGCGGGCGGTCGAAGGCATGCCGTACCCTAGCGACCCGGCGGGCCGGCAGGCAATCCCGGGCCTAGGGATTGACCCTAGGCCACCACCAGGCTCAATCTGACCTTCAGCGGAACCCCTTCCGTCCCTTCCCTGTCCCACCTGTAGATGCGTCGTCTCGCCCCTCTTTTCCTCGGTCTCTCGGCCCTCGCCGCCGCCCAGACCACCCCGACCTGGACGTTCGACGGCGCGTCTCGCCCGGAATTCACCTCGGCCGGCAACGTGCAGTTCAAACAGCCCGGCCCGCGACGTCCGGACTACCCTCGTTTTGAGCAGACGAATGAAGCGGCGACCTTCGATGGAAAGGGTGCGCACCTCGAGATCAAAGACGGTGGTGCCAACAGCCTCTTCGACTTCAAGAACGGCGATGCGATCACCCTCGAAGCCTGGGTGAAGCCGGACGGGCTTCGCAAAGGCGAGAACGCGTACGTCATCGGCAAAGGCCGCAATGACCCGAAGGCCGCCAATCCCAGCAACCAGAACTGGGCCCTGCGACTGCGCGTGCTCTACGATAGCGCCTGCCTTAACTTCCTCTTCGCTTCTCCGTCCGGCACGGGGGTCAAGTGGCACCGCTGGACGACTCCCACTGGCTTCGCCAACGACCGACGCTGGCACCATGTCGCGGTCAGCTACGCCTTCGGGAAACCCGAGAGCATCCGCGGCTGGATCGACGGCAAGGAGATCAAAGGTTCTTGGGACATGGACGGTGCCACGACCGACGAACCCGTCGTCGACGACGCCCCGGTCTGGATTGGCTCTTCGATGGGCGGCCTCGCCAATAGCAGCTTCCGCGGCGCCATCGACGACCTCCGCCTGCATCGTTCCCTTGTCCCGGCGGTAGAAATCGCCGGGCGCTTTGCCACCACCCTTCCGCCCGTCACCAAAGCTGAGATCGCCCAGGTCAGCGCCAGCCCGAATGCCGGCAACGACAGCGCCAGCGGTACCAAGGCCGCCAAGGCACCCGAAGTCGTCCGCAAGGCCCCCAAGGTCGACTGGACCACCGTCACGAACGGCCAGGTGCGCGTCGAACTCTGCGAAGACTGGAAACCGACCACCAACGTCTGGCCCGAAAAGGCCCCCGTCGTCACCGACAGCTACATCGCGCCAGCCTTCGGCTTCGCCCGCGTGCCGGAGAAATACGTCGATACCGGCGTACGCGCCGAACGTGGAAACCCTTTCCTCCTCCGCGCCCTCGCGAACGTCAATCTCCCCGCCGGCAAGCATCGCCTGCTCCTCCGTGGCCGTGGCGCCGCCGCCCTCTTCATCGATGGTAAGCTCCAGGTCCAGACGCCCTTTGCTCCCGCTTCGACGGACAACAAGCCAGTCAAAGACCAGGATAAGTACCTCGATCTCGGCGGCGACTTCCGGTTCGCCCCTCCGGGTAATCGTGACGCCTGGGTCGAATTCGAATCCAAGGGCGGCGAACACCGCGTCATCCTCGAGACTGTCGTCGGTTTCATTCTCAACAACAAGGGTTCACGTCGCCGCCCAGAACTCGGCGAGACCGTCGCCGCCATCTCGCTCGCCGGCCGCACCGACTGGCAACTCCTGACACCTTCTGCCGATGCGTCGAACTACAATGACGCCGGTTGGGTCACTTACGCCGCGCAGGAAGAGACCCGCCTAGGCAAGATCGACGCTTCCGCGCGGGCCGCCGCCCGTGCCCTCGAAGGCGATTACTGGCTGAAACGTCGCGAGGCCGCCCAGCAGTGGCTCGCCCAGACGCCGGAGACAGCCGTCCCCGCTCTCGCCGCGGGCTTCCCGGCGAACAATGCCATCGATCATTTCATCGCCCAGAAGGTCGTCGCCTACCAAGGCCAGATGAAGTCCGTGAAGACGGGCGGCGTGGATTTCTACGCGAAGGTCTTTCCCATCTTCGAAGCCAGCTGTCTAGAATGCCACCAAGGCGGTAAGCCCAAGGGCAAGCTGCACCTCGATACGCGCGCCGGTGCGCTCAAGGGCGGCAAGTCCGACGGCGCCGCGATCGTGCCCGGCGACCCTGCCAAGAGCCCGCTGATTAGCCGCATCAAGTCACAGGACCCCGACGAGGTCATGCCGCCCAAGGGCCATCGTCTCTCCCCTTCCGACGTCGCGACCATCGAACAGTGGATCAAGGAAGGCGCCGCTTGGCCGGATTACCGGACGCTGCCCACCACGTTCAACCCGCTGACCGAAGACCTCGTCTTCCTGCGTCGCCTCACCCTCGACACCGTGGGCGTGCCACCCAGCCTTACTGAAATCGAAGCCTTCGCCGCCGACACCTCGGCTGATAAACGCGCCAAGGCCATCAACCGCCTCCTCCACGACCCGCGGGCCGCCGACCATTGGACGGGCTACTGGCAGGATGTCCTCGCCGAGAACCCTAACATTCTGAATCCGACGCTGAACAACTCCGGCCCTTTCCGCTGGTGGATCTACGAATCGCTCGCCGACCATAAGCCGCTCGACCTGATGGTCACCGAACTCCTGCGCCTCAAGGGTTCCGCTGCCGCCGGCGGCCCAGCCGGCTTCGGCGTCGCCTCGCAGAACGACGTCCCGATGGCCGCCAAGGCCACCATCGTCACGACCGCTTTCCTCGGCATGGAGACCAAGTGCGCACGTTGCCACGACGCCCCCGCGCACACCGCCAAACAGGAGCAGGTCTTCGCGCTTGCCGCCCTCCTCGAGACCAAGGCCGTGAAGGTCCCGCTCACGAGCAGTGTCTCGATGGCCAAGCTCCGTGAAGGCGGCCGCAAGCCCCTCATCGAGGTCACCCTCGAACCCGGTGCCTCCGTTGAGCCGCACTGGCCCTTCCCGGAACTCTCTACCGAAAGCGTCGCCGACGAACTCGCCCGCGACCCGAAGGACCCGCGCGACCGTCTCGCGACCCTAGTCACCGCCCCGCAAAACGAACGCTTCGCGCAGGTGATGGCGAATCGCCTCTGGGCCCGCCTGATGGGCCGCGGCCTCGTCGATCAGGCCTGGGATTGGGAACGCTCCAAGAACTCGCATCCCGAACTGCTCCGCTGGCTCGGTCGCGAACTCGTCCGCAGCGGCTACGATGCCGACCACGTTCTGCGCCTCATCCTGAACTCGCACGCCTACCAGCGCGCGACGGACGCCTCGCAGAAGCAGACCAGCCCGCTCTTCGCCTCGCCGGCACCGCGTCGCCTTTCCGCCGAACAGGTCGTCGACTCGATGTTCGCCACGACCGGCAAACCCTTCCGCACGGAAGAGGCCAGCCTCGACATCGACAGCATCCGCGAACAGGCGAACTCCTTGACGCTCGGCCAGCCGCGTCGCGCTTGGATGCTCACCTCGACTTCGAACGAACGCGACCGACCTGCCCTCGCCCTCCCCCGTATCCAAGCTGTCTGCGACGTGCTAGCGGCCTTCGGCTGGCGCGCGAGCCGACCGGAACCGATCACCGATCGCGAAAGCGCCGCGAACTCCCTGCAGCCCGCGATCCTGAGCAATGGCACCATGGGCACTTGGGTCACGCGCCTCAGCGACGACCACGGCGTAACCGCGATAGCCCTCGAAGCCAAGTCGCCAGAGGCGCTCACCGACGCCCTCTTCCTGCGCCTGCTCTCGCGTCATCCGACCGTGGCCGAGCAGAAGAAATATTCCGCTTATCTCGGCGAAGGCTTCGCAGGGCGACTCCTTGAAAAAGCCACCCCAAACAAGGGCCCACGCCGTCCGGAATATTACGTCTCCTGGTCCAACCACCTCAACGACATGGCCACCACCGTGCGTATGCAGCAGGAAGCCGCCGCCCGCAAGGGCGACCCGGCGACCGACCGCCTGACGACCGACTGGCGCCGCCGCGCCGAGGACGTCGTCTGGGCCCTCGTCAACTCCCCCGAATTCATCTACAACTGACCCATGGACCGTCGCTCTTTCCTCACCGCGCTTGGACTCGCCCCCTTCGCCGCTTCGCCGCTGCTGGCCTCAGCCGCGGGACCGAAAGGCAAAGCCGAGCATTGCATCTTCATCTGGCTCGGCGGCGGCATGAGTCAGGCCGACACCTTCGACCCGAAGGCCCTCGGCGATAACAAGTCCACGACCAAGAAGCGCGGCTCGCTCTACCCTTCCATCGAGACCTCGGTCTCCGGCGTGCGCCTCTGCGAACACCTCCCGCGCACGGCCAAGCTCATGGAGCATGTCACTGCCGTGCGTTCGGTGAACCATAAGGTCATCGATGAGCACGCTTTCGCCACGAACCTCGTGCACACCGGTCGCATGATCAGCGGCAACGCGACCTATCCCTCCATCGGCTCGATCGTGGCAAACCGTCGCGGCGCCGCCGATGCTTCGGTCCCGGCCTACATGCTCATCGGTTATCCGAACGTCAGCCGCGGCCCAGGTTTCCTCGGCATCAAGGATGGCTACATCTATCTCGTCGACACCGAGACCGGCCCGAACGGCTTCACCACGCCGGGCGATATCGACCAGGCGCAGAAGGATCGACGTCAGGACCTCCTCGGCTCGCTCGGCGGCAAGGCCCCCGACGGCTCCGCCCTGGCCGAATACGCCGAAGCCCAACACGAGGCCTTCCGCCTCGCCGGGCCTTCGTTCATGCGCCACTTCGACCTGAAGAAGGAAGCGGCCGATACGCGCCTGTCGTACGGCGGCGAATTCGGCCAGCGCTGCCTGCTCGCCCGTCGCCTCATCCAGGGCGGCGTGCGCTTCGTCGAAGTCTCGCACAACCTCAACTTCATCAACGGTTCCGGCTGGGACGTGCACAACGACGGCATCGACAACCAGCACATCCTCATCCGCGAGCTCGATAACGCCATCGCCGGCCTGATCCTGGACCTCAAGCGCACTGGCATGCTCGACAAGACCCTCGTCGTCGTCGGCACCGAATTCGGCCGTCCGCCGGAGTTCGACGCCAAGGGCGGCCGCGGCCACCAAGGCACGGCCTTCTCGATGATCCTCGCCGGCGGCGGCCTCAAGCATTGCGGCGCCTACGGCCAGACCGATGACTTCTCCAAGACCGTGGTCAAGGACCCCGTCAGCATCCCCGACTTCCACGCCACGATCCTCGCGGCGATGCAGATCGATACTTCCAAGGACCTCATGGCCGGCGGTCGCCCCGTACCGATCACCGACGGCGGTAAGCCGATCGCGAGGTTGTTCTGAGGTAGGGGCGCGACTGCGTCGCGTCCGTTCGTAAGGAAAGGTATGGCGAACCAGGCAATACGTCCAAACTCCTGATATCGGTCCGCCCACGGACGCCACGCAGTGGCGCCCCTACCCACACCCGAACCAGATTCACGATCGCCGGGATCCGGGGCCTGAGAATGGCATCTCACTTTTGCACCTTTGCACAGGCCACAGGCCGATTTGCACCTTTGCACCAAGGACAGCACGCGGTGCTGCCCCTACCTCAAGTCACCGCTTCAGCGATGATCCGGCTTCCAGTGATTCACGCGGTTCACGAGATACTTCACGTAAATATCTGAATCATTCAGACAAGGGATCTGGGCGAAGTGCTCGCCGCCGGCGTGGATGAACGTCTCCTTACCTTCCTCGCGGATTTCCTCAAGGGTCTCGAGGCAGTCGGACGTGAAGGCGGGGCACATCACGAGGAGGTTCTTGGTGCCCTCTTCTGGTAGGGCTTCCAGGCGCTTGTCCGTGTAAGGTGAAACCCACGGCTCTCCAGCCAGACGGGACTGGAAGGAAAGTTCATACTGAGACTCCTTGAGGCCGGCGGCGGCCACGAAGAGACGCGTCATCTCGACGCACTGGTGGCGATAGCAGGTCACCTGGCAGGGGCTGTAGTGGGAGCAGCAATCCTTCATCTTCATGCAATGCGCCTTCGAAGGATCGCCCTTGCGCAGATGACGCTCCGGTAGGCCGTGATAGGAGAAAAGCAGCTTGTCGAAAGGCTTGCTCAGCCAAGGCTGGGCGGACTCGACCAAGGCGTCGATGTAAGCCGGGTCGTTATAGAACGGCTGCAGGACGTGATACTTCAGGCCAGGGGCGAGACGCTTGAGTTCTTCCTGCACCTTGACGACGACGGTCTCGTAAGAGGACATCGCGTAGTGCGGGTACTGGGGCATCACGAACAGGTCGTCGATGCCGGCGGCGATCACCTTCTCGACGGCTTCGGCGCAAGAGGGCGTGCCGTAGCGCATGCCCATGATCACCGGCAGGCCCGTGGCCTTCTCGAGCTTGGCGCGCAGCTTGTCGGTCGTGACCACCAGCGGCGACCCTTCGGGGGTCCAGACGCTGGCGTAGGCGGCGGCGCTCTTCTTCGGGCGCGTGCGGAGGATGATTCCCTCCAGGAGCAGCCAGCGCAGCGGGGCCGGGTAATCGATGACGCGGTCGTCGTTGAGGAATTCGCGGAGGTAGTTCCGCACGTCGGGCACGGAAGTGCTCTTCGGCGAACCAAGATTCAGCAGCAGGATACCTTTACGGGACATAGGGGCAAAAGAGGCGGGACGGCGGACGATGTCAAACGCCAGAGGCAACCACGGCGTCGACCACGGCCTGGAAGGTCTCGATCCGGGCCTGGGGCGTGATGCCATGGCCAAGATTAAAGATATGTCCGAGGTCGCCGGCGTTGTCAGCCAGCACGGCCTTGGTCGCGGCGGAGGCCGCGGCGGGCTCGCCGGTCATGAACTCGGGGTCCAGGTTGCCCTGCAGGCAAATCGGGCGGCCGGCGAGCTGGCGCACCTGCGAGAGCGGCATGGTCCAGTCGACACCGAGGCACGGCACGCCGGTCTGGGCGAGCGCGGCGGCCTGCGGGGACTTCCCCTTGGCGTAAAGGATGACCGGGGCACCGGCGGGAAGGCGTTCAAGCACGGCACGGATATAACGCAGCGAGAACTCCTCGTAATCGGCCCCGGTGAGTGCGCCGGCCCAGCTGTCGAAGATCTGGATCGCATCAGCGCCGGCGGCGAACTGGCGGGTGAGATATTGCGCGACGGCGTCGGTCAGGATCTCGAGGATGCGGTGCATCATCTTCGGGTCGGCCTTGATCAGCGCCTTCGTCTTCGGGAAGTCTTCGGAACCGCCACCCTCGACAAGGTAGCAGGCGAGCGTCCAAGGCGAACCGGCGAAACCGAGCAGGGTCTTATTCAGGCCGAGCTCTTTGCGGAGAATCGTCAGGGCGTCGTAGACATACTGCAGACGGTCAGCGGAGCCTTCGAGCTTCAGCGTGGCGACATCGGCCGGCGAGACCAGCGCGCGCTCCATGGCGATGCCACCTTCGTCGCGGAAGCGGTAACCGACGCCGAGGGCTTCGGGGATCACCAAGATATCCGAGAAAAGGATCGCGGCGTCGAGCTGCGGGAAACGACGGAGCGGCTGCAGCGTGACCTCGACCGCGAGCTCAGGCGTGCGGACCATCGTGACGAAGTCCGACTTGGCCTTGAGGGCGCGGTATTCCGGCAGGTAACGACCGGCCTGACGCATGATCCAGACCGGAGCCCGGTCATGGGGCTGGCGGTGGAGGGCGGCGAGGAAGCGGTCGCGGGAGTTCATCAGGACCCTTTGAGCCAATCCTGAGGTTTCAGATAATGCGAGAGCAGACGTTCTTCCGGGGAGCCGGCGACGGGCTGGTGGCCATAGTGCCACTGCACGCGGGGCGGGAGGGACATCAGGATCGATTCCGTCCGGCCGCCAGACTGGAGGCCGAAGATCGTCCCACGGTCGAAGACCAGGTTGAATTCGACGTAACGGCCTCGGCGGACTTCCTGCCAGTTGCGCTCGCGCTCGCCATAGGGGGTATCCTTGCGGCGGCGTAGGATCTCGGCGTAGGCCGGACCAAAGGCGTCGCCCACCTTCTGCATCATCGCGAAGGCCGACTCGAAGCCGCCCTCGGTGAAGTCGTCGAAGAACACGCCGCCGACGCCGCGCTGTTCTTGGCGGTGCTTCAGCAGGAAGTAGTCGTCGCACCAGCTCTTGAACTTCGGGAAGTGGGCGCCCGTGGCTTTCTCGCCAGCGCGGTGCCAGGAGACGGCGTCTTCATCGAAGCCATAGTAAGGCGTCAGGTCGAAGCCACCGCCGAACCACCAAACGGGATCAGGTCCGTCGGTGCAGAAGAAGCGCACATTCATGTGCGACGTCGGGCAATAGGGATTGAGCGGATGCTGGACGACCGAGACGCCCATAGCACGGAAGCCTTTACCGGCGAGATCCGGGCGGGCGAGCGTGGCGGACGGAGGCAGCGCGTGGCCGCGGACGTCGGAGAAGGCCACCCCGCCCTTTTCGATCACGGTGCCACCGGCGATGACGCGGGTGCGTCCGCCACCGCCCTCGGCGCGCTTCCACTCATCGGTGATGAACTTGGCCTTGCCGTCCACTTCCTCGAGGGTCGCGCAGAGGCGATCCTGCAGGCTGGTCAGGTAATTTCTGACGAGGTCGGGGTTCATGAGGTCCGTACTCAATCCGAGCCGACGGGGCTGGTCAACGAAGCCTCGGTGGCCCCGGCAAGAATCCACCTCCGCTTATCGCCCTTAAGCCGGAACTTCTAGGTAGACCTTGATGGGAACCCGCAAATCGGCAGGGTCTGACCAAGCCATGAACCCGGAATTCAAGCTCCTCCTGCTTTTCTGCTTGGCCGGCATCTTCGCCTTGGGGCTGCCCTGGTTCGCCTGGCAGCGCGTGAGGAGCCTAGAAAAGAAGTATGGCCGGATTCTACTGGTCCGCGGCGTGACCGGTGCGCAGGCCGCCCGGATCGTGCTCCTGCGCGGCGAGGTCCCGCAGGTCGACGTCGATGAGAGCACACTTGCAGTGACGGACTTCTATTCCGCGTTCGAACCCGCCATCAAACTCTCCAGCGGCGTCTACTCCGGCAAGCGGCTCTTCGACGTCGCGCGGGCGGGGCGCCTTGCCGGTCACGCGCTGCAGCACCGCGACCGCAAGCTCGGCGGACTCGCCTCCTGGGATTCGTTCATGATCCTCTGGGGGAACGCCTGGCCGATCTTGCTCCCCCTCACCGTCATCGCCGGTAAAGGCCGTCCGTGGGCGCTGATCGGCTTCGCCCTCGTCGCGATCGGTATCGCCATCGGACATCTCCTCAAGCACGCGCAAGTCCAGGATGCGGCCCGCCGCGGGCGACGGGAACTGGACGGAGCGAAACTGCTCGACGGACATCCCGACGAAGAGGTCGACGCCGCCTTCCTGGCCGCTCGCCTGGACCATATGGCCCTGCCCTACTCGAAAACGTGGCTGCGGCTGCTGTTTTCCTGAGCAGGCCGGCTACAGAGGCCCAATGGCGGGCCTAATGCCTGCCCTGCGGGTAAGTTCTGCCTTCCGACCGACCACGGCCAGGACAGTATTCGTATCCTAATAAGACCGGGCCAACGACGGTCTCTTCGAACCCATGTTCTCGAAACCTAGCCGCCTCCAGACCATCCTCCTGATGCTCCCGACCTGGGGCTTCGCCCATGCGGTGCTCATCTTCCGGGTATTGCCGCTGAACCCGACGGGCGGCGTACTCGAGCCATCCAAGGTCCTACCCTTCGTTTTACTTTTCAGTCTCGCCGCAGGCTTCGCCTGCTTAGCCTCGTTCGTAGCCGCCCGCCGCGCCACCGCCCTCGGCTGGAGCCTGCCGCCCGTCATCGCCCTGCTCATCCACGTCCCGTTTCTCGGCGCTGGCTTAGCGCTCTGGCTCGCCGCGACTGGCGATGAACAGGAAAAGGAATCGGTCTCTCCGACCGCCGTCGCTGGTCGGCTCGTGGTGCCATTCCTCGTCGCCGCAGCGGCCTGTCTATTACTCAGCTTTGGCCTGACCAAACTCGCCGAACAAGGCCAGCTACCGCTGGGTCTGAAAAGCGTCGGAGGCTACTTCGGCCTGGCGACCTTCCTCGCACTCCCCTTCGCCATCGGCGTGTGCGGCGGCGTCGTCATCCGAAGAGCTGGCGGCACCTTCGGCCAAGCTGTCGCCGCGGCGATGACCCTCGTCGGCGCCGTGATTCTCGCCCTGTGCGGGATGCTGATGGAAGGCATCATTTGTGTCGTCATGGCTGCGCCCATCGGCGCGGTTCTCGCCTGCTTCGGGGCGGTCTTAGGTTACTTCTTGGCGCGCACCAAGGCCGCCGACGGTACGCTACAATCCGCCGCCTGGCTGAGCATCGTCGTCATGGTCGCAGTGGAAGGATGGAATCCGCCCGCCCCACTGGAAGCGACGACTTCGAGCGAAGTCGTGATCAACGCTCCCGTCGAGCGCGTCTGGGCGGAACTGCACGATATCCGCGACCTGCCTCCGACAGAAAACTTACTCTTTCAATTCGGCATCGCCCACCCAATGGGCACGGTGACCGACGGACAGGGCGTCGGCGCCGCGCGCCTCTGCAAACTGAGCACCGGCGACATGCCGGAGATCGTCACGGTCTGGAAGCCCGGTCAGGAGCTGCGCTTCAAGGTACTCTCGACGCCGCCTTCGATGCGTGAAACGGGTTTCTTCGGAAAGACCATCGACACGACCCATATCCACAGCGCCTATGCGAGCCTCGACGGAGGCTTCAAGCTCACCGCTCTGCCCGATGGCCGCACCCGACTGCTCGGCGAAAGCCACTACCTCCTGAACATTGCCCCGGCCTCTTATTGGAACCTGTGGACCGAGGAAATCGTCCACATGGTCCAGCGCCGGGTACTAGAACACGTCAAAACCCGCGCCGAAGCGGGGCCGAAGAGCCCTAAATAGCCGCTGGCAGGCCCAAGGCGGAAACTTCGCCTTGGTCGCGGAGTTATAATCCATACAAAGACCCCATGAACTCGAACCGCCTCTTCGCGATCTTCAGCGTCATCATCCTGGCCGGCGTCAGCTACGCCGTCTACCAATGGGTGAA
>Ga0209296_1003226_pt1 | contig 11165 bp, 20 predicted proteins | sample S_130206_EF_Meta_FD_187319 | JGI IMG/M metagenome (GOLD analysis project Ga0209296, IMG submission 187319) | Freshwater microbial communities from Lake Simoncouche, Canada to study carbon cycling - S_130206_EF_MetaG (SPAdes) (version 2) | ecosystem: Environmental > Aquatic > Freshwater > Lake ...
TGGGCCACCGTGTCCGAGGCTCGGTGATAGAACGAATGCCCGGCGTCCGATGCTTTCGCCCCATCCTCCGGCTTCATCCCGAACCACCTCGCGCCCTGCGGCGTCACCCGTGCAGATACTCCCGTGGCCAGCGTCCTCAGCGAGCGCATCGCCGTGCCGTCGAATGATTCTTCATCCCTCGAGGAATCGGGAGAGAGCGACGCATTCCGGTAGCTGGACGCAATCATCGACCGCCGTGGATGCACCACCTTGGCCAGTTCCTCCCACAGCCCTTCCCATGGCCTGCGTTGCGCGTCCATCGACTCACAATGAGCCAGCAATTCGTAGCATTCGCTCATTTGCCCAGCGTGGGTGAGGTTCCCGGCGGTAGACTGCTCATCCCGCCGGCGCGGTAGATTGTTTTGTCGAACCCATAGTTCTTCCGGTCGCGTTGCTTTGCGTCATTAGCGGCGCGTGAAACATCCGTGCTGGTGGCAGACACCGGCGGCGGTGGCGGAATCAAGGGCGGCAGTTTAGGAGCCTTGGGTGCTTTCATGCTCGCACACTAGCGAGCCGCCTCTGGAAATCCGCTTGGACAGTTGGGCAATGTTTGCCCGCCGCAGAGTCTGGGCATCATGCCGTTGGTAGGTCACATGCTTCACCCCGTGGGCCATTGCCAGGGCAAGCAACTCCCGCAGATCCCCCGCCACACACCACACATGCCAACAGTCATGCGGCCAACCCGCGCCAAACGTCGTCAAACTCGTGTGGATTTCATCCGGCCACTCCATCCGCACCGGACGGCACATCACAAAGCACCTCGGCAGAGAAATTACCTCCCCCCGCTGGAAATGATAATCCAGCGCATCCGTCCAGCTCACCTCACGGTCATGCTTTTCGTATTCCTCGAAGGCGGTGAGGTAGGCATTCATCTTCGCCCCCTCACCACTCCGCCCACCGCTCTCGGTGGCGCCGAGTCACCGGCGCTCACCATCCCCCGCCGCCAAGCCTCCGCAAAGGTTCGGAACGCATCGGCGCTGTGACTGAATAGATCATGCTTCGGCATCTCCCGCAGCCTCATCCCCGCCGCCGCGCCTACGTCTCTCGAGTACCCCTCCAAGCAGGCCACGCCGCTCGGGTAGTCCTCTTGGCTGTCATCCGCCTGGTGGGTGGTGCCATCCGAGTTTCGGGAGGTGTCGCAGTTGGTTTTATTGAACCAGCAATGGGGCAGAATATCACGAACGTAGCCGATACCAAGCCACTTGTCCGGCGTCCGTGGGACGATCCCCACCGAGTGCCGGCCCGCATCGCGGACCTCGGTGACGTAGCTTTTCCCGCTCCCAGGGGCTCGGGTGTCCGCATCGTGCGGCAGGTAGTGCTTGGAGATCGGCTTGCCCCACTTGTTTTCCCAGCGCAGCCAGTGATCCGGCACCCCAGATCCGGGCACGCCCTCGGCCTCGAACCAATCAAGCACAAGGAAATATCGCCCCACCGGCTGAATCAACCAATCGGAATAGTAGTCGGATAGGCCGATGTCCGAGAACGTAAACAGCGGCAAGTTCGCCTCCGCCCCGAAGTCGCAGATCCTCCCCCCCGCCCGCAGGTCTGCCATCTGCCGCCCGTAAATCGCCCCTTCGGCGATGGCCTCGAACGCTTCGCCTGGCGTACTTGGAAATTCCTTCTTCATGCCGTGTCCCTGTTCTCGGTGCTTGTGGTCATACCACAGTTGCTGTTCGGCGCTCAGTCGGATGCCGTTGTCCCGCTCGAGCCGGGAAAAATATTCGAGCATCTCCGCTCGGAGCTTGTGGCCGCCAGTCGGCAAAACGTAGCGAGTGTCTTGGAACCATGGGAAAAAATGAAACCTGCTCTGCACACTGGTCAGGTTGGCGTCGTCATTTCGCATCGCCTGGTTCACCAGTCGGTAGTGCTCGCCCACCTTGGCGCCCTCGTGGGTGCTCTCGATGTTCCGCACATTCCCCGGCGTCATCGAGTTGAACGCACCGTTGATGATTTCCCGCGCCTTGATCGGGGCCCAGATCGCGGTCTTGCCGAGCTCGCTCACATGGAGCCGTTGCGGCGTCGCGCCCCGCAGCGCGGTCGAGCACTTGGCCAGCGAGCCATTTCCCCACGTCAGCTTCTTCGTCGCCCTAGCCACCAATGGCACCGCCCGCTTGATGATCTTGCCCGCCTGCCACGTCTCCGGGTGCAGGTCGCCGTTGTCCAGATTCTCATAGGCCGTGAGCATCATGCCCAGCTTGCTCTCGGCGTCGTCCAAGGTGTAGTCGATGATGCCCACACTCAGCCCAGTGGGCGAAAATAGCAGGTCATCCAGAAAAATGATCTCGATGAACGTGCTGAACCCCAGCTTCCGTGCCTTGAGAACGTGGTTGCAGTACCACATCCGGTTGTAAAATTCCTTCTGCGCGTCATTCGGGCGGAACGAAACCAGCACCCCGTCCGCATCCCGGATCGTGTAAAGGTTCTTCAGCCGCCACGCCCGCGATGCTAGAGGAGTGTTCTGAAGACCTAGCATGGTGGTCACATCCGGTCATCGCCCACCACCATCCCGCCACCCAGCCCCGCCAGGGCTTGCGCCAGACTCCCGAGCGCCGCGGATTCTGGGTCATCGCCACTCAGCTTGTTGTCCAGGTCAATCGCCTTGAGCGGATCCAGCTTCACAATCTCCTCACTCCCTCCAGAATCGGTGATGGTGTTCTTGTACCGCAGAATCAAATCCCCGTCCGGCCCACGCGGGTCTATCCCCATCAGCGGCGTGTTCACGATTCTGCACAAAAACTCCCGCTTCGCCTGCATGGTCAGCACCTTACCCGCCGCCGCCTTCTGACGCATCGCGCTCAGATATGTTGCGATGCTAACATTTTTCAACAGTCGGGTGCTTCCGGCGCTCGCCACTTGCGCGTTCTTGGCGGTGTAACCCGCTTTGCGGTAAGCACTTGCAGCCCCCACGCCATCAAGAATGAAGTCAGCAAATCGGACGTGCCGCGGATCTTTCGGAATAGGAATAAGTTCAGACATAGCGTGATAATCGTTTGGAGACTCGTGACAATTTCTCGGTGCCTTCGGGCGTGAGTCGCAGACCCACCGGCACCCCGTCTATCTTGACCATGTAATGCGTTCGCAGCACGATGTGCCGCGTCGCATGGTAGCTGTATCCGCACTCGATTGCAATCCCCGCGAGCGTTGGCGTCTCGAATCTCGAAACCGCCACCATGACCGCGTAGCACGCAAACGAAAGATTCTCCTCGGTCACCGCCCGCAGCAGCACCACCGCGAAGTTCTCAGGACTCACCGCCGCCACCGCCAGCATCTTGCGTGGCTTGCGCTGGAGCCGCGCCACCGCGAGCTGCATCCCGGCGATCATTTCCGTAAATTCAAGTTGGTCCAGTGCGTTGCTCATGGTTGGGTGTTTGGGTTGCGGTATGATTCCCAATCGAATTCGATGGATTTCCCATTCTCCCGAGCCCGGTCTACAATGCTCGGGCCCAGCGAATCAGTCAGCTCCGCCTTGGTCAGGTTAGCGATCAGCACGGTGGGCCTCTCAGCCGCGTAGCGAGCGTCGATGACATGAGTCAGCAGCCGATGCTCGAAGGGCGTGTCCCCCCTCTCCTGCATCTCATCCAGCACCAGCAACGACGGCCGCACCAGATCCTCGATGATGTCCATCTCAGATCTCACCGAGTCTTTCCTAAAGGTCGCACGCACCTCGAGGAAAAATCTCATCGCAGTCCGGTAGCAGGAACTCTCGCCCAGCAGGCACAGCTCGGCCGCCATCCGCGTCTTGCCATTCCCGCGTTTCCCGTAGAGCACCACGATCCCCTTTCGGCGCACCCGGTCAGCGGCCACCTCCAGCGCCGCCAACCACGGAGCCCCATAGGGCGCCACTTTGACCGCCGCCAGGTACTTGGCAGGCCATCCCGTGGCCATGCCCAGCACTTGCAGGTGCCGACGGTCACGCGCCTTGACCCACGCCGCCTCCGCCTTGGCCGCAACTTCCTCCACCGTCATCTCCACAGACTCCGGCGCGGCCTCGATGAGCGCATCAATCCGATTGATATCCAGCAGTTCGCTAATTTTCATGGGTTGTTTGGAGGGGTTAGGGATTGGAGGGCTTCGGTGGCGATATTTCTTACAGCATCCATTGGGTCTGGCAGGGTGATTACCCACGCTAGTCTCCGCAAAGCCTCCCGTAGCCTGTCCCGCTGCTCCCGCGCGTCGTCGCGCTCGCAGAACGCTTGTTCAGCCATTTCGTTTGCTTGCCAGTTGTGGTTATTCTCAACGCGCAGCCTCTGCGATTGCTCCCGCGCCTCGTCGCGCTCGCGTTCTAGTTTTCGGCAAAACGAGGACAACACAGGGTGTGCAGCGTTGCCTAAATTGTTTTCGAGCTCATCCGTTTCGGGTGTGTCAGTGTTCATGGTAGTTCGATGGTTTCTTTGTACCCGTTCATCCGGTGGCTTTTCGCGCCGGCTTGTTTCTGGCTCGGTAGCCACCCTTGGCTATGCCACTTGCGAATTCCGGCTTTCCAATCCTTCACCGGGCTGGTGCCGTTCTTCCACCCGTTCGCCTCCCAGTGGTGGAACATCGACTCCCCATCGGTGGCCAGCATTCCGATCTCCACCGCGAACAATTTCAGTTCGTTCACATCACCTCGCGCCTTATTCTTACTCGTAAGAGTAAGAATACTCTTCTCTTCTCTTCTCTGGTGACGCTCTTGTCGCGTTTCTGTTACGCTAAGAACGTCACGCGAGCGTAACTTTCCCATTCGTTTTTTAGCCAAAGCCCTTGATTTTGCGTTGTTTCCGTTGTGACGGTCGTAGTCAGGGATAATCAAACACCCGTTGGCTTCGTGAATCCAACCCACTGTCTGCATCGCCGAAATAAATTCAGAAATGCCAGTGATACGATTTAGTAACGTTCGCACCGTAACAGGAGCGTAACCATCGCGTGACTGCTCATCGAACCAAGACCAGACCCGCAACAACTTACCGACCACCGCGTCCGGGTCGATCCCGAGGATGCCCGCCATTTCGAATACCTCGGGTTTATCCATCGTCACCTTTTCAAATTTCAACCAATCTCCAGCCATGATTTTTCTTGTTGAGGGATGTGGTTTCAGAAAGGAATTTCGTCATCGTCGTCATCGGGTGCCGCAGCAGCAGGTGCCACTGGCATCCCTCGGGCTAGGTTGGTGTATCTGTTGGTGATGGTTGTTTCGCCGCCTCCGCCAGCCGGTCGTGGGTCTTGACGCGGTGCCGGTGCATCCTCGCGCACCGGGTACAGCGAGAGCCATCCGCTCCACTCCGGCGAGCAAGGCAGAGCATCCAGCTTCAGACTGATCTGCCCGCTGTCGTTGGTGAACGCTTTCCCGCAGGTATGATATCGCTTTTTCTTGGTGCCATCGCCAGCGGTGTATTCTCCGAGGGTTGCAACAATGTCGTGTGTAGGTCGTGCCATTTTTTTATTTATGTGGTTTGAAAAAATATCCGGCAGAGCATTCGTCCCGCCTTCTCGGTTTGCTGGTCACTCAGGCGGGCCATGAGCCCATCGCCGCCGTTGAATCGGAATGGCACCGGCGAATGCCTCTCAGGTGCCGTGTACACCTCAGCCCGCGGTAGCCTGGAGACGAGTTGCAACGAGGCCGCAGGAATCACCCGGCTGGCATTCACCGCCGCCGCAGGCGCCACGCAGTAACGCGCCTTCCCCGAGCTCGCATCCCACATCGGCAAGACACCGTCGCGGAATAGATCCAGAGTGCAGTCATCCAGCTTCCGCCATGCACCCGCATCCTCGTGCGGGCTTCGGTACCATCCGCCCAGTCCCTGGAGGCGCTCAAGCATCGCCGCGCCGCCACTCCCGAATGATTCCGTAAAATTAAAAAAGCGAACCGCGATGTACCCGTTCGAGCAGTACAGTTTCCCATCCGCCCCGAATGCCGGTGCATGGTAAATGTGCCCGGGCTCGGGGTGGCAAAACCATGGCAGTGCAGCAGCCGGCACCGGGTGCCCAAACGGACGCTTGGACGCAGGAAGTAAATTCACAGGTGCAGGGTGATTTCTAAGCGAGGGTTTTTCGCATCCACCGCAAAGGTAGATAGCCCAGCCTTGGGTAGATCGTGGTCGTCCATGTTCAAGGCCTCGGCGATCCCGTCGCGGTACGCCTTGCAGCAGGCCTCGGCATTGTCATCGTCCCGCCGCCGGTTCGTCCGGAAATAAAACGCCAGGGAATAGCCAGTCGGCTTGATGTCCCGCAGACTCGCATCCATCCGCACCATCCCCCACGCCAACGCCCGGTGGCGCTTTACCAGCATGGACTTCTTCGCCCAATGCACCCGCCCGTTCGGGCCGATGGCAAGCAGTGGAATGGGTAAGGTGATTTTACTCATAGCGGTTAATGCGGTTTGTAGGCGGCACTGCATTGTCAGATTCGGATGCTTCCGCCATCGCGGCCCACCGTCCGATGGCATCGCGGATGTCATTCAGCTCGGAGATGGCGTTATCCACCGCAGCCTGCGCGTCTTCCACGCAGGCCACCGCAAACAGCACGGTGTTCGGCACCGTGAGCGCCTCATTCAGATGCATCGCCACCGCGCCCATTTCCTCGAGCGCATTCACTAAATCACGGCGGGATTTTTTTAAAATATCAGTCGCAAATGTCATGCCAGTGCCCCCCTCATTCCAATCAACATCCGCAGCACCGCCGCACGTCGGCCCATCACCCAGCGTTGCTCGTGGTCCCGGCGGTCATGCGCGGGGCGCCCACCCAGATCCTTCGCCATCGCCAGCGCGGTTTCTAGCTTCAGCCCAGACACCGCACGGTCATGCTCCGCGGCTTCCTTCGCATCCCGGGCAGCATAGGCATCCCACGGATCATTTCGAGACGCTGCCGCCCTTGGTCGCGTGATGGTAATTTCCCGCTCCAATGGAAAGCCTCGTTTCACAGAGGGCGGGCGGTAGTCGGTGGTGGTGGATTTAGGTCTACGGAGTGGCATAAATTTAGCGGAGGTAGGAGAAACTGGCCGCGATGGCCGCGAAAAATAACAGAGCACTCGCCAGGCTGATGAACATGGCGAACAGCGCGAGCCGCAGAGCCCGCCGTGAACGGGGCCTCGGGAGGTGTTGGATGTATGGATTCATAGGTTTCATTGTTGGTAGAGGACGAAAACGATTAGCCACATGGTGGCGTTGAAGCCGATCATGCCGGCGAGGATGTATTTCATAATGCGTGGGTGTATTGTTGCAGTGCCTTCATGGAGATTCCGTTCCGGCGCTTGCCCATGGGCCTAAGCGTGAATGTCCGCTCCACTTGCGAGCGGGACAGCCCGGTGAGTTGAGTGACCATTGCCACCGGAACGGTCATGAGTTCCGCCAAATCACATTCCTTGCGAATGGCAGCGGCGAGTAAGTCCGCCGCGCGTTCGATAACCGCAGCCCTGTCTGTGGGTGATAGTGTCATGATTCAGAAATTCTAGAAATGAATTGATCCAGCAGGGATTCCCGAGCCGCCAGCAGGTGCTTGCACCGCTTCAGCGTCGTCTCGTCAGTGATGTGCCCCAGCGGCGTCCGAGGGTTGCGGTTCCGCGTCAGCACTGGCAAAACGCGGTAGCCGAAATCCTCACAAGAGCATTCTCCGAATCCATCGAAGGCACCCAGATCCACCACATGGGCGATCTCCGGCCGCGTCACGCTCTCGAAGCGGTAGCGCAGAATGTGATCGTGCGGGTGCATGATCATGGTCGTGCACCCCCTACCAATCCTGCCAGTTTCCCTAAACCTTTAGGCGTCACCCGCACCTGGCTGGTGACCTTGTCGCTCCCGTCCGAGCGGGAGAAAGAGGCGGTCTTGTGCTCCAGCAGTCCCTTATCCAGCACCCACTGGAATGCGACCCAGTCCGAACCGCGGCGGAAGATCCAGCGGTTCACTTTTAACCATTCAAATAAATCCGCCGGACGCAGGCTCAAATCCTTCGCGGCGTTGGAAACGCACATCGAGCCCTCTCTCCCCGCCAACCGATCCATGGCGGCCGCTTTCGGCGTCATCTCACACACGCTCATCTCCAAGCCCGCCACCTGGTCGCTCAGATCCGCCGCCAACCGCAGCGCCTCACCGATTGTTCGAGGTGTTTCAAACACCTGTTTAAACGATTGTTTGCTTTCGAGGTCGTGCCACCGGTCGATGATGGCAAGGCGGTACTTCACCGAGTACCCAGAAATCACCAGGTCACACTCGCGGCGCGGGAGTTGGTAGCACTTCTGTTCGCGGTTTTGAGCGTCGCGGTAGGTGCCCCCAAATCTGGGGGCATCGATTCCGGCTTCCGCCAGAATGCTTTCAATGTCGCGAAGAACGTGGTCATGCCGCTTGCCAGTGATCACTGCGATTTGCAGAGATGACATCGTCGGCCCGCTCGAAGCCATCACCGCCGGCACCGAACTTTCGGGAGACGCATCGATGAGCTTCTCCAAAAACACGAACGAGATTTCATTGTTGTCGATCATAAGATTCAAGTGGGTTGCAGGCCGTCCGCCTTCTTCGCCTGGGCAGCCAAATAAACCTTGGCCGCATCGCGGGGGGTGATGCCGAGCAGGTCGGCCAGTTGAAAGATTTTGACCATGGCCGCGGCGCTCAGGTCGGTGTATTGAAGAGATATCGAATGCATGTGTCGCTTACTGATGCGTTATTAAAAACACAAATTGTGGCATTAGTCAACACATTATGTGTGTTTTTTGTTGTTTTATTTTCTGCATGGGTTAATTTAAATCATGAAAATAACCAGAGAGCCTGTGAATCAATGGCTTGCAGACAATAGGAGAGGACGAGAATGGTTAGCTAACAGATGTAATACTAGCCTATCTAACGTCGGAATGTGGCTCAATAAAAAAGGCGATGGTCGTCCCATCCCTCCGGAGCATCAAATCACCATCCGAAAACTGATGGACGAAGACACCGCCGCAGCCCAAGCCGCCCCGCCTCACACGCTGGTGTTAGAATTCAATTCCAAGCAATACGCGCCCATCGAACAGGCTGCACTGCAAAATCATGAAACCGTTCGCGAGTGGGCAAAAAGAACTCTCAACGAAGCGACGGAGGCAGACATGAAAACAGTTGTGGAAAAGCGAAACGGTACTCACAACCGGAACTCATCATAGGCCCGTGGGCAAGAATCCTCACGGTCTAACTTGCTCAATCAATTCACTTGTCGATATTTACATGTAAACTTCGCCGATTGTCCCAATAACAATTTGCATCAACAGAGCCATCAATTTCGACTTTAACATGGTCTTTATTTCTAATCTCCCAAGCAATCCAAACGAGAGCGAAAAAAATACCTATCACCGCCACTTGCTGAAATCGTTCCATCATAAAATCCAGTCTATCAACACCGCTCATACTAGCAAGCCATGACTGCCAAACGCCGAAACAAAATTATCCTGGGGAATAGCCACCTCACGGTTTACCCGTGGGAGCATCCCACCACCGGGGCCAAGCGTTGGCGCTTTGCGTTCCTCGATGCCGGCGTTCGCAAATACCGCACCTTCAAGACCAAGGTCGCCGCCGAGCACGCGGCCAGTCAGATCCTCCGCGAAACCCCAGCAGGCCTCACCTGGAGTGGCCTCGATACCGAGACTCAAAAATTCCTTGAGGAAGTCCACCGCCGCACCCCACCCAGCGAGCGGCCATCCCTGCTTGCATTCCTCCGCTCGCGGGATAGCTCCGCGGAAGTCGAAACCGCCGTCGCCGCATTCATCGCCCACAAGACCTCAGAGGCCGGAGAGCTCACACCTCACCTCGCCGCCGTCGGCAGCACGCTCGCCCACCTCGCCGCCGCATTCCCATCCCGCCGAGTCTCAGAGATCCATCTCCCCGAGCTCGCCGCCTGGTGGACAGCCAAGGGCAAAGGCAAGGCCAGTAAGACACAGCGCGACATCCGCGCCGTCTTGGTCACCTTCTGGCGCTGGAGTCTCCGCCAGGGCATCGCAGGCAGCGAGCCCATCACCGTGGCCGAGCGCCTGCCCGCCGTGAAAGTCGAAACCGGAGAAAAGCGCATCCTCAGCGTGGCCGAGCTGCAATCCATCATGGCCCATGTCGAACCAGAATTCCGTGCATGGGTCATCCTCGGTGCCTTCGCCGGCATCCGCCCGGACGAGATCGCACCCGGCATCAACAAGAAAAAAGCCAAGCGCGGATTGCACTGCGAGGAGATCGACTGGGACTTCAAAGTCATCCGCCTTCCCGCGGTCGTCAGCAAGACCAACCGCCCCCGCATCATCCCCATGAGCGAAGCCCTCATCGCAGGACTCAAGTGGGCGCTCATCGGCCCCGGCATGACTGGCCCCACCACCCTCCAAAACCCCAGCCAGACCCATCAGCTCGCCCGCCTGGGCCGAGATCTATTCGGTGGCACATGGCCCAAGGACGCGCTCCGGCATTCCTACGGGAGTTACCGAAACGCCATCGTCAGAAACCTCGATCAAGTGGCCGAGGAAATGGGAAATTCCGTGGCCATGCTCCACCGGCATTACCACAACCCCCAACCCGCCCAATCCGGGCGCGAGTGGTTTGCGGTGCGTCCTAACAAAAAGCCTAGCAGAAAACAGATTGCGTGATCCGCAAATGATCCGCAGAAATGCAGCTCTCATAGCGTTCATTGGGATTTCCTAAAAAATAAATCCCTTATTCTATAAGGAAAACAGCGCGAATGAACGCTGGAAAAAGTAGCCTCACAAGGGCTCGAACCTAATGACAATGTAGTAAAATCAAGGAAAATTAACCTCTGATCCGCAAGTGATCCGCTGGATTTCACCAGGTCAATTCGTCGCCTCGAAATGCATACTATCAAATCCCCAACTGGATCCGCCGGATTTAAATCCTTCTTTTGCAAATGTCTCCATGACTTCTAACGGCATGGTCGATTGCATGGGCCATGAGTCGTGGAATGCGTTAGATTCCGGATCGAGATCGATGGCGGCACCGTAGGCGTGGAGTGAGTAGCTGTTTCCTCCGCGTTTTTTTCTGAGGTTGTAACATCCCGCGTAGAGTTTGAGGAGGCCAGCGTGGGGGCCGGCGGCGAGCTCGGTGAGCACGCGCTGAAGGGGCTCGGCCACTCGGTGGTGGCAGCGGATGGATTTCACCGGCTTGCCGTCGTATTCCACGCCGAGGGTGGGAACCATGAGC
>Ga0209296_1003228_pt1 | contig 11164 bp, 11 predicted proteins | sample S_130206_EF_Meta_FD_187319 | JGI IMG/M metagenome (GOLD analysis project Ga0209296, IMG submission 187319) | Freshwater microbial communities from Lake Simoncouche, Canada to study carbon cycling - S_130206_EF_MetaG (SPAdes) (version 2) | ecosystem: Environmental > Aquatic > Freshwater > Lake ...
TCTCGGTGATCTGAGCCAAAATTATCTCCGACACGGGTTCGTCGACAACCATAAGTATGGCTTCAAGCGATCTATTGAGTTCAAGATTAGACATTTGACTCTCCATTTGTATTATCTTCGGATTGAACTAGTGGTATATCGAACTCATCACTCACTTCAATTTGACCTTCTGCGCTTCCGGTCCAGGTTATTGCTAACTCACCGAGTGCGATGACTTGCTCAAATCTCACCACGCCCTCTCGGTAGAGCTCCAACAAGGCAAGAAAACGAGCCACAACGACGAGCGTAGAACTAGCATCGCTGATTAGGTGCCTAAAAGTGCTTTTTCCCGTACGTCGCAATTCATCAACGATCTTTACGGCCTCCTCCGCCACGCTTACAAGCGGGCTGTGAATATGGTCTATCCCGACACTTGGAGTTATTTTCGGCGATAAAACCCTTTGAGCGATGGCAGCGAATCTCTCAGGACCAACTCCGATTAGGACTTCAGGAAGCAAACTGGAGAAATGGGCTTCGAGGGCCACAACACGCGCAAAGCTCTTCTCCTCACGCGCTAGTCGGTCATTGAAAATCGCGGCGATGGCCTTGAAAGCGCGATATTGAAGAAGTCTGGCAAAAAGTAGATCCCTTGCTTCAAGAAGAGCAAGGTCTCCTTCATCCTCAACCTCGCCGGAAGGTAGAAGCCTGGCCGCTTTTAGATCCAGAAGAGTTGCAGCCACAACCAAGAACTCGGTTGTCTGCTCAAGATCCCAACCGTCCTCCGAGCCTTCTAGCGCCCGGATATAAGCGATGAAATCATCTGTGACAACGCCTAGGGCAACCTCTGTGACATCCATTTTATGGCGAGAAATCAGCTGTAGGAGTAAATCGAACGGTCCATCAAAGTTAGATAAGTGAACCGAGAACCCAGGTGCGGCAATTTTTCCCTCATCCGCCTCGATAGGATTTATTTGGAGCTCACTCATTGCGCAAAGGTAATGCAATTACGCTTGCGCGCCCAATCGCACCGCCGTAGAGTCCGCGCATGGCAAAAAGCAATTCGAAGGTTTCTCGCTTAGGAACTAAATCGACAAATCGGGAAGAAGAATTTTCCGCAACTTCGAGCGTTCTTGGCAAAAAAATGGTCGAGTTCCCTGCTGTTAAAACTCCTCCAGCTGCCGGACCTGCCCGAGTTATTTCAGTAGTAAATCAAAAGGGCGGCGTAGGTAAAACAACAACAACTATTAACTTAGGTGCTGCGTTAGCCGAACTTGGACGCAGAGTTTTACTAATCGATTTCGATTCACAAGCCAGTATGACTACGGGTTTAGGAATTAAACCACTTCAAATTAAAGAGCAATACGGTTCAATCTGGTATTTGTTGAATGATTCGAGTGCAAATATCTCTGAATTTATTTTGAAATCAAATGTTCCAGGTTTAGATTTCATTCGTGGACACAAAGATCTAGCAGCTGCCGATGCAGCATTTGTTTCTGAGTTAGCTAAAGAACATAAACTGCGTAAACTTTTAGAGCCCGTGCTAGATCAATACGACGACATTCTTATCGATTGCTCTCCATCACTTGGAACGCTCACAATCAATGCCTTAACTGCATCTAATGGCGTCCTAATCCCAATGGAATGTGAGTATTTTGCCGTGCTCGGTCTTGGTTTAGTCCGCGAAACAATAGAGAAAGTTCGCACTAATACCAATCCACAATTACAAATTGATGGCATCCTCGCAACAATGTTTGAGCGTAAGACTGCACACTCCCGTGAAGTTTTGGAATTAATTTACAAAGAGTTTCCAGATGACTTGCTAGATACCATTATCGCAAGAACAGTGCGCTTCTCAGAATCAACTGTTAAAGGTGAACCAATAACAACGTATGCAAGTAGTTCAACCGGAGCTGTTTCATATCGCAGACTAGCCCGTGAATTAATTTACCGAGGAGGAGCAAAATGAGTAGAAGAGTTAGCCTGCCTGGAGCTGATGAATTGTTTCGCCAGACAACAACGTTAAGCGCTGTTCCATCACAAACTCCTACTCCAATAGAAGATGTTCCTACTGCGCCAATCACTAGTAAGAAGTCAGTTCGTACAACTCCTCGTCGCAGAGTTAACTCATTTGATAAATCTCCAAGTGGCCGTGAAAGACACGATGAAAAAATAACTGTGTATCTTTCCCCCGAAGAACTTTATGATCTTGAACAGGCCAGATTGGCACTGCGTGGAGATTTAGGACTTGCGGTCGATCGCGGTCGCATCGTTCGTGAATCTTTAGCAATCATCATTGCTGATCTCGAAACAAAAGGCGACCAAAGTATTATCGCTCGTCGCCTTCGTGGGAAATAAGCGGAAAATAAACGGGAACTAACTTTATTTAGCTCTTGGATGTGCTGTCGCGTAACTTTCACGCAGCTTGTCTATCGTAACTAAAGTATAAATCTGTGTTGTTGTAACGGACGAGTGTCCAAGAAGTTCTTGAACAACTCTTATATCGGCTCCCCCATCTAATAAATGTGTTGCAAAAGAGTGACGAATTGCATGCGGAGTCACCCGAGTTTGAATATTGGCCCGCTCTGCCAATGTGGCAATAATCTCCCAAGCGCTTTGTCGACTAAGTGAATCACCACGAGAATTCAAAAATAAAGACGAACTCAGCTTTTTGCGAACAAGAACTGGTCTTGAAAGTGTTAAATATTGATCCAAACTATTTCGTGCATAAGCACCGATTGGAACAACGCGCTCCTTTCCACCTTTGCCCGAAAGTTTCAACGTAGTTGTATTAGCAATCTCAGAAACATTTGAAATATCCAGATCTACTATCTCGCTAACACGAGCACCCGTCGCATAAAGAACCTCGATTAAGGCGCTATTTCGAATTGAGATGACGTCATCACCAAATTTCGATGCTTCGATTAACGCCATTATTTCGGCAATTTTTAACGCCTTTGGCAATCGTTTGGGTATTTTTGGTGGTGAATAATCTTTTAGCGGATTAACTGTGTGGTTATTTGTTGCAATAAATTTATAGAGATTTCTAATTGTGACGATTGTTCTCGAATTGGAGCTTTCACTTCCCCGGGAGTTGGAACCATCCGATCCTCTTAACCATCCCAGGAAATCATCAATTACTTTGGTGTTTACTTCAAGTATTGATAAATCATTGCTGTTTAGAAAATTCTTGAACTTAGTCAAATCACGGCGATAGGCTTCAATAGTATTCTTGCTTAATCCTTTTTCAATCGCCGCATAACTAAGATAATCAACTATTGCAGATGACTGCGATTCACTTACCATTTTTTGCGACAGCCGCTGAAATCAGTCCGCTAAAGAGCGGGTGTGCTGCAGTTGGTCTGGATAAAAATTCTGGATGAGCTTGTGTGCCAACGAAATACGGATGAATATCTTTTGGTAATTCAACAAATTCAACTAGATGGCCATCGGGTGATAGACCAGAGAAAACCAGACCGGCTTTAGCTATAACTTCACGGTATTTATTGTTTACTTCATATCTATGACGATGTCGTTCTTGGATTTCAGTGGCACCATAAACTTCTGCCACGACAGATCCTCGGGCTAAGACGGCGGGATATAAACCGAGTCTCATAGTTCCGCCCATGTCACCATTTCCAGCAACGATCTCTTCCTGGCTTTGCATTGTAGAAATAACTGGATCCTTAGTCTCAGGATCAAATTCCGCCGAATTTGCGCCTTGTATATTTGCTAAATTTCTAGCAACTTCAATCACCATGCACTGCAGCCCCAAACATAATCCCAAAGTTGGAATTTTATTTTCTCGCGCGAATTGCAAAGCTCCCAATTTTCCTTCGATGCCTCGTACGCCGAATCCCCCTGGAACACAGATGGCGTCGACATCTTTAAGTGCTTCGGTAGCGCCCTTCACTGTTGCGCAATCATCACTGGCCACCCATTTAATATTTACCTTAGCGTTGTTTGCGAATCCCCCTGCGCGCAGTGCTTCTGTTACAGATAAGTAAGCATCTGGAAGATCAACATACTTTCCAACTAAAGCGACTGTTACTTGATGCTTAGGATTGTGAACTTTCTCTAAAAGTTCATCCCATTCGCCCCAAACAATATCGCGCAGCGGAAGACCAAGGCGTCTGACTACATAAGCGTCTAATCCTTCATTAAAAAGAACTTTAGGAATGTCATAAATCGATGGGGCATCTACTGCAGCAACAACAGCTTCTAGGTCAACGTCACACATGGAAGAAATCTTGCGCTTCACTGAATCTGGGATTGCACGGTCGGAGCGAATAACGATTGCATCTGGTGCAATACCTATAGACCTTAGTGCTGCCACACTGTGTTGAGTTGGCTTTGTTTTCAACTCTCCAGAAGGACCGATATAAGGCACTAATGAAACGTGTAAATAGAAAACATTATCTCTGCCAACATCTTGTCGTATCTGGCGCGCTGCCTCCAGGAAAGGTTGCGACTCAATATCGCCAACAGTTCCACCAATTTCAGTAATGACTAAATCTATTTCAGGTCCTGCCATAGCCTTGATGCGCTCTTTTATCTCATTTGTAATATGTGGGATTACCTGAACGGTATCCCCCAGATATTCACCACGACGCTCTTTACCAATTACGTTGGAATAAACTTGTCCGGTCGTAACATTCGCAGACCCATGAAGGTTCACATTTAGAAATCTTTCGTAATGTCCGATATCTAAGTCGGTTTCTGCGCCATCATCTGTAACAAAAACTTCACCATGCTGGAACGGATTCATAGTCCCTGGATCAACGTTCAAATAAGGATCTAACTTCTGCATCGTGACACGTAATCCACGAGAAGTAAGCAATCTGCCCAGGCTTGAAGCGGTTAATCCTTTACCTAAACTGGAGGCCACTCCGCCGCTTACAAAAAGATGCTTTGTCACATGCTGAGCGGTCATGGAACGCTAACCTATCATTTCCAACCTACTCATTGCGACCATATCGAGCAGTTCGCCAGCGTGTTCCTGTGCGGTTTTTGAATCTTCCTGCCCGGAGAGCAATCTTGCGATTTCCTTGCGGCGCTCTGCGCCCGAAACTTCCAAGATATTACTTTGAGTCACAGAACCACTCTCATTCTTGGAAACCACAAAATGATTGTCAGCCCAACTCGCAACCTGAGCCAAGTGTGTAACAACGATAACCTGCGAATTCTGCGCGAGAAGTGCCAACCTTTTGCCAACCTCAATAGCAGCTTTGCCACCAACTCCTGCATCTACCTCATCAAAAATATAAGTCCCCACTGGGGAATTCTTGGCCAATACAACTTCAATGGAAAGCATTACCCGTGAGAGTTCGCCACCACTCGCGGCTTTTGCTAGTGGTAAAAGTTTTCCATCTGTATGGCTGGTAAACAAAAACAGAACCTCGTCTAAACCAGTTGTCGAATAGTTTTCAGGCTTCAAGCCATCTGAAGTTGTTACTTGAACCGAAAGTTTCGCATTTGGCATTGCCAATAGCGCCATTTCTGATGTGATTGCAACCGAAAGTTTTTTAGCGACACTTGCTCTTGAAGCGGAGAGCTTAGAACCCAAATCTTTCAATACTTCAAAACAGGCGAGACTTTCATTTTGCAACTGGGCTAATTTCGAATCTCCACCTTGCAAATCCCCCAAACGTGAACTCGCTTCACCTCCCGCTAGTAGAAGATTCTCATAGGCGCTTTCGCGATCACTGCCTTCGCCATATTTTTTCAGTAAACCATTAAGTTCGCTTTTTCGGTTCTGCAAATAATCAAATCTTGCTGGATCTGCGCCAAGTCCAGCCAGGTAGCGCTCTAAACCCGAGCTATTTTCAGCAAACTCATAAATTAATTCCGAATATTTTTCAATTAAAAGATCAAGTTCTGAATCTTTGCCTTTAAGATTTTCCAGAATCTTTTTCGTTAGACCTAAAGCAGCCGTCGGCGATTCATCTTCTCCAGAAATAATTCCGAGGGCCTGAATAAGACCGGCATTTAACTCTTCAACCGCTCCTAATTTAGTAATTTCATTTTCTATCTGATCTAGCTCACCTTTCTTTGGTGCAATTTTCGCAAAATCGTCCACGAACCCAGTTAATTTTGCAATCTCAAAATCACGAACCTTGAGCTGACTTGTCAGATCCGCTACCCGTTTACGAATCAAATTAAATTCATTAAATTTCTCTGAATATTTGGTAGCCGATTCTTGATAATCCCCGTAGGAATCTAGAAGGTTCAATTGCACCGCAGGCTTGCTTAATCTCGCCGAACTGGATTGCGCATGAATCTCAACCAATTCTTGAGCTAAGTCAGATACTTGAGAAGTGGTTGTTACGGCCCCACCGAGTGAAATTTTTGACTTACCTTGGTTCGTTACGCTGCGATTAATAATCACATCACCGTCTTCGACGAAACCTCCAGCTTCTTCAACGAGTGTTTGCAACGTATCTCCGATATTAAATTTTCCACTCACAACTAACCTGTCGTCACCCGACCTAACGAAATCTGCGTCAGACTTTGATCCCAGAATTAGATTTAACGCGGTAAGCACCATTGTTTTGCCGGCACCGGTTTCGCCAGTGATTACCGTTAATCCATCTTTGAAGTCAACCTCTGCTGAATCGATAACTCCAAGGCTGCGAATCGTTAATTCACGCAGCGCGCTCTTCTGTAAAACCTTTTTCAAGAACTCTCTCCGCGCCAACCTTCAATAGGTAATTTGAACTTTGCAACCAAACGGTCGGTAAAGTTGCCTGCGTTAACATAAGCAAGCTGAATTTTTGCATTCTCTTTTGTTATGACAATACGGTCGCCAAGTTGAATGTTCTCTTGACGAAGCCCGTCTGCAGAAATTTGCGCATCGTTAGAAAGTACGTCGATAACGATTTCACACTCTGGCGATACAACCATTGGTCTGGAAAATAGCGCGTGGGCCGCTAATGGAAGCAGAACTAACGCACTAACTTCTGGCCATACGACTGGCCCACCCGCTGAGAATGCGTAGGCCGTTGATCCAGTTGGTGTTGCACAAATAACTCCGTCACAGCCCCATTTCGAAAGCGGCCTTCCATCAATTTGGACGAATAGTTCGAGCATACGTGTAGAACTTCGTTCAACGGCAACTTCGTTCAACGCCCATCCCTGCGACATTAAAGAGCCGTTACGAATTATTTCATATTTCAAAGTCAATCGCGGTTCTCTATGAATAGATCCACTATCAACCGCTTTAACAATTTCTGCAATTGATGGCTCAGATATTTCAGCAAGAAATCCAACGTTGCCTAAGTTGATTCCGATAATTGGAATTTCGTGTCCTTTTACAATCTCGGCCGCTCGGAGAATCGTTCCATCTCCACCTAGGACGATGACGGCAGAAATTTCAGAGATCGCATCTATAGCTTTACTTCCATCCAATAAATCTGGATGGTTCGAAACTACTTCAATATTTTTCTTTAAGAACTCTGCAGCTAAATCGCTTGCAAAATTGATTGCAGCAGGTCGGGTTGGATGGACCACCAGGGCGATCTTCTTCATTGTGGTCCTTTCGCTATTGCTAAATCTAAAGCAGATTCAACCAATTCCGAAGCCCCACGCTTTAGCCACAAGAAATACTCAACATTTCCAGATGGACCAGGCAGTGGACTTGCTATGACTCCGTTACAACCTAATCCCATGTCATAGGCGCAATCAGCAACTTCCATCACCGCATTTTTGCGTAGCGCACTATCTCTAACAACTCCGCCAGCTCCCAATTTTTCACGTCCCACTTCAAATTGAGGTTTAACCATCACAAGAAAATCAGCACTAGTTCTAGATACCGACACCAGCGCCGGCAGAACTAAAGTTAAAGAGATAAAAGATAAATCGGCAACAACTAAATCAACGGGCTCGCCAACTTGCTCAATCGTTAAGTGCCGAACATTGGTGCGATCTAAAATAGTTACGCGAGGATCATTTCGTAGCTCCCATGCCAATTGCCCATATCCAACATCAACCGCCACGACAGATTGAACATCACGTTTCAAAAGAACGTCAGTAAAACCGCCAGTAGATGCACCAGCATCTAGAGCTCTTTTTCCACTTACAACAACTTCTGGAAAAGCATCCAACGCACCAGCTAGTTTGTGGCCTCCTCGCGACACAAAATCATCTCGATTACCTTGAATAGTTATCGAAGTTTCGGCATCAACTTGAGTTGCTGGCTTTGATGCCGGTATTCCAATTACCAAAACAGAGCGAGACTCGATTAAATCTGCAGCGTGATCCCGTGAACGTGCTAATCCGCGCCTCACCAATTCTGCATCTAATCTGGTTTTCATTTACTTATTTAGAGCCCATCAATTTCAGATAAGACTTTGTTTAGTTCCGCATGAATTTCTTCAAATTCTTGGGAATGAGTGTCCAAAGGCTTGCTACTTATTTCGGAAATTCTGGTTTTGATTGCCGAGATTTCCGCATTAGAGTCCGAAGAATTATCCATCTATTTTCCGCCTTCCTTGCTTGTAGATTTCGTTTTCACATCTTTTGCCGCCGATTTCTTTGAAATCGTTTTCTTTGCAACAGATTTCTTCTTAACTGTTCTAATAGTGGATTTCCTTGCAGTTTTTGCGCGACCTTCCAACTCCGATATCCGCTTAGCGAGAATATCCAAATCTGAGACCTTCACGAAGCCCATTCGACTAACGGTCTCTTCGATCTGTTTCTCAATCTTCTCTTTAGCAATCTCACCATTTTCCACGACCCAGGAGCGCACAGATTTAGCTACCTCAGCCGCCGATGCCTCGTTCTTACCCAGGGTCGCTAGGTATTTTTTTAACACAGAATTCAAATCGGAAGCCATGCGCTAACCGTATCTAAAGTCGCACCACATCGCTCGCTTCTACCTGCCAGCGGCTTGCAAGACCCGTTGGTGCTCTCCAAAATCTCCTTCGAACAGAGCCTGTTATCTCGACCCAGCTATCAACCTTGAGAGCCAAAGCCGCTCGTCGGGCCTTTGCAGACCATGCTGCAATATCAAGGGCATCTACTTCTTTCTTCAAGCCCCTCGAATGTTTACGCCCAATAACAAGCCTAAATTCGACCACCTTATCCCCGCTCGGTAAAACTTTTTCAACTGCCAAACTAGTTACTCGTCCAACAAGAAAAACTTCATTCACGGGTTCGTATTCAATCGGCGGGATCGCTTTAACTTTCTTCAATGTATTTTTATCTGATATTCGTATTGGTTTCTTTGGCAAAGTTTTTGACATGAATTCCTGACTGGGCATTTGTTTCCTTAAAAATTTTCTAAGATTGGGAATCATGCACTTCTGGTGATATCTATATATTCCTAAAAACTTTTTCTGTGAATTAAAAACAACTGTGTTGACTGAAAAAAATTGTTTTAAAAAATCCAAAAAAAAAGAGCCAATTCCAAAACCGAAGTAATGGAATAGCTCTTTTTATAATGATGTCCGGCGGCGATCTACTCTCCCACAAGGTCCCCCTTGCAGTACCATTGACGCTGAGAGGCTTAGCTTCCGGGTTCGGAATGGGACCGGGCGTTTCCCTCTCGCTATGGCCGCCGAAACTCTATTGAGTTATCAGTCAGTTGCATTTCTACAAAAATTAAAATCCCTAAAGATCTAACTTTTTAGAAATATAACAGTTCCCGACCGTAGCTCGGGAACCACACAGTGAACGCGATGCATTTAATCAACTTAAAGTTAATTAAAAAATGTAGTTAAATCCTCGGCCTATTAGTACCGGTCAGCTCCACGAATCGCTTCGCTTCCACTTCCGGCCTATCAACCCAGTGGTCTTCTGGGGGCCTTACCCGATAAATCGGTGAGAAACCTAATCTTGAAGCAGGCTTCCCGCTTAGATGCTTTCAGCGGTTATCCTTTCCGAACGTTGCTAATCGGCCGTGCTCCTGGCGGAACAACCGACACACAAGAGGTTCGTCCGTCCCGGTCCTCTCGTACTAGGGACAGCCCTTCTCAAGTTTCTTTCGCGCACAGAAGATAGGGACCGAACTGTCTCACGACGTTCTGAACCCAGCTCGCGTGCCGCTTTAATGGGCGAACAGCCCAACCCTTGGGACCTACTCCAGCCCCAGGATGCGACGAGCCGACATCGAGGTGCCAAACCTTGCCGTCGATATGGACTCTTGGGCAAGATCAGCCTGTTATCCCCGGGGTACCTTTTATCCGTTGAGCGACGGCGCTTCCACAAGCCACCGCCGGATCACTAGTTCCTGCTTTCGCACCTGCTCGACATGTCTGTCTCACAGTTAAGCTCCCTTGTGCACTTACACTCGACATCTGATTGCCAACCAGACTGAGGGAACCTTTGAGCGCCTCCGTTACTTTTTAGGAGGCAACCGCCCCAGTTAAACTACCCACCAGACACTGTCCCTGATCCAGATAATGGACCGAGGTTAGAAACTCAAAACGTTCAGAGTGGTATTTCAATGATGGCTCCACGAAAGCTAGCGCTCCGCTTCAAAGCCTCCCACCTATGCTACACAAAACGTTCCGAGTACCAATATCAAGATATAGTAAAGGTCCCGGGGTCTTTCCGTCTTTCTGCGCGTAACGAGCATCTTTACTCGTAATGCAATTTCGCCGAGTTCGCGGTGGAGACAGTTCTCAAGTCGTTACGCCATTCGTGCAGGTCGGAACTTACCCGACAAGGAATTTCGCTACCTTAGGATGGTTATAGTTACCACCGCCGTTTACTGGGGCTTAAGTTCTCAGCTTCGCTCGTAAGAGCTAACCAGTCCCCTTAACCTTCCAGCACCGGGCAGGCGTCAGTCCGTATACATCGTTTTGCAACTTCGCACGGACCTGTGTTTTTGGTAAACAGTCGCTTGAGACTATTCTTTGCAGCCAACTCAAGCTTCGGGGGTAAACCCCTACACCTAAATTGGCCCCCCTTCTCCCGAAGTTACGGGGGTATTTTGCCGAGTTCCTTCACCACGATTCTCTCGATCACCTTGGTATTCTCTACCTGACCACCTGAGTCGGTTTCGGGTACGGGCCGCCTTATACCTCGCTAGAAGATTTTCTTGGCAGCATAGGATCATCCACTTCGCCATACGGCTCGGCATCAGGTCTCAGACATTGGAATGCGGATTTGCCTACATTCCGTCCTACACCCTTACCCCAGGGCAACCATCGCCTGGGTTGGACTACCTTCCTGCGTCCCTCCATTG
>Ga0209296_1003229_pt1 | contig 11164 bp, 6 predicted proteins | sample S_130206_EF_Meta_FD_187319 | JGI IMG/M metagenome (GOLD analysis project Ga0209296, IMG submission 187319) | Freshwater microbial communities from Lake Simoncouche, Canada to study carbon cycling - S_130206_EF_MetaG (SPAdes) (version 2) | ecosystem: Environmental > Aquatic > Freshwater > Lake ...
GGGGGGGGGGGGGGGGGGCGCGCCGGTCGGCGGGTCGGCGTGCCACGTTGGCGGCGCTCCATCATTTGGAGAATCCGCGTAACGTGCCGCAGCCTAGCGCGAAAGGTGAACGCGGCGCGTATCAGTTTTGTGAATCCACCTAGCTTATGTCTACACCGGTGCCATTTTCCCGCGTGCTGGACTGACCGCGACGCCCTATCTGATCGCCTTGGCGGAGAATAGCGGGCTCGAAGCCGCGGTGGCTAGGTGATCTCCGGTGTTGGCGCACAACTGCGTTCAACGGGAGCTAAATCTGGCGGAGGAAGTGGAGCAGGCGGCGAGGTAGCGACCATAGTAGCGAACGGGCGATGGGCGGTCGGTTGTACAGGGACGCAGAAAATTCGCGATGGATTTGGGCTTGGGTGCGCTGCGTGACATCCGCACCGTCGGCTCACCCGCATGAAAACTTTCTTCGCGTTCGTAAAGCAGCACTTGTTCCCCGCCGTTGTCGCCATGACGTTGGCCTTACTGCTCGGATTGAGCGGGTGGATGCAGAACGTCGAAAACCTGACGCTCGATCTGCGCACGAAGTCGCGGGTGCGGTGGCAGCCCGCGATGGCTGATCCGCAACAACTGGTCGTGAGCATCGACGAGGAAAGTCTCGCCGCCTTCAAAGCGTGGCCTTGGGCGCGGCGAGTGCACGGTTTGTTTCTCGCGCTGGTGGGGCAGACGAAGCCGTCGGTGATCAGCTGGGATATTTTGTTCACCGAGCCGTCCGAGGACGACTCGCGACTGATTTTGGGTCTTAAGTCGACGGAGGCTAACGTGATCTTCGGCGCGATGTCGGGCGAGAATTCGGTCGTAGGCGAGAAGGAGGCAGACGGTTTGCTGCCCGACGATCCGGCGGTGAAGGCCGCGCGACTGGTGCCACTGAAAAACGTGACGGGTGACCGGAAAAATTTATTGATGAAACCGAGAATCCTTTTGCCAGCGGGTGAGCTCGCGCTGCTGGCGAAGTCCGCACTGGTGGACACGCCGCCCGGCCCGGACGGAGTGCGTCGTCGCGTGCCTTTGATGATAGGCATCGGCGAGAACGTCTATGCCTCCATGTCACTCCAGAGTCTGATGGAACATTGGAAAGTGCAGCCGGACGAAATTTCGGTGCGTATCGGAGAAGCGATTACGATCAACAACGCGTATGTGCAGCGCACCATCCCGATCGATGACACCGGTGCAATTCTGGTGAATTACCGGTATGCGACGGAGGGTTTTCACACGGTGGGTTACAGCTATCTGGCGAGCAGTCTGAACAAGAAGTTTGTGAAAAAGGAGGAGGTGACAGTGCCGGAAACAACCGGACGAATCCTCATGGTTGGACAAGTAGCAGCGGGCCTCGCGGACATGGGGCCGTCACCCTTTTCGGCGTTGACGCCCATGGTGCTGGTGCACTCCAACGTCATCGATAACGTACTGCGTGAGGATTACGCGCACGAGGTGAAATGGTGGCCTATCTGGCTCGGTGCGGTGGTAGTGGGAGCGGCGGGACTGCGGACTTTCGCCCAACAAAAGCTCGTGGCGCAAGCGTCGTTCGCGCTAGGCGTACCGATCATTTATGTGGGCGTGGCGACGTTGCTGTGGGTTTTTGGTAGTCATTGGCTGCACCTCGTGTGGCCTCTGCTGGGATTCTCCTCACTCCAAGTTTTTATGATCACTCGGCGGTTGATCGCCGAGCAGCGCGCGAAGGAACACATAAAGGGGATGTTCGGCACGTATGTGTCGCCGGCTTTGGTGAATCGGATGGTGGCTTCGGGCGAATCGCCTCAACTCGGCGGACACGAGGATGAAATCACGGCCTATTTTAGCGACATTCAGGGTTTTTCGGGGTTTTCCGAAAAACTTGAGCCGGCCCAATTGGTGGAGCTGATGAATGAATACCTGACCGCCTGTACCGACATCGTGCAGGAAGAGGGCGGCACGCTGGACAAGTATATTGGTGACGCCGTTGTCGTGATGTTTGGAGCGCCGCTTCCATTGCCGGATCATGCGTTCCGTGCCTGCGTTGCGACTCAACGCGTGCAGAAGAATTTGCGAGAACTACGGGTTAAATGGGAAAGCGAAGGCTCCAAGTGGCCCGAAATTGTGTGGCGCATGCAATCGCGCATCGGGCTAAACAGCGGCAAATGCATTATTGGCAACATGGGAAGCCGCTCTCGATTCAACTACACGATGATGGGCGACAACGTTAATCTGGCGGCTCGCATGGAGAGCGGAGCCAAGGCTTGGGGCGTCTACACGATGTGCTCCGAGGCTACGAAGGTAGCCTGCGAACAGCACGGGGGGGACCGCGTCGTGTTTCGCCCGCTCGGGAAAGTGATTGTGATGGGGCGTTCGCGGCCCGTGCCGTTCTATGAGATTGTCGGGCTCAAGGAACATGTTTCTCCGCAGACCCACGAATGCCTCGCTATTTTTGCCGAGGGTATGACGAAGTATTACGCGCAGGACTGGGAGGGTGCGCTGGCGTGTTTTGCCCGTAGCGAATTGCTAGAGCCCAATGTTCCGGGTAAATCTCCCGGCGTGAGCAGCAACCCGTCGCTGGTGTTTCGGGACAAGGTCCGTTATTTTCAGGAATTCCCGCCGGCCGCCAATTGGGATGGCGTGCACGTGGCGAAGGAAAAATAAGAATTCGCGCTACTTCCCAGCCGTTTGGTGATCAGGTGCGGTGTATCGCCGCAGGCCTCCGAGTATGGGAAGCGCGTCGCGAAGCGGGGACGATTCAGTGGAGCCGGTCGGACTGAGGCTTTTGAAAGCGCCTCCAGCGGGGTGACGATTTCGCGTGGACCGAATTGGGATTATGGCGCTAGAGTAGGAGCTCTAAAAAGACGCGACCCGACTCCGACATGCTGCTGGCCCCGGTCGGTGGCTGACGCGCCGTCCTTCGCCGGAAACCTGGGGCATGGCGGCAAGCGCGCGTCCCCCCGATGGATTTTCCGTGATTCATCCGTTAGTATGCCCCAAATCCATACATTGGGTTCAGCGCAACAATCTCGGTAGGCGGGGGGCTCAGCTACTACTCGACTCTGACCTCTGCGAAGATACCCCAGCGTGGAGGCCTGGGTTGGTAGAGCGGTCACGCGGATTTACGGGCTCAAAACGGCGAGCAGGCGTTTAAGTCCGTCGCTCAAGTAGCAGGCGTCACTTCCAGATGTGTTTGGCAACGAGCGAGAGGTCGGTGCGGTGCAAGCAGCACCCGTTGACTTCCCCGCTGAAACCCTGCGGGTGGAAAGTGATGTAAAAACATCGGCAGACTAATTTTGGGGATTGCATCCGATTCTCGGGCGTTCATATTGCAACCAATCATCGCTTAGTACAGTTTCGGAATTTCATCGTTTTATAAATTAATCACACCATGAGGCTCTCCAGACAACTGCTGTCTCCTATTTCCGCGGGTTTGTTCGCGGTCTCATTATTAGCTGTGAGCGTCGCCGCCCGTGACGCCAAAATCATCAAAAGGGTGGGCGATGGTGACGCCACAATTACCTTGCCCAATGGCTCGCAAGTTGCGGCGACCGAGGGCGTGACGGTCCCTGAAAATTCCGTCATTGAAACCAAGGCAGGCGTCGAACTTTACGTCGAAGCTACCCCTGGAGTCGTCGCGACGATGAAGGCCAATTCGAAAATAAAGGTTGAAGCGTTCAACGTTGCGCTCGATCTCGACGCGGTGCTCGATCTGCAACAGGGGAATATTATTTCGCAGATCGATCCGAAGGCGAAAGTCAAATATGGTGTGCGCACCCCAAAGGGGGTCGCGGCAGCCAGAGGGACAGTTTTTTCGACCTCAGTGGTCACGGTTAACGGAATTCCATTTACGGTCACGATGACGCTTTCTGGGTCGGTATCCATTACGCCACCGCCTGTGAACGGCGTGGTTCAGGCCGCAGTTACGGTCGTAGCAGGGACGGCTTCCGGCGGATCCGGTGGTGGCGCACCAACCCCGGCGGTTTCGCTGGCTGCGGCGGCGGCGACCCTCGGAGTGGATGTCACTGCGGTGGCGACCGCAGCCGTTTCTGCGGTTGCAGTTGTGGCCCAAGCTGCGGCAGCAGCTGTTCCCGCTGGCCAAACTCCCACAGTGGCTCAGCAGGCCGCGATTGATGTATCTTCTGGGTTGATGTCCACCACGATGTCGACCGTCGTTACCGCTGCCCCGGCTTCGGTGAACCAAGTCGCGGCGAGCGCAGCAGCAGCAGCCCCTCAACAAGCCGCTTCAATCGTGCAGTCCGCCGTGGCGTCAGCGGCTGCCGCCGGTCAATCGAGCGCAGCCGTCGCGACGCTTGCTGGCAACGTAGCCTCTGCGGCCGCTCAAGGTGCTGCTTCGACTGCGGCAACTCCGGCCGCCGCAGCCGCGATTGCGCAAAGTGTCGCCCAAGCAGCGGTTGCGGGGGCTGCCCAAGGTGCCGGTGCGAAAGCCAGCGCTGATGCTATCACTGCGGGGCAGACTCCCGCCGCTGCTGCTGCTGCCGCGGCAACAGCGGCCGCTGCAGCTGTGAGTAGTACCGCAGCGGCCGCCGCCCAGGGCGCAGCCACAGGGTCTACGGCTGGTGCTACGCAAGCGGCGGTTACGGCTGCGACGGCAGGTATGACAGCTGGATCGCTGCAGGCGCTGGCTGCCGCATCGACTGCGGCCGTAGCGGTTGCCACGCAAGTGGCGCAAAGTGCAGCCCAGGGTGCGACCCAAGGCGGTGCGCAAGCTGTCGGTAATGCGGCCAACGCAGCTGCAGTTGCGGCTAATGCCGTTCCCGGAGCGGTTCAGATTAATGCAACCGCAGCCGGTGCCGCAGCAGCAGCAGCCTCCGCAACAGCGACTGCCACGATGACTGCCTCCGCGTCGGCTTCGGGTGCCTCCAAAGGAACCGCAACTGTTGCTCCAGCGGCAGCTGCCGCAATTGCTGCAGGCGCCGCAGCCGGAGCGACCACAGGTGCAGCACAAGGAGCGGTGAATTCCGGTTCAACCACGGTAACGACCACAAGCGTCGCGGCTTCGGCAGCTTCGGGGGCTACGACGGGCGTTAACACTGTGGCCGCCGTCGCAGCAGCACCAGTGGCTGCAGTGGCACCACCGGTGGTTGCTCCAGTGGTGGTTACCGTGCCAGTGGTTACCGTGCCTGTTGCTCCGGTGGTTGTTGCCCCGCCGGTTGTGGTCGTAGTCGCTCCTCCGGTTGTCGTGACCCCGATCACGCCAATTGATCCGAGCATCAATGTGAGCCGTTCGGGCCCATAATTGGATTCGTTATTTTACGAGCCCCGGCTGCAAAGCTGGGGCTTTTTTGTGGATGGAGACGGGGAGAGTGACCGGACGCAGATAAGGACCGTCGAAACGTTCGCCCGTCGCGAGCACGCGCGCTCCCGCCACGCTCTCCACACCCTCAATACAAACCGAAACAAGCTGCGGGGTAATGAGGGCGAATCGCTACTCTAAGAACGACGCCTGCTGGGGACTCTTGGAGGCGCGTTTGGCTGCTTGCTCCTCCGGTGTGGCAGTGAGATGGCGGGGTGGGCGGGTGGCCTTCAGTGCGACGGCAGCTTCCCGGTCGGCAACGATGCGATCGCAAATTTGATGGAGATGCATCCGCAGCCATTGCGTGGTGCTGCTCGTTTCCCGGTAGTCGGCCGGGCCGTAGCCGTGGATGCGACCAGACTGTAGCAAGCGATCGTTCTGGGCGAATTCTTCCGGCTTTTCCGGATTGTAGACCGCGTAGGCGCGACCGCCGCCGCCTTTGACGACAGCAAAACTCGGTACGTCGCTCGGGCCGTCGGCGATGTAGATCATGTTTTGCAGCGGGATTCTCCGGTCCTCGGATTGCATCTTAGAATTGACGTCGATTGCGGGGTTTTTGTTGGTGCCCTTGTTGATCTCGAAAATCGCTCGGGTCTTGCCGGTATTGTCGATGACCATCCCGATCTGCGAGATCTCGGACGCGGCTTCGAAGGCCATTTCATTCTGCTTAAGGAATCCGGGTTGCAGCGGGTTCTCGATGAACTCGCAGGCCCAGACGCCGTCGATATGTTTGGCGATGGCACTGCCGCGCACCATCTGGGCAATGCCGGTGCTGACGACGTAGTGCTCGAGCGAGATTTCGTGTTTTTGGTATTCGGGCTTTTCTTGGACGAACGCTTTGGCGCGGTTAAAAAACTCGGGCAGGCCGGGGTAAAACTTAATGTCAGCCCCGCAATCAAAGAGGATCTTGTTGTTCAAGCCGGCGAGCGGACCGGCGAGGGTGTACGTGAGGAGATGATTGAGGTAGCCGAGCTCGCCGGCGAGGTGATAGCCGCGGCGGCGGTATTGCTCGATGAGGGCGTTGGTCTCGGCCCAGAAGTTGGCTTCATCGATACCGTAGCGGCGGAAGAGCGGCGACTGCATGTATTCCGGGATTAAGGTCTTGTCGAAATCCCAGATACAGGCGATGGTGTTCTGTGTGAAAAGTGTCGTGGCCATGGCTGATCCGCACCGCTAGGCAACATTGCCCAGCGGGAAGAAGGTCGCGAGTGGAGCCGCAACGGTCGGCCCGCGCAATTCGCAAATGCCCACCCTTCCTGCTCTCTGTATTCATGGACGAACTTCCTGCCATCGCACCGTTTCAACGCCGCGCCGACGAACTCGCTGCGCACATGGCAGCGGCGGCTTTTTATGGGAATCCACGGCGTGCTGCCGAGGTGACCCGTGAGCATCAAAAACTTACCGAGTTAATTGGCGACCATGAGTTGCATGCGCGCGTTGAGCGGGAGATCGAGGAAGCCGTGGCGTTTGGCAAGGATGCGGCTACCGAGCCGGACCTGCGTGAGCTGGCCCTCGCGGAACTCCCCGATCTGCAGCGTCGCCGGGATGCCCTGCGGCAGGCGGTGCTCCTGGCGATGATTCCGCCCGAGCCCACGGATTCCCGCAACACGGTCATGGAAATTCGCGCGGGCACAGGGGGGGATGAGGCGACGCTGTTCGCGGCGGAACTCTACCGCGCCTACGCGAAATACGCGGATGCCCGGGGCTGGAAAATTCAACCGATGAGCAGCAGTTACTCTGAGCGCGGAGGATTCAAGGAGGTGATTTTCCTGATCACCGGCAGCGAGGTTTACAAGCAGCTCAAGTTTGAGAGTGGCGTGCAGCGGGTGAAACGGGTGCCGGTCACGGAGGCGAGCGGGCGCATCCACACCTCGACGGTGACCGTGGCGGTGTTGCCGGAAGCGGAGGAAGTCGACGTGCTGATCGATCCGCAGGAGCTAGAAATCACGGTTGCGCGCGCGAGCGGGCCGGGTGGGCAAGGGGTCAACACCACGGATTCTGCGGTGCAGATTTTGCACAAGCCGACCGGGCTGATTGTCACGTGTGCGGACGAGCGGTCACAGTTGAAAAACAAAGCCAAGGCGATGACGGTACTGCGTTCGCGCTTGCTGAAGCGCCGGGAGGATGACGAGCGATCCAAATACGCGGCGGCGCGGCGCAGTCAGATCGGGTCAGGGGATCGCAGCGAGCGTATCCGGACTTATCATTTCCTGCAAAACCGGGTGACTGACCATCGCATCGGGCTCACGCTTTACACGTTGCCCCAGGTGATGGAAGGTCACTTCGATCCGATCATCGCCTCGCTGCAGAAGGCCGACCACGAAGAAAAACTCGCTGCCCTGACCGGACACGTTTACCTGCCTGCCCGCGGCTCTGCCAACGACGAGGACTGAAATGCTGACGATCCTAGATATCATCAAGAAAACGACGGATTTCCTCGCGGGGAAGGGAGTCGAGTCGGCGCGGCTCAACGCCGAACTGCTGATCGGCCACGCTTTGGCACTGAAGCGGATGGCGCTCTACCTGCAGTTTGAACGGGTGCTCAGCGAGCCCGAGCTGGAGAAAATCCGGCCGTTGGTGCGCCGCCGCAGTCAGCGCGAGCCCTTACAATATATCTTGGGCGAAACTGAATTTCACGGACTGAAACTAAAGGTCGACCGTCGCGCGCTGATTCCGCGGCCTGAGACGGAATTACTGGTCGAACGTGTGCTGGCGACCTGTGCGGAGCGGGCGAATGTCGCGACGAATGTCTTGGACTTGGGCACCGGCAGCGGGGCGATCGCGTTGGCGATGGCGGCAGGGATGCTTTCGGCGAGCGTCACCGCCATCGATTTCAGTGAAGACGCGCTCGCGCTCGCGCGAGAGAATGCGATCGCGACGGGCCTGCAGGACCGGGTGGTGTTTACGCGCTCAGATTGGTTTGCGGGCCTCGCCGCGGAGGCGCGGTTTGATGTGATGGTGGCCAACCCGCCGTATCTCAGCGCCGAGGAGACCGCAGAGACAGCGCCGGAAGTGCGCGCACATGAACCGGCCAAGGCGTTGACGGCCGCGGACGGGGGATTGGCGGATCTGCGCGAGATCATCGCGCAGGCGCCGGTGTATTTGAATGCGGGCGGCCTTTTGGCGCTGGAGACGGGTATTACCCACCATCCGGAGGTCCTCCGGCTCGCCACGAACGCTGGGTTTAGCCGAATGGAATCGGGGCAGGATTTGACTGGGCGCGATCGCTACGTGCTGGCGTGGCGCTAACGGGCGCGGTCAGCCGCCACTGCGGGCGGTGAGCGGTGGGCGATTGCTTGCCCAGTCGGCTTTGTTAACGCCGAGGCTCACGGCATCGCTGACGACCCGCAGGGTCTCTCGGAGATGTACATCGTTCTTGATGTAGGTGTCGTTTTCCTCTTCGACGGCATCATCGTCATCGTCGTCGTCGACCTCTTTGTCGGCGTCTTTCTTGGGCGCTTTGATGCGGGGTAGGGCGGGCGGGCCGAGGCGGAATTCTTTGAAGGTGTAGTCGTTCTTGGCCAAAAGCTTTTTCTCCGCATTCATGCCTTTGCGGAAGGCGTCGTCGGTTACTTTCTGCTGTTTTCGTTCTTCGAGGTTCACCGAAATCAGTTTCTGTTCCTGTCGGGTTTTGAACCACTCGATATTCTTTCGTAGGTAGGCGAATTCTTCGAGTTTCGCCTGACGCTCGAGACTGGATTGGCGGAGTGGGGTGAGGACCTTGGCATCGAGTGGGGAACCATCGAATACGCTGGTGGGGATCTGCTCCCACGCGAGAGCGTGGAGGAGGTCAGCCTCGCCAATTCCGGAGATCAGATTGGTCACGGAAGGCAGCACAATGTCAGGCACCACGCCTTTGAGCTGGGTGGAATCGCCACTGGGGAGGTAATATTTTTGAATAGTGAACTTCGCGGCACCGGTTTTGGCGGGAGAACCATCCTTGTTCCTCGCATAGCCGAGGGTACGGTCGACCTGTTTCATCTCGACGACGGATTGCACGGAGCCTTTGCCGTGGGTGGAACTATCTCCGATGACGACGGCGCGGCCGTAGTTTTGCAGAGCGCCGGCGACAATCTCGGACGCTGAAGCACTGAAGCGATCCACGAGGACGGCCAGCGGACCGGCGTAGGCGATTTTCTCATTGTCGTCGGTGTCCACCTGAATCTTCCCCGCGAAATTCTTAACCTGCACGACAGGACCTTTCTTGATGAAGAGTCCGGTTAATTCGATGGCTTCCGAAAGGTAGCCGCCACCATTACGGCGAAGATCGAGCACGAGACCTTGAATACCTTGCCGATTAAGCTGCTCAATCAGTCGGGCGACGTCTTTTGAGGCGGTGCTTTTTTCTTTATCGGTATCACCATCATCATCCGCGTAGAAGGCGGGCAGGGTGATGACGCCCAAAGACCGTTCTGTGCCCTCCGCGCCCGGAACTTGAAAGATCGCGGCGCGGGCGCGCGCAGCGTTGAGCTTTACGAAGTCCCTCGTGATCACGATCTCTTTGCGCACTGACGGATCCGTGGCGTCGGCAGGCAACACGGACAGATGTACCACGGTGTCTTTTTCGCCGCGGATCATATCGACAATTTTACGGAGCTTCATGCCGATGATTTCGACGGGCTCTTTGCCGGTCTGAGCGACGGAGATAATCTTGTCGTTGGGCTTCAGAATCCGACCCAAATCGGCGGGGCCGCCGGCCACGATCTCTTTGACGACACAGGTGTCCTCTTCGAGTCCAAGGACGGCCCCAATGCCGCAGAGCTTAAGTTTCATCTGGATGGCGAAATCCTCGAAGGTCTCGGCGGAGAAATAGGTGGAGTGAGGGTCGTAGAGATGGGCGACGGTGCTGAGATAGAGCTCGGCCAGATTGCCGCCATCGATTTCCGCGACGTTTTTGAGCATGCGTTCGTAACGCTTCTTGATTGTTACTTTGGCGTCGTCGGACGTTTTCTTGTTCAGAATTTCTCCGACGAGTTCAAATTTCAAACGTTTGCGCCAAAGTTCATTCGAATCGGTGGCGGTGGCAGGCCATTCCGCCTTGGTCCGGTCGGTGCGGTAAGTTTCGGGCACGGTCAGATCGATTTCCTTTTTCAGTTCCTCAAGGATCCAGTTCACGCGGTCGTCGACCCGACTCTGATAGACATTAAAAATTTCGTAGGCGGCCTCGATGTTGCCCAGCATCGCGGTGTTGTAGTAGACGCTCTTGCCGTATTTTTCGGTGAACGTGGCTCGATCGCTCCCGAGGAAGAACAAGTGTTGGCCGTCTAGCTCGGCCATATAGTCGGGTATGACTTGCGCGTAATCGGCGCTGCGGACGGAGTCGCGCGCGTAGTGAGCTTGCTCAAGGAGCTTCACCAGCGTCGTGGCCTCGGTCTTGAGCGTGTCGGACGTGGAGAATTTCCGATCTGGGGCTGCGGAGGCTGCCGCAAAGGCGCAAACACAGACTAAGGCGACTACAAGGCGACGGACGGTAGAAACGCGAATCATGGGGTGATAAGAGTGGAAGTGCTGCGGAATGTTTCACGCAATTGGAAGAGATTCAAGGCGTGAGGACATTTCATTCTGGGTTAACCGACAATGTGCGGGTTCGCGCCAAATTACGACGAGTCTACTCAGCGGGGAGCGCGTCGAAGCGCGGCGACGGGCGGAAAAAGAATTTAGGGACGGCTCAGCAAGTCCTTCGCTTCGTCGAGGACGCGTTTCTCGGCAATGGTGAGGGCACCTAGGCCGTGGCTGTTGATTTTGTCGAGGATACGATCCACCTCGGCCCGGACACCGGCGCGAGCATTCGGCGCAAGGCGCGCCGCTGGGGCGGGGGCTGGAGGTAGCGTGATCGGGGGCATCGACGAGCGC
>Ga0209296_1003231_pt1 | contig 11159 bp, 10 predicted proteins | sample S_130206_EF_Meta_FD_187319 | JGI IMG/M metagenome (GOLD analysis project Ga0209296, IMG submission 187319) | Freshwater microbial communities from Lake Simoncouche, Canada to study carbon cycling - S_130206_EF_MetaG (SPAdes) (version 2) | ecosystem: Environmental > Aquatic > Freshwater > Lake ...
TTAGTTTGTAGATAGGGCGCTTAGCTCAGTTGGCTAGAGCACCAGCTCGACACGCTGGGGGTCACAGGTTCGAATCCTGTAGCGCCCATAAAAGACCAAGGTTCACTCCTTGGTCTTTTTTTATTCCCACCTTTTGTTCTTTTATTAATCACCCCAAGCAATGTGAACACCTGTGATATTCATAATAGTCCGACCTTAATTTGAAGAATTAATCCCTGAGGTTTACAACTTAAAACTATAGTAATTACAACAATGCTTGTTACAATTTCAAAGGTAAGAAACAGGTAATCCAGCAAGGGCATCATGAGCGAATTATTAAAAGCAGTCGGAGCAGCGGCGTACAATCTGGCAAAAGCGCAAGCGAAGAGAGATGTAATACAGCGCTCGCTTAATGGGATAATAGCAGAACAGGAACGCAGGGCAGTGGCGAAAGAAGTGGCAAAGAAAGCCAAGGATGCGCTGAACTGAATTGCACCATGCCCTAAAGGCTCATTTCGAGTAAAACTTTTTTCCCAGCCAAGTGGCTATTTCAAAAGCCGATATCACCTTTACCATTTCCAATCCCCCAGTTGAGTACCAATAAAATGCCGGACATGTTCAACAAAATCTGGACCGAAGGAACGATTGCCGTGCCCTAACCCCGGCACCACATAGGCCTCACCATCAGGAAACAATTTAGCGCAGGCCTCTTGTTTGAGGATCGCCCTACAAACACCGGTGCTAAAGCAGCAAATGTTCTTTTGGATAAGTCTTGGTCGAGCAAAGAATGGACCAAATCAAGTTTAATGAGAATTGCTTACTGCCTGACTTTCAAACGACCAAATGCTTGCCAACCTTCTTTAGGGCGCCACCCCCTGCGAGTAAAAAATTTAAGGTGCAAATTTTAAGTGCAATCGTTTTGCCAACTACTCCTTCTGCGTTTCCAAGCTTTAGGCAAAACAAGACCTACTAAATATAAACCACCCTTTCTCCAGCAATAGGTTCCAATGAGTTAGAATGTTGTTTTCTTTCTGGGTTCACAAAAATAACTAAGGGTATCATCATGCAGGAGAAAAGTTTTTACAGAGCGGCCACCTTTTTATTCCCAAAGTGTTAATGCAAATGATTTTTCAAAGGTTTGGCCTCTACATATGAAACATTTCAAACAGGCTGTAAAGAAACCACTCGAAATCATTGTTTAGAGACATACCTTAATGTTTTCAGCGTCGCGAAACAATATCTACAACAAAATGCGCAGACGCCCTAGAGTACTCGTCAAAAGTGAGAAGCCGTTTTCCCTTTGTCGATGATAAATGGGGTGAAGGGTCTCTTACTACCACCTCCATTAACTCTATTATTTTACTATCATAAATTTTAAATACTGCACCGGTTGCAACGACGGCATGACCAATATTAAGGCCGGGATTGGGAATTGCAAGGATCACGGGCGTGCCACTATCAAGATAGGAATACAGTATTTCTGGTTGGGGGGGACCCTTGATGAAAGTAGGATTCAACAAAATTTGGCCCGAAGGTACATCGAACCAACCCGATAGGTTTTTGGCGATTTGGTCATTTCTACCTGGACGGTCAACGATCTCTCCAAAAGTGCGTTTTACCACAGATGTCTGATCACACTTGATTCCTTTGACCGACAAAACCATTTGTATGCATGCTGCCCAACACCAGTTATCACCTATTTGCTTTGCGGCATAGTTGGCCATGCTATCGGTTGGGATTCCTTTAGAAATAATGTTATCCGATCCAGATACTTTTGGAGCCTTTTTGTTATTGGAACACCCTAGAAAGCTTAGGAACAGGACTCCTGTCATGCACAACAATAGGCAATATTTGACTCCCCTTAGTTGACACCAAAACTGTTGGAAGTAATTGTTTTTTTTTACGTTGCAAATTGGTTTATCCATATTTTCAGTCCTTAGCTTTTCTGTAAGGCGGAATGGGTCAAAACTAATCATTTAAGAGGGGGCACGGGAGGGGGAGCATTTTCTGGCACAGAAAGTGGGGTATTGGGAGCATGGAATAGTTCGGGCCGAGTCCAGCACAAAAGAAGAGTCATTCCCATCACCGCTTGCTCAAGGCCGGACAAATAATTCATGACGGGCGAATTCACGGTTGGAGAAAATTGAACCAAGAAATACGGCATAAATACTACCGCAGCAAGTTTCGGGATGCCTTCCTTGCGAAAGCGCCATAAATCAACACAGGCCCAAATCCACAAAACCAACAAAACAAGGGCAACTCCCACTTCGAGAAATGTTTTCCAGCCAGTTTGGAGTTCCGTTTCGAGGTCGAGCGCCATCTGCACCCCCTCAGGAATCGAGGAAAAAAACATAGTAATCAACATTAAAACCAATAATAGAATTAAAAAACCGATCAAACTTTGAAGGTATTGCCGGCCCCCTTCAAGAGATAAATAATCGGGAGTTATTTTATCTGGTTTGGTCATGTTATGTGTTATCCTATATTCTTTAAAAGGTGGGCGATTGCTTCATTTTCTTTCGTAATTCTTTCAATGCGTTCCCGAGTTTGTTTGTATGCTTGCTCAGAATTAACTTTTTGGTCTATGTTTTTTATCTCGTTATTGAGCTGAGCCGTATTACGATCGAATTTTTTTTCAATAAAAGCTCTGGACTTAATAGAAACGTTTTGAGGTAGTTGGCTAATTAATTCGCCAACTTTTTCAGTTACTTGGCGTGCCTCTTCAATCGCTTCAAACAATTTGTCCTTTTCTAAGATAGCTAACCGAACAGCCATTACACCGATTTGAACACCATTCTTTTTGATTACCGGCCTGGCTACATCGTCAGCAAATCCAACAAGACTCTTAAGGAACGGAAAAATTTTGGTAACACCTTTAACCACCGGTGCACACCCGGTTTGGGATATCATACAAATGGCAACCAGTGCAAAAAAACATTTTTTAACTATTTTAGTCCCCCTTTTCCAAAATCTATTATTAAAAATACTTCTATTCCAACTATCGTTGCAGCGTAACACGGTGGGGTAGTATTTTTGCTTGGCCAATTATTTCCTCGCCACTGCCACTCTGAAGACCGGGTTGTTTTAAACCTGTTCCGGTGCAAGGTAAGTCGCCGTTGAAATAAGAACCCTGACAGTGATGCCGTTGACAAACGGAATCGTATTGGAGTTGAATAATCGAGTGTTTTTTTCATTTGGGCATGTATTTGTTAACCTATATTCTTTAAAAGGCGGGCGATAGCTTCACTTTCTTGCGTAATTCTGTCCATGCGTTCGCGAGTTTGTTTGCAGGCCTGATCGGAATTTGTATTTTTGTCCATATTGTTCATCTCGTTTTCGAGAGCTTGATCGTTGCGAAACAACCTATCCTTAATATCTGAGGTGATCTTCATGCGGACAGAGAAAGGTAAGTCGTTAAATAATTTGTGGACTTTTTGGGCTGACTGAAAGGCTAAATCAACAGATGTTTGCAGATATAGCATTTCTGTGCTAGCGACTTTACCAGTCTTGATGATGTTATTTCCACTTTTCGAAATCGGTTTAGCAGCTTTCATACTTGTCCTAGCGATGTCATCCCCACTATTCGAGATAATTGGTTTAGCGGCTTTCGTGCTAGCCTTAAAAATGTCATCTCCATTATTTACTATAACCGATTTGACCGCATCGACAGCCTTTGGTGCCACCCTTGCACATCCTGTTTGGAATACCATCCAAATGGCAACCAGTGCAAAAAAACATTTTTTAACCATTTTGGTCTCCCTTCCCCAAAATCCATTATTAAAAATACTTCTATTACAACTATCGCTGCAGCGTAACACACTGGGACATTATTTTTGCTTGGCCAATTATTTCCCCGCCACCAACACTATTACCTTTAAAATATCTCATTTGAATTCAACCATGAACACTGCACTCATTCAGGGTGGGCAATGATTTCGAGGCTTTGCTTAGAATTGGACGATTTTTTGGTCGTTGGATTTCAGCAGTTGCTTAGCTGCTTATTGGCCAAGTTCTATAGCCATCATTTGATCAACTTTAGGGAAAATGCTAATTTTACCGGTTCGCTAAGTTTGATCTTTTTTTGGGTATTCGGATCAATGTATTCCCGCACTTCGCCAATACCCTTGAGAACTGTATTCTCTAGTTTCGCAGTGTACTTGGGACCTGCGACGACGGCTTGGTCGTTGTCGTAGACCTCGGCGTAGAGTACCTTGTCCTCACTAAATGTTAGGGTGCCTTTCCCTTCGATTCTCCCTATCACCAAAATCAACCCGTTCCCGAGTGTCGGGTACCAGGTCACGCCTTCAAAAGCGTTGTCTTTCCGCTTCTTGATGGACAGTATCAAAGGATAAGATAACTTCGGGTTTGCCTGCTCCATTGTTCCGTGCCAGACGGAGTTGACCTTGAAGAGGTCTACTTCCTCACCCGCTAGAAGCACCAGAGGGCTAAACAATTGTGGAAGAGCAAACTCTAGAAAAACGAATGATACGATGCATAAAAACCATATTAAAAAGATACTAATATAATCTAATATTTGAAATTGATTCAATTTCGACATGATTAAACTCCGACCTCTGGAAAAAAGTAACCACATTGCCCAATTTCGGTAAAGAAAAACCGCTATTTAAGATATCTCCAAGGCGTAACACAGATGGCATAAAAATAAATTGGTGCAAGTGGGATTTACTTACCTTCGGGCAGCGCCCTTAGACCCTGATTATTTAAAACTTGATATGCGACTAGGTAAAAGATCTCATAAAACCATTCATATTGATGAACCAGCATCCGGAAATCAAACGAATATGTGACAACGATTCAAGCAGGCGGACACGCAAACTTGTGGCCACAAGATCGGCAAGTGACCCATAGTTCGGTTTGCATGGACGGTACCCGGAGCTTTTGCCCGCACTTGTCGCAGGCTATAACCTTTTTTCCTGAAGTCGATCCCGCAGGCGGTTCGGTTTGTGCCCTATATGGTTGCTCATTGACGGAATTTTTCATTAATTCGTTTACCAACATATGGAGCCATACACCAACCCATGCACCAACCCATAAAGGGGCCAATAAAAGCGGAAATACGATGATAGGATGCTTAAAATACTTACCATTACTACTTATCCAACTGCTTAGATCTTTGCCCCAAACGTGGTTATCCATGAAGTAGACGCAACCAAAGACTACCAGAGCGGCACCAATCAGGATAAAAAGCCAACCCGAAATCGAATCGCCTGCTGTCGGGAAAGAATAAAAGGAACCAATTGTGTCAGCAGGTAATTTCGAGCTCCCATACTTGGTGTTTACGAAATCCTTAAAAATATCGTTGAGCCAAGGCTCCACATCCTTCCATTGAGGTGGGTATTGTTCGGCACGCTGCCGAGCAGCCTGGGCATCGGCTTCTGCGGTTTTTTTCGCTTCCAAGCCTCCGGCTTGATTACGATCCGTATCGTAATGTTGCCGATATTCTGGGTTCGAGAGTATTTCCCAAGCTTCATTAACCAAGATCATTTGCGCATGGGAACCGCCACGGTCAGGGTGGCATTCCATCACCTTCCGGCGGAACGCCTTTTTTATGGTGTCTAAATCAGCAGAAGGATTGACCCCAAGTATCTGGTAATAGTCTAAGTTCATATTAAAGGTGGGTCTATTTAGGTGAGCCTTAGCGTTTACCCATTGCAAAGGCTGAATTCTGAAATCTCGCACCACAAAAAGACAATTACCGGCTGGGCGATGCCGGTAGCTGGGCATATTTCACCCAGCATTGGATATATCGTGGGTGCGTAACAAGAAGTGCTAATATTCTGACGCCGAAGAATTTAATTGCCTTCAGCAACCACCCGGAAGCCCTGATTATTTAAAACTTGGTCTGGGGCAATGTAGCCACGGTGCGAAGATCGTAGAAAACTATTCATATCCATAAAACAGCCCCCGCGAATCACACGAAGGGCGCCTTTGGCTGGCCCCTGAGGAAACTCTTTTTGGGAAAGCAGATATGCCTTTTCGCCATACCAATCAAGGCACCATTCCCGGGCATTCCCTACCATGTCGAATAAGCCCCAGGGGTTTGGCTGCCGGGTACCCACCGGGCGGGGGCAAACCGTTTTTTTGGTATTCCAAAGGGACCAACAATAGGAATCCCGAGCTTTAATGGGGAAGTGGTAAATATCTGTAGAACCAGCCCGGCAGGCGTATTCCCATTCAGCCTCCGTGGGCAGCCGATAAATTTTGCCATCCCGCTTGCTTAACCATGCACAGAAAGCCAATGCGTCTTCGTAACTCACCATCGTTACAGGGAGATCAGCGGCAATAGGATAGCCCGGCGAAGACCAGTTCAAATTCGGATTTTGACTTCCCCAACTCGAGGCTGTGCTTGCCTTCCATCCCCCCAAACCAGATGACTCCGCTTGAGTTTTGTAACCTTGAGCTTCCACAAATTCCACAAACTGGGCCACTGTAACTTCATAGACGCCCATTTGAAATGGCTTGGAGAATGTAATGGTTCTGCAAGGCAATTCATCGGGCAAAGCATCCGAATCCCCGTCACAGGCACCCATGACAAAATTACCAGCCGGGATGGCTATCATTTTCATGGGAATCGGGCTTTTAAATCCCTGCCTCAGATCCTTGAGGTGCTGTGCTCTAACATGTTCTTTGTCTTCACTCTGAAAACCCGAATAATTCGTTGCGCCTTGGGTCTTTGAAGTCTGTGCTCTGGCATGTTCTTTGTCTTCACCCTTAATGCCCCAAGGAGCAGGTATTTGGCTTATGACTGCCAACAAAAAGCCCACGGCCGCAATCACAATTAAAGCTTTCCATGAAATATTTCCCTTGGTGCGCACTTTTTTCTGAAGGTTCTCAAGAAGGATGCGAACTTCTGTCACGGATTGATAGCGCTGTTCTGGGGCATCCAGAGTCATGCGCTCTGCAATGGTGATTAACTCTTTTGCTTCAGCAGATTTCGCCCCTTGGGAACCTGCATCAAGGAACCCGGTTAGCATAAATTTCAGAAGGCATCCAAGAGAATAAATATCTACCCGATGGTCTATAAGGCCGCCCCCGACTTTCTGTTCGGGGGCCATGTACCCCTTGGTTCCGTTCCCATTTGGAGAATGGGGCAAAGCCATGTCTATTGCCAGACCGAAATCAATAAGTTTGATCGATCCATCAGACAGCCGAATGACATTAGATGGCTTGATATCGCAATGAACCAACCCTTGACTATGAAGGTATTCCAGAGCTCGGCAAGTGCCGAGAATCGCATCGAGTGCATCCACAAGAGTGGAGGAATTTCCCTTTGCGAAATGGTTCTGAAGCGATTGACCGTCAAGCAATTCGAAAGCCATGTAAAGGCACCCATCTGCCTCCCAGGCATCATAAGCGCGAACCAGATTTGGATGATCGAGTTTGCCAGCATTCGCCATTTCCCTGAGGAAGTAACCTTCGGATGCTGGATCCTCTTGGCGATAACCTCGGATGACCTTAAGTGCAACCGGGCGATTGAGGCGAAGATGCTTGGCCTCGTACACTTCTCCCATTCCCCCTTTTGCGATAAGCTTTTGCACTTCGTAGGGGCCAAGTTGACATGGGGGATTAAGAGTTGGCCGATTGCTTTTTGGCTCGTGTAGTCCGGTGAGGTAATCATGCATGCGTTCTGATTCAATTTTCGACTCTAATTCCATTTCCGTGCGGGCCTTTGCCAAAGCTGCTTCAGTAATGCTGGTAAGGGATCGAATAAATCCATCTGGTTCAACTTCAAGCTGGGCAAGTAAACCCTGACACCTGGTACAAGATTCCACATGGAGACAAATGGAGTCAACATGGGCCGTAGGTAATTTGCCGGCCACCATCATGGCTAGTTCCTCATCAGCAGGGCAAATAGACTGTGGAATCATTGGATTGCCTGATACTATTTACTAATCGACCCATTTCCTAAATCATACATATCAGCTATGCGTAACATTCATGAGATTTCATGGGCATCGTCACCCATCAATTCACGAAGTCGGCTAAGCACCCTCGCTTTTGCCATCCGCACCGCAGCGGGAGATACATTGAATTTCTTGGCCAGTTCCGAAGTTGACACACCTTCCACCAGATTCAACCAAAACATTTGCCACGTTTTTTCGGAGGTGGACTGCCGGACCAGTTCCAAAGCTCGAGCCTTAAGGTCGGTTAGTGCTTGCTCTTCGCTTTGGATGTCGGCGGGATCTTTTTGCGCAGGAACTGGGATCGCTTCCAACGAAGACTGGCTGACAATTGACTCCAAAGGTTGGGCGCGAAAGTGGTCTACAGCTCTGCGTTTTACAATCGTTCGCAACCAGCCCCGAAAGGTTCCGCACTGGGAATCTTTTGTGAATTGGCCTATTCCGCTGAAGACAGAGCGCAGGGTTTCCTGAAGGACATCGTCCTCGGCTGCAAGGGCAACCCTTTCCCTACGAATCCAGAAACGGAGTAAGGGTGTATAAAGTAAAACAAAGGTTTCCCAACGTTCGCGGGATCCGGCCTGCAAATTCCCCACTAGGCTCGATGTTGTGGAAAGAGGGGAAGACTCACGGTGGTTTCGAATTATCGAATCGTCATTTTGCACTGGGCGCTCCTGCAAACGATCATGTATTGATAAACAAGTTTAAATAAATGGCTTTGGGTTTTAGGTGTAATTTGTCGAGAGATGCTCCATTCATTATCTTTTCTTGAGCCAACTAAACGGGTTTAAAAAGCTATAAGCGAGAATACGATATTTTCTAATAGGAAACAATCAAGTTGAATATAAATAATAGATAATTCTGATCGAGATTATTGGCGGGTTATTATGGTCACGAAAAATTCTGCCTTACAAAAGAACTTGCAACTTCAGTTCATGAAAAAGAACATCAGGCAAACTGATAAACTGTACAAATGGCTTAAAAACCCTTGCAAAACAGAACAAAAGAAACAGGTCTTTTCACACTGTTACCGCCATACAAAAAGAAATCATGCAAAATGTACCACATCTTCAATTGCGAAAAACTAAAAGCCTTGGCCCACAATTAAGAATGGGGTAAGGTACTACCAAAGTAGGAACCTGAACCCCTTTTACCTCCCGGTTGTGCAAACCTACGCAAACCTAGGCCAGCCTTCGCTCACCCTTGTTTTTTCGAGGCGGGATGCTAGTTTACTAGGTGAGTTAACTATTGGGCGCAAGCAAGAAAAGGGCAATAAAAAGAGACCTGACCCCTTTTATTCTAACTCCTATGGAGTCCGACCTTTGAAAAATGATCTCGATCCACAAGAAGCCCCCATCAACGCAGGAGAGGCAGGCAGCGCGGATCAGTTAGCTAGCGAGGCTATTCGTAGGCGAACTTTCGCAATCATTTCGCACCCAGATGCAGGCAAGACCACCCTCACCGAAAAATTCCTACTTTATGCCGGCTGCATCGATGTCGCAGGAACGGTAAGAGGCCGCAAGACTCGCAAAACAGTTACCTCCGACTTTATGGAACTCGAACAACAACGAGGCATTTCCGTTTCTTCAACCGCACTTAGCTTCGCTTACAAAGGCTACATCATCAACCTGCTGGACACCCCAGGCCATCAGGATTTCAGCGAAGATACCTACCGTACTCTTGCCGCAGCCGATTCCGCAGTCATGGTGATTGATGCAGCCAAGGGTATCGAAACTCAGACACGAAAACTATTCAAGGTGTGCGCAGTCCGAGAAATCCCCATCCTGACATTCATCAACAAAATGGATCGGCCCAGCTTAAACCCGCTTTCCTTGCTAAGCGAAATCGAGGAAGTGCTGGGAATCGTCGCAGTACCAGTCAACTGGCCCATCGGCAATGGCCCCGAGTTCTGCGGGGTGTACGACCGCCTACAAAAAGAGGTGCTACTTTTCGAACCAACCGATAGCGGTTCGCTGCAAGTGCCTATCCGTAGGGTGAAACTTGAAGACCTCGAACATCACATCGATCCTGCTCTGGCACATCGTTGCCAGGAAGATCTGGAACTTCTCGACGGTGCAGCAGCAGCCTTTGAACAAGACGCTTTCCTCTCTGGCAAAATGACGCCCGTCTTCTTCGGCAGCGCCATGAACAACTTCGGCATGGAGGCATTTCTTGAAGCATTTCTGAAGCTTGCTCCAGCCCCCGGCGCTCGCCGTAGCGACAGCGGCATGATACCCCCTGACCGTCCCGACTTTGCAGGCATCGTTTTCAAAATTCAAGCCAACATGGATCCGATGCACCGAGATAAAGTAGCATTTGTGCGAGTCTGTTCTGGCATATTCACCAAGGATACTAGGCCAAAGAACGCACGCACCGGAGAACGAGTGCGCATCAAAGGTTCACACCGGGTATTCGCCCGTGAACGAGAAGAAGTCGGCGCAGCATACCCAGGCGACATCGTGGGTCTGGCGATCTCAGGCGGATTGCGACTAGGCGACACGGTTCACGAAGGCAAGGCACTAAATTACGAGGGCTTGCCACAATTCAGCCCCGAATGCTTTGCTGTAATTCGCTGCCTCGACACCTCCCGCAGGAAGCAAATGTCTGATGGGTTAGAGCAACTCGCAGACGAAGGGGCGATTCAAGTTTTTGAAGACTCAACAAATATACGCGAGCCTATCCTTGCTGCAGTTGGCGTTCTCCAGTTCGATGTCGTACGATCGCGACTAGATGTGGAATACGGAGTCAAGGTGGAGATCGAATCACTTAAGTTCAAAGCGGCGGCATGGATTAAAGGCGAACGGGCTAATCTTGAAAAGTTATCAATGACGTACAGCTCCCGGCTCGTCGAGGACCACCGTAGACGACTTGTTGTTCTTGCAGAGGACTCTTGGAACATCACGTACATGGCAAAGTTGAATCCTGGACTGACATTTCGGCAATTTAGCGAAGAACTTTTTGTACCGGAGAAATAACGAGAGCCCCAAAAAGGGCTGCTGTTGCGATTATTAATGTAGCTTGCGCCATGGCCTTACTTAATCGTTGTTCAATTTTTCCTGCAGCCACACTTTAATAAGGGATTGATAAGACACATCACGGGCGTTTGCTGCAAGTTTGATCGAATCCAGCATTTGCTGAGGCAATCGAAGAGAAATAGTCTTGGTGGTCGGTTTCAGGTTAGGCATTATCACCGTGCGGGCTTTCGACCAATCCAAATGCTGCGTTGAATCGTGCGCTTCCCAATACGCACGCTCCTGCGCC
>Ga0209296_1003232_pt1 | contig 11158 bp, 9 predicted proteins | sample S_130206_EF_Meta_FD_187319 | JGI IMG/M metagenome (GOLD analysis project Ga0209296, IMG submission 187319) | Freshwater microbial communities from Lake Simoncouche, Canada to study carbon cycling - S_130206_EF_MetaG (SPAdes) (version 2) | ecosystem: Environmental > Aquatic > Freshwater > Lake ...
TTCTTAGTTGGCGGAGTTCTAAAATATATGCTGGGCGCTCCTGGCGTAGGTTTTATGTTTGCCCGCCCAGAAACAACTAGCCATCTCATCCCAACTGCAACTGGTTGGTTCGCCGCAGATAATATTTTTGCAATGGCCATCCATAGTTATGATCCTGCGAAAGATGCACGACGTTTTGAATCAGGTACTCCTGCAATTCCATCTCTTTATCCGGCAGCAGCTGGCATGGAATACGTGCTTAAAATTGGACTCGAAAATATTGCTGCATATGTCGCACCGCTTCATGATGAGTTGCGTGAAGGAATTTCTGGGCTTGGTTATCGCGTTGTGACACCTAAGGCCCCGCAAAACCACGCTGCAATGATTGCAATTGCAACTTCAGATGAAAGCGCTCATGTTGTTGCGCTAGAGGGTGAAAAAGTAGTGGTTTCATCAAGAGATGGAAATGTAAGAATTTCACCTCATTTCTACAACGATCGAGAAGATGTTGCAAAGGTAATTGCCGCCTTCGCTAAAACTACTCAATTTATTCGAAAGTAGTTTTAATGTCTTCGAAGAATGTTGAAACATACAAACTTGCAAAAGGTTTAGAGATTTCTCGTGCTGTTACTGGTCTTTGGCAGATTGCCGACATGGAGAAAGATGGCAACACCTTAGATCCAGTTAATACTGCGAAATTTATGGCGCCATATGCTGCTTCAGGATTATTTACTTTTGATATGGCCGATCATTACGGTTCTGCTGAAATCATTGCTGGTACTTTTAAGAAGAATCAATCAGAGGGTCCTAAAGCAAGACTTCTAACTAAGTGGGTTCCAAAACCTGGTCCGGTTACTCGCGATCAAGTTCGAGAAGCAGTGCAAGCCCGACTCGATCGCTTGCAAGTAAAGAAAGTTGATTTGCTTCAATATCATGCTTGGAAATTCTCAAATCCGTATTGGTTAGATGCGCTAATTTATTTACAAGAATTGAAAGAAGAAGGCCTGATTGGCGCAATCGGAACTACAAATTTTGATACCGCACACTTACGCATTGCAAAATCTAGTGGCGTTGATCTGGTATCAAATCAAATCTCTTATTCATTGGTTGATCGCCGCGGTGGTGGCCAAATGGCTGATTACTGCGCTGAAAATGGAATAGCAATCTTGGCGTACGGAACTCTTTGTGGTGGATTCATTTCCAAGAAATGGCTTGGTAAAGCCGAACCTGCTGGCGATGGCTTAGCAAACTGGTCACTAATGAAATACAAGCGCTTTATTGATACCGCAGGAGGTTGGGCTAAATTCCAAAACCTGCTTGAAGTATTAAATAAAGTTGGAACAGAAACTGATCGCTCTATATCAACTGTTGCAAGTAAGTATCAGCTAGGACAGAAGGCAGTTGGTGCAGTAATTATTGGGGCTCGATTAGGCGAAAATGCCCATATCGAAGATGCACTTTCACTCTTTACCTTTGAATTAAGTAAAGAACAACGGAAAGAAATTAAGGGTGCACTTAAATTATTAGACCCAATCCCAGGTGATTGCGGCGATGAATATCGCAAACCGCCTTATCTCACTGCCTCTGGAGATTTAAGCCACCACCTTGAAGAATTTCCACCGGTTTATACCTCAATCAAAACTGCTACAAAAGAGCGCATAGATTCTGGAACAACTTGGGAAACTCTTGCCGGTTATTCTCGCGCCGTACGAATTGGCGAGCGAGTATTGGTTTCTGGAACTACTGCAACACATGGCGAACTCGCTATCGGTCACAAGGACCCGGCTGCACAAGCACACTTTGTAATCGACAAGATTGAAGCGTCTCTTGAATCACTTGGTTCAAAACTTTCAGATGTCGTGCGTACAAGAGTGTTTGTAAACAATATGTCGGATTGGGAAGCCATTTCGCGAGCACATGGGGAACGCTTTGCAGATATTCGACCAGCCAACACTATGTTTATTGCGAAACTAATCGGTGATGAATATTTGGTTGAGATAGAAGCAGAGGCAATTATTCAATCGGTTGCTAAATAATGCAGAAACGTGAGTTAGTTCCTGGTTACAAAATATCTCCAGTTATAAAAGGCGGATGGCAGTTAAGCGCGGGCCATTCTCTAGATAAAAAGATTGAAGATGATCGTGCTATTGCTGACACCACTTCCTTTATCGAAGCAGGAATTACAACACTTGATTTTGGTGATATTTATACTGGTGTTGAAGAGTTAATCGGAAAATCTATCGCCAAGCTCCGCGAAACCCACGGAGATAGCGCTCGTGATTTAGTTCAGTTACATACTAAATATGTCCCTAATGAAAAATTCTTAGATAATTTTGATCGCTCTGATGTGAAAACGATTGTTACGCGTTCACTTTCCCGTCTTGGTGTGGATCAAGTGGATATGGTCCAATTCCATTGGTGGAAGTATGAAGCAAGCAATTATCTGGCGGCGATGGAAGAGCTCTTCAAGTTAAAGAGCGAAGGGAAAATTAGCCACATCGGTATTACAAATTTCGATGTTGAGCGTTTGAGCGAAATGGTTGATGCAGGGCTGAAGCCAGCGAGTATTCAAGTGCAGTATTCGATGATTGACACCAGAGCTGAAGATGAAATGGCGCAATATTGCGTAGAAAACGGCATTGGAATTCTCTGTTACGGCACTGTTGCAGGTGGCTTCTTCTCAGAGCGATTCTTGGGCGTTGCCGAACCAACATCATTTGATACCCGCTCAAATGTGAAATACCTTTTAGTTATCAAGGAATTTGGTGGTTGGGATTTATTCCAAGAATTGCTCAGAGTTCTAGATGTAATTGCAAAGACTCATAACACCGATATCGGGACCATTGCATCTGCTTATATTGTTAATCGACCAGGAGTTGCTGCTGTCATAGTTGGGGCTCGGAATCTTTCACATTTAGAATCTAATTTAAAGATTCCAACGATAAAATTTAGTGAGACAGAACTTGCTGCAATCGCAAATGTATTGAGCAGAAGTAAGGGGCCAAAAGGTCCGGTCTATTATTTAGAGCGTTACAACGATGAGCATCGCAACATTATGCATACTAATAACAATTAAGTTAAATCTTCAGCGCTCAACTTAACTGAGCGGATTCGATCAATCTTCATAATTAATTTCTCTTCAGGATCTGGGCAGGCGACAAGTGAATCTTGTTCTAGCCAATCATCCGATGCCATCTTCCGCTGTTTTGCTGGAAGCAATGGAAGAACCGATGCAATTGCATACATACAAAAATGTTTTCCTTCGGGAATTCGAAGCTCCGCGCTATTCGTTACTTCGAAATAATCTCCTGGCTTCAAGCCGCAAACTGAGCGGCCACCGATGCTGTCGACTGTTACGCGAAGATCAAAAATTTCCATGCGTAAAGGATACGGCACACAATGGATTAAGAAACTATTAAATAACTTTAATTCGAGACTGCTGAACCTAAAGTTACGCTAAATGTCTTAGAGCCACCGGTCGGCATTGTGACTATTACAGTCACTTTATCGCCAGGAGCAAATGAGCGAATTCGAACTATCGCAGATACGTAATCTGTTATCCGAATACCGTTGATTGAAGTAATTATTGCTCCTGCAGGAATTCCCGCTTTTTCAGCGCCCTCATTGGGAGTCAGGCTGGAAATCTTTGCACCTTTGCCAGCAGTAAAACTCTGATCAAAGAACACACCAAGAACTGGTCTCGTTGCTTTTCCGTTGGCAATAATTTCATTCATAACACGAGACGCTTGATTCATTGGAATTGCAAACCCAAGTCCAATCGATCCACTCTGTCCCGAAACTGAACCAAGTGTTGCGGTTGCAGCATTAATTCCAATCATGCGTCCCAAAGAATCAGTTAGTGGGCCACCAGAATTTCCGGGATTAATTGCTGCGTCTGTTTGAATTGCATCTACATAAGATTCGGTTGTATTTGATCCACCGCTTGTGACAACTGGTCGATTTAGTGAAGAGACGATTCCACTTGTGACTGTGTGATCAAGGCCAAGTGGTGAACCGAAGGCAATAACTTGGTCACCGATTTGTATTTGGCTTGAATCACCGATTTCAATTGTTGGAAGGTTGCCTTTGTTTATCTTGAGAACTGCTAAATCATAATTTGGCTCTCGGCCCACAATTGTTGCAACTGCTTGATCTCCGTTATCTAACTCAACGGTAATTGTTCCAGCACCACCTGCAGCACTTTCGATGACGTGATTATTAGTAACTACATAACTAAAAGTTGAAGTTGTTTTAAATATTGAACCGGAACCAGTTCCACCACCATTAGTTGTTGTGACATTTATGGTTGCAACACTTGGAAAGACCTTCGTGACAATCGAATTAATGCTTCCAGCAGCAGAACTTGGTGAACCAAGAGTTACACCTGTTCTATTTGATGGGCAAGAATTATTCACCGCTGCATAGATGACTTTGGTCTTTTTATCAACGCAGGCATTTACAACGGATGTACTGAAAACTCCTGCTGCGGTCGCTATGCCACCCACCATTGTTATTCCGAGAACAAACCCTGCTATTACTTTAGACGGTGTGCTAATCATCGAATTTCTCATAGAGCTATCTTAATTTCCCTTTCCTTAACGAGTGGGGCGAAAAAGATTAGTTATTTCTGTGAGTTTAATCGGGTTTTTTCGCATCGGAGATCTGCATATTTCGCATGGCAGGCGTTGCTAGCATTGCGAAGATAAGGACTGCGCTAAAAATCGCTAGAAAATAGAGGGTGTTTGAGATTCCAATAGCCAGTGATAGCGGGCCGGCAATAGCTAATCCAACTGGGCGTAGCAACATTGTCCCCATCGCATCAAATGAAGAAACTCGCGAAAGTGCCTCGCGTGGCACTTCTCTTGCCATAGCAGTGGACCAAATTGTTATCCATAAATCTAGTGTTATTCCCCAGAGTAATGCACAAAAAGCGATAAACCAGATTGATTGAGGTTTTGCCATTGACCACATATAAAGCGAAATTGAATAGCTAATTATCAGTAAAAATCGAAGTGGATATTTTAACTTTATCTTAAGGCCAATAACTGAACCTATTAACAGACCTATTCCCTCGAAGGCTAAAACTAGTGACCAGGATTTCGCACCATTAAATTCTTTGAGTGCAATCAAGGGTCCTAAAATATTTTCACCTGCTGCCCAAGCCAGAATTATAAATGAGAATCCAAATACCCCAATTACGATCCAACGGAATGAAAGAAATATTTTCCAACCATGAATCAGATCATCGAACATTGTGTTCTCAGTCTTTACTCCTGCAGGTGAAGCATGTCTAAAAGTTAATAGAACTATTCCTCCGATGGTGAAGGTTGCAGCATCGATTGCTAGCGCCCAAGTTGCGCCCCAGCCAGCAACGATAATTCCACCAACTGCCGCTCCCAAAATTATTGCGCCATTAGAGAAGAAATTATTTACAGAATTGGTGCTCTGCAAGTGCTCATCTGGAACAAGCGCAGGAAGCACCCCTGACATTGCGGGCCAGAAAATTCCCCACATCAATCCAAAGTTAATATTTACAATTAGCAGAACAATTAACGGAACGTCTCCGGTCGCAAAAAATGCCACCTGCACAAAGAGTCCTGCCGAAGCTACTAAATCAGCAAAAGCCACAGCTCTTATGCGCCCAAATTTATCTGCCAATACGCCACCAAATGGGCTCATTATCAACATTGCAACCGTTGTTGATCCCAGGACAAGTCCCAACATATTTGCATCACCTTTTGGCAGATTTAAAATTCCGAAGGCAAGAGCGATTGGAGACATTCCATTTCCAAAGTTGCTAATAAAGCGAGCGAAATAAAAGCGCTTTATATAGCGAAAATTAAATAGTCCAGTGAATTGCACTTGATTATGATACTTGCAGATTAACTAGTTCTCCGACCTTAAATCTTGCTGTTGGAGCGCCACTTAATATATGAACACTTCCTTCACCATATACCCGCCAACTATTTTCAGCGAGGCTTGTGTCTTCATCTAACCCTGTGACTAAAGCGGTGTCTTCATCTATCCCGATTATCACAGTTCCATCCGGCGCTTTCATAACAATTTTTGCCGCGCTATCTGGAATCCAACCAAAAAATTTATTGTAATGCGGGATTGGTCGTAGATGTGGAATCACATTTAGCCCAGGAATTCCTTCCTCTTTCATCCGAAAAAAATTTGGGACATCACTGCTAAATGCCATCGCGCCTGCGCTGCAACCGGCCAGTGATGCACCTGCCAACCAATTCTTCTTTATCTCATCCCATAGCGGTGTTTCATATAAAGAATTTGCTAAATATCCTGGATCTCCACCAGAAAAATAAATTAGGGCAGCGCTTTTAACTAGCGAAATATATTTATCATTGAACGCATCTTCGCGTTTAAAAATTGGTAGAAACTCCTGAACTGTACCGATTCGGCGTGCTTGATCAGCCCCTCGAGATTCCCAGAAATTCAAACGCTCTGCGCTCTCTTCGCCCGCCGCAGTAGGAATTTGTAAGAATATATTTGGTTTTCCATTAGAAATTCCAGAGTTTATTAGCGCACTCTCAAGGCCCTGCATTACCGGTAAATATTCGCCTGATCCAACCAATGCGAGTGCGCCAATTCTTCCCATATGGTTACTTTAACGACAACTATTCAATTTCTTATTAGGTAAGATACTCGTTATGCGTAAATGGGCCAGAAAAATTGCAGTGGCTCTCTCTATCGGGATTGTTTTAACATCTGGTGGATTTCACTTCTTTAGTAAAGCTGCCTCTAGCGCGATTCCAAGATCTAAGGTCCTACAAGGTGCAGCGCAGTCACAAAATGGTGATATAAATATTCTATTAATTGGTCTTGATAGCCGAAGAGATAATGACGGCAACCCAATTCCACGTGAGATTTCAAAGTTGCTCCATGTTGGGCCAGCAAGCGTAGGTGGGTATAACACCAATACTTTAATTTTAATTCATCTTCCTGCTGATGGTAAAAAAGCTGTAGCAATTTCTATCCCACGCGATGACTATGTAAATGTTCCTGGATATGGCATGAAGAAAATTAAAGAGGCTTACGGGTACGCAAAATATGCTGAAGATTCCAGACTTTATAAAGAAGGTGTAAAACAACCAGCTCGCGAGCATCTTGCTCGGGATGCTGGACGTGCCGCCACAATTGCGACTGTCTCACAGTTCTTAGATGTTCCGATTGATCACTTTGCTGAAGTGAACATGATTGGATTTTATGATCTAGCAAATGCGCTTGGTGGAATTCAAGTTTGTTTAAAGAATGCAGTTAACGATCAAAAGTATTCGGGCGCAGTATTTCCTGCCGGTCTGCAAACTATTTCTGGGGCAGATGCCCTGAAGTTTGTTCGCCAACGTCACGGACTTCCAAATGGCGACTTAGATCGCACCCACCGCCAACAAGCGTTCCTAACTGGAGTTATTACAAAGTTTAGAACCCAAGGAGTTTTTGGTGATATTGGAAAACTTTCTGCTTTGCTGAATGTTGCGAAGAAAGATGTTGTGATTGATTCTGGTTTTGATGTTCTCGGCTTCTTGCCACAAGCGAAGGCGCTTACCGGCGGAAATATCAAGTTTCATACCCTGCCTATCGAGGGATATGTAATGCGAGACAGCCAGAGCGTTAACTTGGTCGACGAGATTAAAATCCGGAAATATGTTCAAGATTTATTTAATCCAAAACCAAAAGATCCGAAAGCTACACCTACGCCTAAGCCAACTAAAATTAATTACGCTAATTTAGCAAGTGGAAAAGCGGTCGATGGCAGCAAAATTCCTTGCGTTTATTAAATAGAACAGAGGGAATATGTTTGCAATCTTTGCAGTACTAATTGGCGTCGTAGTCGCGATTCAGTCGAGGATAAATGGCCAACTTTCAGTTGACCTTGATAATGGACTTGCCGCTGCCGTTATTTCATTTATAACTGGTCTGGTTTTAGTAACAATTTTAGTCTTTGGATTTAAGCGCGAACGTGCAGCGCTATTTAGGATTTTTGCGGCGGTCAGAGATAAGGAACTTCTCACTTGGGAAGTTATGGGTGGCGTCCTTGGTGGTGTCTTTGTTGCTGCCCAAAGCATTGTTGTTCCACAAATTGGTGTTGCACTTTTTACAATTAGCGTGGTTGCGGGTCAGACTGTATCTTCGTTATTGGTAGATAAAGCTGGACTAACGCCGAGTGGGAAACAGAAGATCACCAAACCTAGAATTCTTGGAGCGATTGCAACTTTAATTGCCGTAGCGATTGCGGTATTTCCTGATTTAACAAATTCAGAATTTAGATTTCTGCCCCTCACATTTGCCCTAATTGTCGGTGTATTCGCATCCATCCAACAAGGTATGAATGGCCGAGTAAATGTAATTGCTCAAAGACCTCTTGCAACCGCTTGGCTAAACTTTGCAAGCGGTGCAGTAGTTGTTCTGATTGCACTTTCGGTAGATCTTGCTCTTGGTGCAACAATCGGCCCGCCGCCAAATAATTTCTGGGTTTATACCGGTGGCACTGCTGGGTTAGTTTTCGTAGCAGTTTCGGCCTACATAATTAAACATTTAGGGGTATTGAATTTTGTAATTCTAAACATTGCCGGACAGTTGGTTGGGGCCGTCGTTATTGATTGGTTAGCTCCAGCCAAGGCCGGATCGCTAAATGGTTATTTGATTTTTGGAACAGTGCTGACAATTCTTTCAATTGCGATTTCAAAACTTTACGAAGGTAGAAAAGTTAAGGCTTAGTCCTCTAATACTGCTGGCTGTTACTTAGCGCGAGGTTTTGGTTTACCCGCATTTTTATTTGGGCCAGCCTTCTTAAAAGTTCCCTTAGCAATTGGCGCACGCTTTGCCGGCGCTTTCTTAGCAAACTTCTTTGGTCCTGAAGCCTTCTTAAATGCTGGACGTTCAACCTTCTCGGTATCTGCGCGCCAAGTTGATGTTGCAGGACGAGAGTCAGATTTATAACTCTTCTTTACTGGGCGATCTGATTTTTCAAAACGCTCTACTTTTGGATGTCGGTCGGCACGAAATGTACGTTCTGGCTTTCCGCGCTTTTCAAATTTATCTGGTCTTTCATTTCTAACTGGACGCTCGGTTCGGTCTTGCGCGGGCTTGCGATCTTCATATTTTGGCTTTGCTGGTGTTGAACCACGGAATGAGCGAACAGGTTTTTCTTTTTCGCCATCGCCAACACGTCCGCCACCTTCGCTGCGCTTCTTAAAATTACTTGTATGTCCGCGTCGGAATCCGCCACGGTCACCACGGTCGCGACTTCCGCGATCATTGCGTCCTGGTTTTTCAGCTTCAACAATTACTGGAATTCCTGATGGTTCTTGGGATCCTGTAACGCGAACTAATTCTGGATCTGATGGGCGTACATAAACTTCGTTCAATTTAACTTTTGCTTGATTTGTAATACCGAAAATTCCACGCTTCTGCTTGTGAGTAGCAAGAGTTACTACAACTCCTGTTGCACCTGCGCGAGCTGTTCGGCCGGCACGGTGTAAATAATCCTTGTGATCTGCTGGCGCATCAACGTGCACAACTAACGAGACATCATCTACGTGAATTCCGCGAGCCGCAACATCTGTTGCTACAAGTGCTGAAGCACGACCATCTTTAAACGCTGCAAGAACGCGTGTGCGTTGGCCTTGAGATTTACCGCCATGCAATACGCCAACTGGAACACCAGAGCGAAGCATTTTTTCAGCGAGTTTATCTGCGCCATGTTTTGTGCGAACGAAGAAGATTGTGCGGCCTTTGCGCGCAGCAATTTGTGTTGCAACTAAATCTTTGTGGCCTTGATCCATGATTAGAACGTGGTGCAACATATCTGCAGCGCGAGACTTTTCATTCTCAAGTGAATGAGTAATTGGGTTTTTTAGAAAGCGCTTTACGAGTGAGTCAACATCGCGATCAAGGGTTGCAGAGAAAAGTAATCTCTGACCGTCATCTTTTGTCTGACCTAAAATATCTTTCACAACTGGCAAGAAGCCCATATCAGCCATCTGATCTGCTTCGTCTAGAACAGTTATTGCAACATCATCTAGAACAACATGCTTCTTCTCAATTAAATCTATTAAGCGACCTGGGGTTGCAACAAGAATTGTTACACCAGAGCGAAGTGCCTTGATTTGGCCAACATAAGAAAGGCCGCCGGCTACAACTTGAGTGCTAAGTCCGACTTTGCGAGAAAGTGGACCAACAACATCAGAAATTTGAACAGCAAGTTCGCGGGTAGGAGAAAGTATTAATCCAAGTGGGCGGTGTGGCTTTGCAATACGACCTTCAAGCCGAGTCAACATAGCGAGACCGAAAGCTAAAGTTTTTCCGGATCCAGTTTGGCCACGGCCTAGAACATCGCGTCCCTTTATTGCATCTGGAAGCGTTGCGCTTTGAATTGGGAAGGGTGAAGTGATTCCTTGAGCGTCCAGAGCTTCTACGAGCGCAGGAGCAATACCTAAATCTTTAAATGACATAAAAATACCAATCGAGACATCAAGCGTGTCTCGTGGTGCCAAAGATTAAGACTCGCAAGTGAACCTTGATTCTTATCAGAGGGTTCTATGAGAAGTGCTGCGGTTGCAACAACTGGCTAATTGTAACCTACTTAATTACCTTGCGACGCCACGAAGCATATTTTGAAGCTAGCGGATCTGTGATTTGTGCGTATTTTCGACCAGTTGCCCGTGTTAATAATAAATCAGCAAATTCTGGATTACGCGCAAGTATTGGGCCATGCATGTAAGTTCCAAAAATATTTCCATAAACTGCGCCGTCAAATTTACTGTCACCATTTCCGTGGCCAGTTACAACTCTTCCAAAGGCTTCTGCAGTTGGTCCAAGAATTGTGCGTCCCATATGATTTTCAAAGCCAGTTAATTCAAAACCAAGAACTGTAGAAATTGTTTTAATGTCGCCAACTAAGCGCTTATCGCCAGGCGTGCTGACAACGTCGAGTAAACCTAAGCCATCAACTTCTTGGCCGTTGGCCCAGAATTTGTTGCCGATAATTTGAAATCCAGCACACACTGCAAGAATAACGGCGCCTCGTTCAATCGCTAGATTTAAGACTTCTAAATTATCGTCCCGACGTAACGCTTCTAAACTTAATAACTGCGCCGCATCTTCAGCGCCACCCAATAAATAAATATCGCCATTAGTTGGTAGTGGATCGTTGTAATTG
>Ga0209296_1003233_pt1 | contig 11157 bp, 10 predicted proteins | sample S_130206_EF_Meta_FD_187319 | JGI IMG/M metagenome (GOLD analysis project Ga0209296, IMG submission 187319) | Freshwater microbial communities from Lake Simoncouche, Canada to study carbon cycling - S_130206_EF_MetaG (SPAdes) (version 2) | ecosystem: Environmental > Aquatic > Freshwater > Lake ...
CAAATGTAATGCCGCCCGCCAATCTACCAGCCTCTGGTGTATCATACTCACTTATTATCTTTAGCGGAGTTCTAGTGCTCATTACAATCCTAATCACGGCTTTCCACGATCAGATTCAGCAGGGCTGGGAGTATACGGTCAACTCAATACGCCAGGCGCTAGGGTATTCAGTTCAGACCAACATTGTCTCTGAAATCAACCCTGAATCTGGTGATATTACTCAACTCACGAAGACTCCAAAGGAGCTTAATCCGCCTGAGCAGGATTCTCTCGTAGAACGTATTCTTCCTCTTCCCTCCGAAAGAAAAGAGGTCTTCAATGTCTCCGAGAATACGTATAACTACTACGATGCGGAGCCCCTGTGCAAGGCGCTGGGCGCGGAGCTCGCCACCTACGATCAGGTAAAGGATGCCTGGGAGAAGGGGGCGGATTGGTGTAACTATGGGTGGGTAAAGGGGCAGATGGCCGTGTATCCTACGCAGAAGGGGACATACGATTCTCTACAGAATGGGCCGGCCGATGGTCGCACGGCCTGTGGAACGGTCGGTATCAACGGTGGCCACTTTGACAACCCCGACCTCCAATACGGAGTAAACTGCTACGGCAAGAAACCGGATGATCTTAAATCACCTACGATCGAGATGCCGCAGAGTGCTGAGATGATTGAATTTAATAAGAAGGTGAATGATTTTGCGGAAGAGACTCCGATGGAGCTCTTGCCCTTTAATGGTAAGAAGTGGTCCGGGCGACCTTAAAGCGCCTCGTTCCACTCGAGCTCCCTCTCATCCTCCTCAAACTCGTCACAGCCACAGAGGCCATTCACAATATCTGTCTGAGGAGATTTCGAAATGTCCAGTTGCTTCCAAACGAAGTCTTGAATATCAAGTCTCCGATCGGAACCCCGATTCGTGTCCAATGACACGTCGACCCATTCACCCCAGGCAGACCAGAATCTAGCCCATTTATTGCCGTCAAGGATGTGATGAAAATGATACAGATCCTCCGGATCGGATTGGACATTTTCATTCGGGATCATGGACCAGTCGCTCTCGATATAATGCTTTCCGTGGTTCACAAAGAGCCCGGTAGCCAGTCTGGCAGCCACCGCCGATGTATTTGCCCAGGTATAGCCCATACTCTCCACAAATGGAATAAGATCATCTACGAAGGCGTCGATCGTCTCATGTCTGCGGGCATCTCCATAAGGAGTATCAATGATTTCATGCATCCAGTCATTCATGCTGTTTACGGGAGGCGTTTCTAGAGTTATATGGCGTTTATGGTTTAGGTCGCGGTCGCGCCTGCGCCAGGGCTCATGTAGCGCTTGAGCCCCTTTGATATTTCCGTCTGCCGCTGTGTCCGGATGAAGCGGAGAATCTCGGACGTTTCATCCGGGCGAGGCTTCTGGGCAAAGTAGGCGTGCAGCATCGTCTCCATACTCTTGAAAGTCAGCGGCTGGGTGTGCTTGTCCTCCACTACAGATATTTTACCACCCGCAATCTGGATTATGGCGTTCTCCGCCTTATACTCCCGGAGGCGTTCGAGAACCTGGGTCTCATAGGTTCCCTTTAGCGCCCGGACGTTCCGTATCTGGGCGTTGAGAGTCGTTAACATCGTATCGTAGTGAGCCCAGTGCCGTATGAGATTACCCAGCTCATCCATGTTGGGCTGTATTGCCATGGCGTCTAAAGGGGGCGTCGAAGAGGATTTTGCCTGCTTTGCCGCTATACAAGTTTAGCAACTCCCCCGCTGCGTATCTGTATTATAATGATTCCGAGTGTCACCAGGATTACAATAAGAAGGAGAACAAACAGTACACAGGTCAAAATGATATAAGGAAACACCCGGTTCATCACGTGATTCAAAAGAGGGTCAATGATCATCTCTTGAATCTGTTTCCGAGTCGAATCCGTGTGTACATAGTCGATGAGTTTCTGTAGAAAGTTATTCTGCCAAGCCACCATACTTAGGGGTGCTTAAAGTAATAGCCTGAAACTAGCGCAAAGCATGAACGTCGAGGCACCCATATGGAGCCCGGCATCGACCTCCTATACCTTTAATATCTATGTAACGGATGCTTCCAAGTGTATGGTTCAGACTCGAGGCACTGATCCGGCCTTCGCAGATGATCTATCCGGCATGGCCTCCCTTTTCATCGCGGGATCGGCCAAGCACTTTGTGCAGCCGCTAACGGTCAAGCACTTTATCCGACACGCCGTCCATAAGTGGAATCGGGCATTCGACGAGGAGTTTACGGACGATCTCCGGATTAACTGGGTTCCTCTTACGATTCGGGTGATCAAGGGATCCTTTGAGATCGAATGGGGGATTCATTCGATCGACAGGACTCTTCAGATACGCCCTGAATTCATTACCCCGGAGGCCGATGATAGGGCACGGCGCCGCCAAAAGATACGCGAGTCGAGACTCCGCCTGGCCGCCGCCCAGCTGAATGCCGAACGCCTGGTGGCGGCCTATTATTCTAAATACGGAGGGGGCACCCTTTCCGATTCCTCGTTGACCTCGGATTTAGAGTAGCCCCCTCAGAAAAATATAGGCTTGCACTATTACAGAAGCAAACGATGGCTGTATCCAACTCTAGCATGCAAGCCCTTGGCGCCCTCGCCGTCCTCGCGGTAGTTGTTGTTGCCCTATCTTTCCTGCAGCCTGGCCTATTCAAGGGTGGGCGTCGCGAGGCCTTCCAGACCCTTTCGGCGGCGTCCAACTATTCGGCGCCGGCCGGTGGCAACGCTTCGGCGGGAGCTGCTCGCGAGGCGGCCGTTAAGAATGCGCCCGAGGTGGCCCCGACGCCCGCGAGCGGCCCGGCCGACTTTGGTGCCGCGGAGACGCCCGCTGGCTGCTATCCGCGTGACCAGCTGACGCCATCTGAGCTCCTCCCCAAGGATGCGAACTCGGTCTGGGCGCAGCAGAACCCCATGGGCACCGGCTCGCTCAAGGGCAAGAACTTCCTTTCGGCGGGTGCTCTTATTGGCGTCAACACGGTCGGGCAGTCGCTTCGCAATGCCAACTACCAGCTCCGGTCGGAGCCCCCGAATCCCCAGGTCCCCGTCACGGTCTTTAACGTCCCGACGATTGAGCCTGACGTTAACCGCCGTGCTCTTGAGATCGCCTAAGCCGCTAGGCCTAGGCGTTCAGATGCATGTCTGCGACATTTTAAAGTGCAAAATCAAGCTCCCATTGGGATCTTGATTTTGTCTATCCGAACTTCCCACTAAATAATCGATTCAATCCGCTTGTCCAGATTCATATAGCGACTATAGAACTCGCGCGATATCAAATCAATCTTCTTGATGAAGTTGAACTGGGAGGCCAGGAGAACGAGCCCAATCGCGATATTGCCGTTATATTCCAGCGCCCGGTAGGGTTTATATGTATTCACATGGCCGTCGCCGTTGAGATCCCAGTTCAGCACAAACATGAAGGGCACTAGCTTAGCAATCTTTTGGATATAAAAGACGGCGATAATGACTGAAATGGCCTGTAGGACGACTTGTATTACTGTGTTTTCAACGGGCGCCTTCTCATCAAAGTCGGGAAATAGGGAATCAATAAGGGTTCCGAAGGCGAAGCCGAGAAAGGAATAGATGAGGCCGTATTGAATATTTTCCATTATCTGCATCACACGTATCTCATCGAAGCGAAAAAGAGATTGAAGGCGCATTTTGAATGTTTTGAGGGCATCCTTTTCTGGCCTGAAGGGAAACAGCATTCTAACACTATCACAGGAAATGAGCCTGGCCTCGAATCTGAACTACGCCCTTTCATCCGCCAAGCAGATGTTCGGGCTCAGCAGTTATCCCATAGTAACGGTAACGAGCTCAGTAGATGGACAGACTTATCGTGTCCGAGATATGTCCGATAAGCAGGAGGCGGCCGATATGATGGCTCGTATCCGTGTAAAGATGAACAAGCTGAAGGTGCATCTGGAGGGGGCTTTTCCGGATAAGCCGCAGGTGAAGCAGCTGGCCAGAAACTTTGAGGCGAATCCGAACCGGTTCTATGAGGCCACTCCCGACGCGGACCACACTAGCTATAGTGTGAATAAGGGCGAGGCTGTGCACTTCTGTCTCAGAGAGCGGGAGGGGGGCAATGAGTCACTGGTTAAGGAGGATATCGTGGTATTTGTGGCGATCCATGAAATGGGCCACATGATCACGGAGACCATCGGGCACGGGCCGGATTTCTGGAACAACTTTGCCTGGCTTCTAAAGGAGGCAGAGGCGATCAAGGTGTACGCGCACAGGGATTTCCGGGCCCATCCGGTATCATATTGTGGAATGAAAATCACTGACCAGCCGACCTATGATGCGAGTAAGGATGGCACTGATTTTTCGATGGGGAAATAAGGCCTTGTAGTGCCGGCAAGCGCATCCGTTAAGTGCATCCGTTCGGATGCACTTAACTTTAGCACTTACCGATAGATATGGCCCATGCAGAGGGCATTATAGAGTTCTTAGAATCTCCCTCAAGGCCATTGATACCATCTCTAGACACAGTCTCCGACATGACCATTCTACTTCACAAACCTGGCAAGGAGCCCAAGCCCCTCCGTATAGAAGGCCTCTACCCCTTCATGACCCTGCTCGATATCAAGATGGCCATATATCACGCCCTCGGAAAGTCGCCAGAAGCCTATCCCGAATGCCAGTATATGTCTATAGAAGACCACCCCGTCGGGTTCACCTGGGTTCTCGGGCGAAAGGATGAGGCCTTTGCGATCACCGATCCCTTTACGGTCGCGGCCGGCCCAGTCGATCCCCGCTTCGTCGACGCGGCCGGCGCCAAACGAATCGCCAAGTTCGTGCAGCTGGAACGGATGCTGATTGAAGAATCATTCACTCGGCCACCCGTTATTAACGTCTTTCTCTACAGCGACGCCCTTTCCTTACTCCCTGGTCCCAGGCCACCCAGTGAGCGCGACTGGAACGGCCACTTCTATCCCTTTTTCCCGCAGCTGGAGCCTGAGGGGCCGACCGCCGAGCAGATTCGGCGAACAGAACTCCTCTACAGTATTTTCAGACGCCGCTCCCAGTTTGCCGATAAAATAGAGGGCCTCGTATCACCCTCAGAAGGCTCTCCTCTTCCTATTGAACCCCTGCGGCTGACTGGAGTGCGGAGTATGCGCCTCGTATGGGATAAACCAGAGCATATCCCGGGCATAGAGGCCATCTTTTATGAGACACAGGTGAATGAGCGGCGCCCCTATATGCGCCTTATTGCAACCGAGGGATCGCCTATAAGCAAGATACATTTGGTCGAGGGGAAGCCTGATCTGGCCGACCCGAAACTTCTTCTTCAGTGGTCGCAGGATCGGGCGCCCGTTCCGAATCACGATGTTCTTATTGCAAAGGTACTTGTTCGTAAGGGGTATCTCAATGTCCCGCCCATTTATGCGACCCTGCGTGTGCTCGATGATGGAACGGCTGACTATACACTGCTGCCGCCGCATGGTGTGCGGAAACTCGATCCGATTGATGATCTGCGCGGATCGTGGACCACTTTGAAGCAGGGTATTCAGGGCATGTCCTTCTTAAAGGTCCCGAAGCTGGACAGAGGTGTCTTTGTCTTTGGCCTGAGGCTGCAGAAGGACCAGCTACAGACGGCGGCGACCCTTCGTGATAAGCTCCCCCTATTCACGGGCTTCTTTCAGGAGATTTCACCTCTTCCAGGCGATACTGCTCTTTTAACGCTGCGCTACAAGTGCGTCAGCAACTTTGCAACGGAGGATCGTGTCTTCGCCTTTATTACACAGGTAATCAGCCGAAAGCTTTTGAGTGGAGAGGGGATCAACTCGAAGCTCGTCGAGTTAGTTGCGCAGGAGTTTCAAATAGATGAGGCGGAGGCGAGAAAGCGGGTGGCGGATCAGCTGCAGAATCGCGACAGTCTTGTTGTTGTAAAGCCTGAGACTGGGGAGTTTACTGCGCAGTATAATCCTGGCATTGATATTTCCATCTTTGGACAGCATCCCTTTTATACCTTCCACGTCTTCCGTGTGGACTCTTTTAAGAATATGGAGCGTATTACTACGCTACTGGCTCTTTTAATGGGAGGGGCTCAAGAGGATCTCTACGTCAGCCCGAAGCAGGTTGCTGCGCTCAGTAAGGCCTCGAAGGAGTCTGAGGCTTCCGCGCCTGGATCGGACGAGTTTGAGGAGGTGGACGAGGCGCCTCCAGCGCCCGCTCCTGCTCCTGCTCCAGCTCCTGCCCCTGCAGTCACCGTATCAGCCCACGAAGAGGATCTCGGGTACGACGATGCTTTCTTGGACGACTTTGCGGCCGATTTTGGAGATGTGCCCGAAGGCACAGCCGAAGCAGCTCCCGAACCGCCTTTGCCGCAGGCCGAGGATCTTCCTGCTCCAGCGCCCGCTCCAGCGCCCGCTCCAGCCCCTGCTCCAGCGCCCGCCCAAGAAGCCGAAGTCACAACAACCAAGGACACGTCTATTGCCAACTTCTTCATAAACAAGCTAAAAGACGCCGATCGCCGCCTCTTTGACTATACGCGCTCGCACCCCTCTCTTAAGAAATACGTGCAGCAATGCCAGCCCACCGATGGTCGCCAGCCAGCTGTCCTATCCTACGAGAAATACGAGGAAATGAAAGCAGAATATGCGAAAGATAAGCCCCCCGTTGTCTTTATCTTATACCCCCTACAAGATGGCGAACCTGAACGGCCCGCCGACGGTGAGTACTATTCTGTTCTTCGCTACGGAACCACAAAGGAGCGTCAGAACTATTATCTCTGCTCACAGTTCTTCTGCACGCGCGATGAGATCCTCGTCCGCGAGGCAGACCTACGCGGCACAAAGATGCGTCGACCACTGAAACTCCCCGATGGAACCGTCATAAAAACAAAGAGAGGTGGCGAGGACGGTCAGTGCCCCTTTTGCCTAGGAACAGTCATCAAGAACAAGAAGAATCCCCGCCCGACAGACACTATTATAGAGCGCGGTATCAAGCCGCAGTCCGATAATAAGCGCCACCTCTACATCCGATTCCTAAAGAAGACTCCGCATCCTGAGGGCTTCTATCTCCCCTGCTGCTTTCTCGACGAATCGCCCGTCCACGACTCCGATCCCTCTTTTGACAAGTACAGAGATCTCAATATGCCGCTACGATCCGAGGAAACTCCAGAACCCGAAAGGGCCGGTCCTCATCTCGAGTCCGGTGTTCCCCAGGTCGACTACTACACCGTCCTCCAAACTCTTGGCAAGCGCGGCAAGTATATTCTCGGCGCCGAGAAGTTCCCTCTAGAGATTGGCCTAGTGACGGCGGCGGGACGCGGTGAACCCCAGGTCGGCCTTCTTCCTACCGTCCTCGATCCCTATTTCAACCAGACCTCAACGGATTTCGTGACCCGCTCCTTCACCCAGCAGACAATCAAAGAGGGTGCCACGGGATTCCTGCGCGCGGGCGTCGAGAACCGGGTCCGCTACAAGGCCGACAGCTTCCTGGCCGCCGTCGCCCCCTTCTTCAAGATGAACTCGGCCGCCGACGTCAAGGCGCGCCTCCGCGCCATTCTCACGGCAAAGACATTCCTGAATCTCAACTACGGGAACCTCGTCCTCGAGTTCTATAATCATACGCCGACCATTGAGCGACCGGATGACAAGGCGCTCGAGTTATGGGCCGAGGAAGAGCTCAAGTGCGGAGTCTATACACAAAACAAGGAGGCCCTGCACCGCCTCTATAACAGCTGGCACAGCTTCGACGCCTGGCTGGACAATCCCAACTCGACAAAGGAGTACCGGCATTTCGCACTTCTCTTTTCCCAGCCAGGGCTATTTGAAGGTCGCGCGCGCCGAGGCACCACCTTTATCGTCCTCGATATTCTACCGAGTGGCCAGTTCGAGGTGCGCTGCCCGCCCTATGGCTACAATGACGATCTGATGGGCCGGAACAATGTCGGATTCCTATTTCACAGGGCCGGTGTCTGGGAGCCCATTTTCTATATCGACAATCGCGCGCCTACTGAGCGGAAGGTCGACGCGGCCACTCTTCTCTTTGATGGAACATACAAGGGGTTCACGGGGGCGTGGCCAGATATAGTAAAGCAGCGCGTCTCGGAGTTCGTCAGTCAGTGCAACTTTTCCGGTCGCAGTATCTATACCAGCCAGGCCAAGATAAATCCGAACTCCATGGTCCCCTTGAGCTTATTCTATAAGACCTTGCGTAGATCGGTGCCGAAGAATAAGATGATCGCCTTTGGAGGAGTTGTGCGCGACGCCTATAATCATGTGGGCGCCATCCTATACACGCACAAGGGGATGAAGTCCGGAGGCTATATAGCCGTGCCGGTGGCCGACGACGGAGATCTGTCACCACTCGTCATGGGCCAGATGTTTCTCGATTGGGATGATCCAGAGTACAAGAAGGCCGGCGTCATAGAGAGCATGGAGTTCTATAAGGAATATGTGGACACCGACTTCTCACTCTATCCTGGATATACTATGCAGTTCCTCGTGGTGAAGAAGGCCGGCGTGGCGGACTTGACGCCGCGGCCTATTCGGCCAGAGGATGTGGCGCACATCGTCGGCATCAAGCTGCGGAATGGCCTCTATGTCCCCGCGATTCCCACGGAGGAGGAGGGGCCGCAGCTCCGAGATTCGCGGGCCTTCGTGGTCGAGATAGAGATAGAGGAGTGGCGCATCAATAATGAGATCATCTACGACAGGGCGACGACGAACCCCATTGATACGGCGCGGATAGAATACGAGGATCTCAATGAAATCTACGAGCATCTGCGCCTCAGCTTCTCCAACTATCTGGCGAGCCCTCCAGCTGCCACTGTGCGGAAGGCTATTCAGGATATCGGCATGGATCGGACACGGCCTCTCAGTGAAAAGAGAAAGGACCTCGAGATTATGCTCGGCCCGGTCATAATGAATATGATGAGCGATGATGCGCGTGTAACTGCGGCTGTTGAGCCCTCTCTTTTGAGAACGGATTGCACGATACGCACCAAGACTGACTGCGAGAAGGTGTCACGCTGTGCCTGGGCGAAGGATTCGAGTTGTATGCTCCACGTGAAAAAGGAGGCGGATCTCGGAAATGGACAGAAGGTGAGCGTGAAGCTGCTCATGCTTCGGCGGCTCAATGAGGAGCTTCTGCGATTCTCGGAGAAGCGGCGGCAGATTTTTGACCAGAAGGTGAGCCGGATCACGGCCTTCGACAAGCCGATTACGACGGATGACACGATTATTATTCCCGAGAAGTCGGTGGCCTGGTTCGAGCTGCTGCGTCTCGATTGGGCTGCAAAGAGTGCCGTTTTCATCGAGGAGATGGGTCGGGCCGCGCCAAGGGTCATGGCGCCCATTACGGATGATACGGCCATTCCTGCGTCCCTGATTACGAGATTGGGTGGCGAGGACCCGGCCTGGGGCTCTCTCCGACTCGCAAGAGTTCCATGGCGGGCTCTAATCACGGCGCTGAGCCTCGCGCCGGAAAAATACGAGATCACGGATCTTCTCGCAAATCCGCAGATTTACCAGATTGTGCGCGAGTCTGGAAAGCCGGTTATGCAGATTGATCTGCGGTCCGAAGGGCCGGTCGAGGCCTTCAAGCCTATCTATGCCAGCTACTCGAGTGCCATCATGATTGTGGTGGATGCGGCTGGGCCCGGCCTCATTGTTACGAATCCGGAGGAGCCTGCGTCAGTCCTGATATCTTCTCTCCCAGCGGCGGTGGCCACAAAGTTCCGCACTGGACGTCTGGTGAAGGCCAAGGAAACCTAAATTTGATAGGGCTGTTAACCCGATAAATCACTACCGGCTTCATGCAAAATCCGATGCAGAAAGTCAAGAGAACCCGCCCGTCACCCTTTCCCATTGTGGTGAAATGCGTCGTGGAGAATCTGGCCGATTACAGTAATAAGGAGACGCATTCCATACGCGACTTTGCCATCTCAGAGAATGTGCTATTCGAGACGCGCGTCTATAACTCTTATCGATACTCGGAGGACCGCTACGAGATTCGGCAGCTGCCCGCCTTTCATGTATATACGAACGGGGCCTACCGGCGGACCTTCTATCCTAATACTCGCCCTCTTCAGCACATTCAGGAATGTATTGCAGATTATAGGGCCGCCGTAGAGAAAAAGCGGCAGCGCAGGGATTATTGGAGGAACTTTATTCCTCGGACAGTCGACAGCCTTGTAAAGGCCGTGCGAAAGGCCTTTCACAGAAAGACGCGAATGGAACTTGCGCAAGAGGAGCGCGAGTTTCAGCGGCGAATGGAATGGTCTTGATGCTATTTAAATAACCCCTTCAAATAGATGGCAAACCGCATTTCTTATTCTCATAATCCCGCGTTTGGCTTGAAGGCTGAAGATTTAAAAGAGGATGAAAAATATGATATATTACGGGAAGGGTATGCTCCATATACTTTAGGGGTATACGAGGGCCGGGCAAGCAATGGCAAACTGAAGTTCTATGATAATCGTTCATCTAGACACTATAGATTTGAAGTGGCCCCCACGTCAGAAATGCGCTTTAAACTAACAACCAAGTGGATTAATATTCGTATTTCCGGTGGTTCCAGAAAGCGGAGAAGTACTAGAAGATCGAGGCGCGCCTAGCCAGCATCCCCGCGACCTCATCGTCCATCCTATTGAGCCGATAGCGCTTGTAGTTCGAGTTGTTCGGATGCATGATCACGATATACATATCACTGATTTTCAGGCCATAGTAGGTCTCTAAGAACCAGCGATATACATTTAGCTGTAGAGTATAGTGCCAGTAGTTGGCGTCTGGGAGATGGGCGACTGGCCCGTAGCCGTTGCCGAAGTTGTTCTCCATCTTAATCTCTTTTGAGCGCTTCCAGTCGTAGATGACGTAGGAGTCGTCCGATTTCCTGTAGAAGATCATGTCGATGGATCCGGCCAGCTTATACTCCTCACTCCAGACCTCCCACTCACTCCTGTAGGGCACGAGATCTTCTTTTACACTGTCCCAGAAGTTCATGAAATAGCGCCACTCGGTACTCTCTAGGACTTCGGGTGCCACGAGCTCCGGGTGGCCGTGGATGAACTGCTCGACGGCCTGCTCGAGTCTCAGACCGCGGGTCGCTGGCAGGCCAATGAGGACAGCGAGCAGCGACGCTTGGCACTGCTGCCGCAAACGCAGCCGCTGACCTGGGACCA
>Ga0209296_1003235_pt1 | contig 11152 bp, 12 predicted proteins | sample S_130206_EF_Meta_FD_187319 | JGI IMG/M metagenome (GOLD analysis project Ga0209296, IMG submission 187319) | Freshwater microbial communities from Lake Simoncouche, Canada to study carbon cycling - S_130206_EF_MetaG (SPAdes) (version 2) | ecosystem: Environmental > Aquatic > Freshwater > Lake ...
AAAAAAAGAAAAAGAAAAAAATTTAACTTTTTTTCATACAAATACAGGAAACATTCTGATAGTTCAAATCATATCCAATTTTTTCCAAATACTGTTTCATTTCGGAATTTTTTGCAGACTCCAAATTTTCGTATTCGAAAATAATCAAATTAGGTAATTTTTCTACAGGAATTGATTTAATTAAATCTGCATCATATCCTTCCACATCTGTATGTAACCAATCAATTCTTCCATCAAATGACTTATCAATCAAATTCGTTACCGATATCGATTCTTTTATTGTTGATTTAATTTCTTCTTTTTCCCACCCTTTGATAACTCTTTCAACAACTGAATTTGTATAACCTAATCCTCCTTCAAAAAATTCAACAGGATTGCCATCAGTTGTTATCAATGAATTAACAAGTATTACATTACCAAAGTCATTGAAACTTTCTTTTAATTTTTCAAACTGTGGTTGAGAAGCTTCAACTAAAATAGCTTGTGTTACTCCTTCTAATACACAAGGAACCCATTCCCCAAATAAACCATCATGTGTTCCTATAGCAATACCTTTTGGCATTCTACCCATATTGAAAATATTCAAGCAATAAAAATATAATGATTTATATAATTCATTACCATCTTGAATTATATCCCATTTTCTGTCTACAATTATCTTCCCATCGTTATCCATAATAACTACATCATTCATTTCATTATTTGGAAATTCTGCCCACCATCCATCTTTTAACTGAGATGACCATATCTCATTTTTTGTAACGTGAGATTGTATTGATAATTTGAGTGGTGTATTAAAAATTGAAGAAACTTTTTTGGTTTCTACTCTTATTTTTTTATCAGAAAAATCTATATTAATCATATTATACCTGTTTTTATTTCCCAAAATTTAACAAAATCTTCAACAGTTTTGTTATCAATTATTTCCAATTCTTTTAGATAGTCTCTTGAAAATTCAATCGTTTTGTTAGCCCATCCTATATCATCTATTCCATAAGCAATGCCATACATTTGTATTGGATTTTTTAACCTATATTCTGTGGGTGTCATTGGTTTACCATAATCTTCGGACAAACTGAACGCATTTTGATGTTGTTCAAAAGAAGGACCTGGATTCAATATTATTGCTTTACAACCACATAGTGTTGCCGCCAAAGTAAAGAAACTTTTTTGGTCATAGGTTAAAAAATATTCATATTTGTTGAATTGTTCTCTCAAGTAATCGAAGGCTCCGCTGGTTTTCCATTTACCCAAATCAAATGAATTGAATGCTTTGAAGATTTCATATCCATTTGGTGGCGTGTTTTTATGAGCCAAATGGCAAAAGCCTTTTCTACCTCCGTCATTCGTTACATATAACTTATCAAAATAATAATTGAACACCGTTAATTTTCTATCAGGAACATTCTTAAATGTTTTAAAATTTCCGTAATTGAAATATACATCATTTTCACCGTATAAATCTTCAATAGGTTTTTCTGTATGATAAAGTATCCATCTTGATACATGTTGTGTATTATAGGGATTACCTCGAATTATCTGAGGGTATATTGAAACTGTTTTATTTATTGGATAATGAAATGTTTCCCAAGACCATTCGGTCTCTAAATCATTTAATCTATTACCAAATGATTCGATTACTTTAATGTTTTCATGAGGATATTCAGGTTCACAAAAAGTAAAAACATTATGTCCTGTTTTGGCTAAATTGTGTGCTAATTTGTGCATAGCAACCACACCTCCAGTTAAAACTTGAGAAAAATTGACATGAACTCCAACTAAAAAATTTATCTTATTTTCATCAGGTAACTTCATTTCTTCAAAAATTTTGTTGGTACACCAACATAAGTTCCACCAGTTATTATATTTTTTACAACTGCAGCATTACTACCAATTATCACATCACTGCATACAATTATTTTTTCCTTTATTGATGAATTATTACCCATATAAACACAATCACTAATTCTAACATTTCCAGAAACAATTGCACCTGGCATTGCACTAAAAAAATCACCTATAGTCACATCGTGACCTATTTGATTTCCTCGATTAAGAATCGTGTGTTTTCCAATTTTAATATTAGTAGTTAATATTGAATATGCACCGATAAAGCTACCATCTCCAATTTCAATGTCTTGAGCCATCATTAAAACTGTTGGGTGAATGAATGTAAAATAAATTGTATTTTTTGGTAATTTCTCAACTATTTTTTTTCTCTCTTTAGAATCTGCAACAGCAACCATCATCAAATGAGTTGTTGGGTCAAACGAACTGATTGGTTTTGCAACGTGATTGGAATATTCATCGTCAACAAAAAAATCAACAGGTTGATTAATTTGAACTGCCACTTCTCTCGCATGTCCTCCGTATCCAAAAATTCCTATTTTCATAATAATTTTTTTTCCCAATAATTAATAAAGTTATCAACTGTGACAGAATCTCTTTTTTCTAACTCAACAATATTGTCTCTAACTAAATCGATTGTTTTATTTGCCCAACTTACGTTATCCCAACCATATGCAACTCCAAATAATTGGATTGGATTTTTCAATCTAAAGTCAAGTGGAGATGAATAATTTTTATTATTTAAAATTATTGCCTTGGTTCCGCACAGAGCCGCAATTGTTGTTAGATATGTTTTATCTTCAAATGTTATAAGGTACTCATATTTGTTTAAGGTTTCTAATAAGTAATCATAACCTCCTTTATTATACCAGTCACTAATATCATCAGAAGTAAATGTCTTTAGAATTTCTTCACCATTTTCAGGAGTTGCTTTACCTTGTCTTAAAGAACAAAATCCTTTTCTATTTGGGTTATTTAAATTTTTAAAAATGTCCAACTTATAATCAAAAACTGTCAAAGATGATTGTTTAGTATTTTCAGGAACTTTAAAATCACCAAAATTATATATTAAATCTTTTTCATCAAAAGTATCCCAATGTTCTTTTGAATAATCATGTAATACCCATCTAACATTATGAATTGTATTATGAGGGTTTTCCATTGAAACTTGAGTGTAGATAGAGATAGTATTGTTTAATAAAAAATTAAACGGTTCCCATATAAATTTGCTCTTCCATGGATTATCTTCTTCAACTAATTTAGTAGGTATAACTTTAATGTTTTCATGTGGGAAATACGGTTCATTAAATACATAAACATTATGTCCCCTAATAGCAATTTCATATGCAAGTTTATTTAAAACTATTGACGCGCCCTTTTCAGGATATGCAATAGCATATTGTGTTGATATAATAAAATTTAACTTTCCTTGTTCGTTTCTTAAAATCATTTTTTCTTAAAATATGCTGTTGTTCCAATATCATCAACCAATTCACAATGTGGCAACAAAAATCTATTTATAGCTCTACGAACACTTCCCCAATTAGAATCATCCATAATCACATACCCTCCTTTTTTGACTAAAGGCAAATACAACAAAATATCTCTAGATGCATTCAGTTCATTATGATTTCCGTCTATATGAATAATATCAATAGATTCATTTTCAAAATCTAAAAAAACTTCTTCAGATGGTTTTCTAATTAGTGTGATTGTTTTTGACATATCATTGTTCTCAATAATATTACACACACTACTATAAATTGTCTCAAAAGTTTCTTGTCCTTTTAATAGTTGGTTGTAAAAATATTCTTCATAATCTTTATCTCTAGGTTCAATATCATTTTTTGACATTTCAAAAGACCACGGGTCAATTCCTGTTATTTTTCCTCCGATTTTTTCCAACACTTCGGCAAATGAAAAAAGGGAACTACCTTTGTAAACTCCAATTTCCACACAAGTTTTACTATGAGTAGTTTTAACTAAATTATGTATTAAATTTCTTTTTTCATCAAAACACCAACCTCCTTCATCGTATTGGTCTTTTTTAATCAAACCTCTTAAATCTCTCATAGTTTTTTATTTTTTATATATTTCATATTTTGATAAATCAGGATAAGGTAACTCTAAATCCTCATTATGTTTTTTTGTTCCATCTAAATTATAGAATTGGGTCATCATCAATAGTCCTCTAGCTGCGAGTTCAGGCATCATATAAAAATTCCAGCCCAACATGTCAAAATTGTCGTCATGATAAGAACATTCTCTTCTACCACTAAATCTTGCTCGTTTGAACCACAACATGGCTTGATAGTCGTCAGTAATAATTGCACCACCTTTACTTAGTTTCAAAGTCTTGTACGGACCTGTAAAAGATAAACACATGTGAGTCCCTGCAACATACATATCCGCAGAAAATCTAAGAGCTGAATCAACCACGTTAGATGGAAAAAGTCTATATGCACCCTTAATTGTTTTACCTTCCACAGGTGTAAAATTAACTTTAAGACCAGCATGAATTATCTCACATGGAACAGATGGGTATGTCTTTGATGGACAATCAACAGAATCACTGATTAATGATTTTTTTATATTTTTCTCATAGTATAATGCCAAAAATAATGCATTACTCATGTTGTCAAGCGCAATCGCGTGTGGTGCGCCTGTATAATCACATAAAGCCTTTTCAAAATCTTCTGTGATTTTATGAACTCCTTGTGCCATAAAAAATTATTTTTCTAATTGAATTATACACAAATATTTTTATATTTCAATAAAATATCTAATGATGATTAAAATTTACGCTCATGGTTCGTACGTTGGAAATACGGGATATAATCAACACACGAGAGATTTCTTTAGACACCTTTCAAAACACGCAAAAATAAAATTACGGAATTTTACAATTGGAAATAGTTGGAAAGGATATAACTTGGCCCCTCACGATGGTGAACCTTATTTTAACGATACGGATAGAGAAATACTTTACGAACAAATACTTTGGGATAATAAAGGGGAAGGAAAAAGAAATAACTATAAGATTTATCCTGATGAGTCAAAAGAATTTGACCACGATTTAAACATTGTTCTTTGTGAAACCAATCATCATATTTTTTATGATGAATATGACGGTCCAAAAATTGGATTCAATGTTTGGGAATCTACGTTACAACCTCAAGGATACTTTAACAAATTATTAGAATTTGATGAGTTATGGGTTCCATCAAAATGGCAAAAAGATTGTACAATTGCACAAGGCTACCCTGAAGATAAAATTAAAGTTGTTCCTGAAGGTGTTGATGTCCACACATTTTATCCCGATAATACCGTGACTCACCCATTAACAAATGATAAATTCACATTTTTTGTTGCTGGGAGATGGGACTATAGAAAATCTATTAAAGAAATTATTGAAACTTTTATCAAAACGTTTGATAGAAATGAACCTGTAGAATTAATCATTTCAGTTGATAACCCTTTTTCAAATGATGGTTTAAAAACAACAGAAGAAAGGTTAAAACATTATGGATTGGAAGATGATAGAATTAAAATTCTTCATTTTCCACCAAGAGAAGAATACATAAGATTGCTAAAGTCTTGTAATGTATTTGTATCTTGTGCAAGAGCTGAAGGTTGGAACTTACCTCTTATTGAAGCAATGGCTTGTGGTACTCCATCGATATATTCAGATTGTTCAGGTCAATTAGAATTTGCTGAAGGTAGAGGTATACCCGTTAGAATATCTCACGAATTAGCCGTAAGTGCAAGCACATACAATCATTTCAATGAAAATGTTGGAAATTACTACGAACCTGATTTTGATGATTTGAGTGAAAAAATGTTTTCGGTATATGGAGATTATAAAAAATATAAAACTTTTGCATTAGTAGAGTCAGAACAAATTAGAGAAAAATTTAGTTGGGAAAACATTGCATTGGTAGGGTTAAAAACTATTGAAGAGTTTTTAGAAAAACAAAAATCTTTACCCTCAAAACCTATTCAAAAAAATGAAATGAAAATTTCATACTTGGATGGTCCTCGAGTTGAGTTTTTAGGTAATAAAAAAGAAACATACAAGGTTGAATTCATTAATAAAGATACTGGTGTTGTTGTTTATTCTGACACAATCAAAAACAATATGTGGACAGCATCGAGCAAAAAATACTATATTAATTGGCAAATAAAAGTTAATGGGCTTGTCGTTAATGAATTAGATTTGGATGGAAAAGAAGTATTAATTTCATTAGAATCCAAAGCTTTAGGTGATACTTTAGCTTGGGCACCATACTCTGTTGAGTTTGCAAAAAAACATAACTGTAAGGTAATTTTATCAACATTCCATAATAGTTTCTTTGAAAAGTTAGATGCCTATAAAGACATTAAATTCATAAAACCAGGTCAATCTCATTCTTGTTTTGCTATCTACAGAATAGGATGGTTTAAAAAAGATGATAAGTGGGAAGATTTTGATAAAAATCCTAATCAAGTTAATTTGATTCCACTTCAACAAGCGGCAACTGATATTTTAGGGTTAGATTTTAAAGAGGTTAATTATGGTCTTGATTTCAAAAAAGGGAAAAGTCCGAAAAACAAGGACTATGTTGTTTTTGCACCAAATGCAACATCAGGTTGTAAAGAATGGGATTACAATCATTGGGTTACGTTGTCCAAAATGATTAAAGAAATTGGTTATGAAGTTATTACTTTAACACAAAAACCATTTCATATTGACGGTGTAGAAAATATAACCAACAAATCTTTAAGCGAAGTTGCAAATTATTTATATCATGCAAAAGCATTTATTGGTTTGGGTTCAGGATTATCTTGGTTTAATTGGGCTTTGGGAAATTACACTTATATGATTAATGGATTTGCCAAACCAGGTCATGAATTTACAACAAACAGTACAAAAATCTATAATGATAATACATGTATTTTTTGTTGGAATGATGAAGTTTTTGTGTTCGACCCTGGTGATTGGGATTGGTGTCCAGTATATAAAGGAACTAAAAAGCAACACGTTTGTCAAAGGTCAATTAGACCATTACAAGTTTTCAATAAATTAAAAATATAATAAATTTATGTTTGAACTAGAAAGTTACGATGTATATAAAGAATCTGATAAATATGTGATAAAAATCAACATACATAACCATTCTGAAGAACAGATTAACGCCAAAGTAACTCTGAACGACTCTATCTTTGGACATTGTTACAGAGAAAGATTTATTCAGTTTGCGCCAAAAACAACTCATTGGGTTTCTTGGGACTTAGTACAAGATAATGCACCAAACGAAGAGAGGGGATTACAAATGCAATCTCTATGGGGCTCAATCGTAAAAGTAATGGTAAATGAAGAAGTAGTTAACACGTTTTCTTTGAAATACCTTTTTACAAACCTAAATCTTCGGAAGGGGTTAAACAATTTTTCACAATTTAATAAGAAAAAATTTTGGATTCTTGGCGATTCACATGCTGGATATTATACGAACATTTCTTCCGATTATTTAAAAACAAAAGACTATGACATAGTTCCTGCGGGATTAATGGCATTAACTTTAAACAATTTTTTAGAAAGTGATTGGGAAAAATGGTTCAATCTTTTACCAATATTTGATTCCGACATTGTTGCATTTGATATTGGAGAAATAGATTTAAGATGTGGGTTATTTATGGCATCAACTAAAAAAAACCTTGAATTAAACTCTTTAACGAATGAATTACTAAAAAGATATTTTGATTTTTTATTATATTTCAAAAAAAAGTTTAAAAATAAATTAGTAATTATACCTTCCAACAGACCCATCAAAGACAATTGTCTCACAGGAAATGCTGAATACTATAAGCTAAACATATCAACATCACAACAAAGAGTTGAACTATGGAATAATTTTAATAATCAACTAAAATTATTTTGTACAAATAATTCAATTGATTATTGGGATATAAAACACATGTATACAGACAAAGATGGTACGTTATTTAACGATGTTCTTTACTATAATGATATACACATAAAAGTTAAAGAACCAATGTTATTTGACTTAAAATATAAAATAGAAAATAATTTTTAATATGAATCTTACAAATTTTGATTGGGGTTGGATGGATAAACCAACCAATAGAACTTTATCAAGTGGTGGTACAACTAAACCATTTGGTCAATGGCATAAAGACGCAATAACTTTAGAAATTTTTGAAGAAAAATTATATGAAAAATTTTTCACTGTTGAAGAGGGCGATGTTGTTATGGATTTTGGAGCAAGTGTGGGTCCTTTCACATTTTCAATTATAGACAACAAACCAAAGCACGTTTATTGTATTGAACCAAGTCCTGAAGAACTTGAAACATTAATTTCAAACACAAAACATGGTCCCGTAACCATAATTAATCAAGGTATATCAGATGTAGAAGGAGAATTTGAATTTAATTTATTTGGTGTTGATGGAGGAAAAAGTATTGCTAAATCAACAACTTTTGATAAAATCAGACAAGACTATAATATCAACAAAATTGATTTTATTAAAACAGATTGTGAGGGTGGAGAATATAGTATATTCAATAATAAAAACTTTTTTTGGATTAAAGAAAATGTTAAAAAAGTAGTCGGAGAGTGGCACTTAGAAACTCCTGAGAGAAAACAACAATTCAGAGTTTTCAGAGATACTTATTTACGTCTTTTTCCAAAAATCGAAGTGTTTTCAGTTGATGGTGCAAATATCAAATGGGATTTGTGGAATGAACATTTCTTAGAATATTACTACCAAGTCATAATCTATATTGACAATAGAGATTAAGGTGTTGCAACACCTCTTTTTGAAACAACGATTGAAGACATTTTATTTGCAAAAATAATTGACTCTTCAACGTTTTTTGTTTGTAAATATTTTAAAGTAAAAGATGCTGTGAAAGTATCACCAGCTCCGCTAACATCAATTGTTTCTTTAGGGTCAGGAGATGGATAAATTGTATCAACATATTTTGCACCCTTGGAACCAAGGGTTACCAATATTTTTTTCAAATTATGTGGATTAACATTACATCTTAAAAATTCTGATTCATTTAGTTTTACAAAATTAAAACATGTAATCAAATTTGACCCCATCTTTCTTTTACTATCTATGATAGAAAATTTGGCATCCCATGTGATTGTTTCAAGCATTTTGTCTGTTAAAAATCCTTTATCATAATCACTAACTATAATAGCGTCTGCAGTTTTAATTTCATTAATTTTCCACTCATCTAATTTAAATTCACGTATATCATTTTCCCCTTCATCAACCCTTAAAAACATATGATTACTTTTTTTATCAACGTATCTTGTTTTTATTATTAATTCTTTTTGATGCCAATGAATAATTTCAAGGTCAGAATCTAATGCTTCGAGATTTTTCACAACGTTACCTGACATTCCAAAATTATCTTTGATTTGTTTAGGAATCATTACTGGTACAGGAGCTTCAGGTGATAATCTATTACAATCACCATATACAAATACATCTTTACAATACTCACCTATTACTATTATTTTCATAATTTAAAATTTTTGTTGTTGAATACTTAGGAATTTTTTCAAAAAAAACTAATTCTTTTGCGTGTTCTGAACCATATACTATTTGGTATTTATAGTCATCCCCTATAATCATATAATCAGGTTGATATTCTTTTACAAGGTCAATTAACTCTTGTCTTGAATCAAAGACTACAACATCTTTAACATACTTTAAAGATTCTAAAAAATGTTTTCTGTCTTCTGTTGTGTTGAATGGTCTGTCATTCCCTTTTAATTCTTTAACTCTTTTGTCTGTATCAATACCTACTCTTAGTTCACCAAAAGATGATGCAAACTCCAAAAGCTTTAAATGTCCTACATGAAGAACATCAAATGTACCATTAACCCAAACTTTTATTTTTGACTGTCTCCCTTCCATACTCTATATGAATCTGAATCAAAATGTTGTGTTGATACCTCAAAAACTTCACCGTCGGTTATTGCTTCAAGTTGATGTGGTTGTCCTGGCATTTGTCTTACGGTATCTCCTATTCTTAGTGTTTTCTCATTCACTTCGGCAGTTTCTGTATCAATCCACCTATAGGTAAAAAGTCCTTCATTTACATACCAAGTTTCGTCTTTAATCATATGATAGTGCATAGAAAATTTTGCACCTTGTTTAAATTTCATTATTTTACCACAATACAATTCGTGATTACAAATAATAATTTCTTCACCCCATCCTTTCGGTACTTTACATTCGGGGCATTCATGTACATTAATAATTTGAGGTTTTTCCATAATTTAAATAATAATATAAAAAAATAAAAAAAGGAGAGAATTTCTTCTCTCCTTATGTTTTTTATTATTTTATTGGTTTGTATTCTAATAGAACCTTGTCGACATCTTTACGTTCAGCTTGTATAAAGTAGTAAGCTCCAATATTTCCGTTCGTTGAGTCAATTTCAATTTTATTGTTTTCAATTTTACTAACCCAATGGAATTCATTTCCTAAAGCTGTCAGTTGAACTGTAATACTTTCTCCATCAACTAAGTCAATCCAATAGTCAGGTAATTCGATTACTTTTGTGTTAGCGAATCCTCTGAAGTATACACCGTGTTCAGGACCTTCCAACACACCGTATCTTAATCTGTATCCAGGTTTTGAAGGGTGTTCAATATCAAATGATTTTGAAGCCGCTGTCAAGTTTCCTGCCATTGTCAAGTTTCCTGTCATTACTGTATCACCTGTGATATTCAAAGTGCTACCATCAAATCTCATATTTGGTTCACCTTGGATTGTTCCTGCAGTTCCTGTTGCAGTAAGAACGTAGTTGTCAACATTGTTGTTAATAATTGCTGACCCACTTGTTCCTGAAGAACCACTTGAACCAGATGTTCCTGACGAACCGCTTGAGCCAGATGTTCCTGAAGAACCTGAGCTACCACTTGTTCCTGAAGAACCACTTGAACCTGATGTTCCTGAAGAACCTGAGCTACCACTTGTTCCTGAAGAACCACTTGAGCCAGATGTTCCTGATGAACCACTTGAGCCACTTGTTCCTGATGAACCTGAGCTACCTGATGTTCCTGATGAACCACTTGAACCAGATGTTCCTGAAGTTCCACTATTTCCCGATAATCCACTTGTTCCTGAAGAACCCGAAGTTCCTGACGAACCTGAGCTACCACTTGTTCCTGATGAACCACTTGAGCCAGATGTTCCGCTAGTTCCTGACGAACCGCTTGAGCCAGATGTTCCTGAAGAACCTGAGCTACCACTTGTTCCTGATGTTCCTGAAGAACCACTT
>Ga0209296_1003237_pt1 | contig 11147 bp, 14 predicted proteins | sample S_130206_EF_Meta_FD_187319 | JGI IMG/M metagenome (GOLD analysis project Ga0209296, IMG submission 187319) | Freshwater microbial communities from Lake Simoncouche, Canada to study carbon cycling - S_130206_EF_MetaG (SPAdes) (version 2) | ecosystem: Environmental > Aquatic > Freshwater > Lake ...
CAGATGTTAACCAAACTATTAAACGAAAGAGGAATTGCCGTTGTATCTGTAGGTAAAGATTCATCAGAACTTGGAGGATCTAACGTGGACAAACCTGTTTTTAATTTCCAAATTGATTTAGGTCTAAACCTAATGAACCAAACAACAATCTCTCAAACTTGGCACCTCATCCAAAATAGTATGTGTTTCATCACAATGGACTCAGGTCTACTACATTTAGCAGGAACAACCGACGCTCATATAATTCAATTAGGTAGTTCAATAAATCCTGAGTTTAGATCACCATATAGAAAGGGAACTCAAGAATATAAATACCATTACGTAGTTGGCGGGTGTGGTCTTAATTGTGCATCTGATATGCGTTATGGTGTTAGAGAATGGCAATCAATACAAGGTATACCTTCACTCGTTAATTGTTTAGAAAGAAAAGAAACGTTTGAGTGTCACCCAACAATCTTTGCGGTTTATAATAAAGTTTTACAAATAGTGTAGTTAATGATATTTATTGTTAAACAACAATAATGGCAACAACAAGACCTTTTGCTTATAATCCAGGATCACCAATTGCGGGAACAATTCAGGTTGGTGATTTAGCAGTTGGTTATCCAACATCAGGATATACCGGAATGGAGTGGTGGAACGGACCTGATGAAGATTTGGGTTATGTTATTGCACAACCTGTTAGCGCAGATACTCAACCAACAAATGTCTTTTCAGGAAATTTAACATTAAGTCCAACTTACAAAGGTACCGACATTTCTCTAAGTAATAATAACCAAACTGCAACCCAACTATTTGGATACCAACAATCAGTACTTGGACAAACTTTAATTGACAATGTTGATAAAGTTATGTTTAGTGTTCAATCTAATGTGTGTGCAGGTCCAGGAAATCCGTTTTTTCAATCTATTGGTGTTGGAACAACCTCAATGAACTACTCAACCCAATATGGGGCATATCCTGGAAATGATACTGAAAGTGTAGGGTTTTCTATGGATGGTAATTTTTATTATAATGGTTCAATTGTTCAAACATCATTACCAACATGGTCGGTACCAAATGATTTAATTGATGTTGCCGTTGATTTATCTAATGGTTTAATTTGGATAAGGGTTAATGGTGGTTATTGGAATAATAACATATATGCAAACCCCACAATAGGCACTGGAAGTTTACCTCTTTATGGACTAACATCTTTTTATCCTGTATTGTCACCAGGTAATGACGTAGGACAAATGACAATACAAAATAGTGCAATATACGGATTACCTGAAGGGTATCAACTTTTAGGTTCAAATGTAACGGGATCCGTTGGGTTTTTTAGAACAAGTGGGTTTAACGATAATGAATTTGTTGATATTGCAAATACACTTCTAAATTCAAATTATAATAATTCCGTAGAAGCTTCGTCAGCTCTAACCTCAAATGGATATTGGAATTCATATACAACATTTTCTCCAGTATTATCTTTAGATGCTGCTGATTATACAAGCGGTGATTGGATGGATTCTATTGGTGGAAAATCATTTGTATTATATAATTCACCTACTTGGTCACCAAATAATGGTGGATACTTTAATTTTATTCCCACGTCATCACAATACGCAATATGCGCTACAAGTTTGCCTGTTTTAAGTAATTGGTCAGTTGGGGTTTGGCACTATTATGCTGGGACAAATACAGGGGCTTTACCTTGTATAGTTACTGAGACATATACTGGAGTGGCTTTAAATTACACATTAGGTAACAGTACGGGTAGTGGTCTTAGTTCAGGATTCTTTAACGGAGGTTGGCAAATCAGTGGAGGATATTCATTAACTCCAAACAACTGGTACTATATTGTCGGAACTTATGATGGAACTACAAATAATTTATATGTTAATAATACCTTAGTTGCAAGTAATAATTATACTTGGACTATAACATCACAAGGCTCAGGAATAAGATTAATGGAAAGATGGGATAGTTACGATTATTGGGGTGGTAAATTAGCCACAGTTGATATCTATGACAAAGCTTTAAGTAACTCAGAAATTGAATCTATTTGGAATTTAACTAAACCAAGATTTGGTTTTGGTACAGCAGTACCTACGGTTACTTCTGATAGTTATGGAAGTCTTAGTGGTGGTAGTGCGACAGTCACTGGAACAATCACAAGCGATGGTGGCTCAGCAATACTTGAAAGAGGTATTGTATGGAGTACAAGTCCAAATCCTACGATATCAAACAATAAAGTGCCTGGTACAGGAACTGCAGTAGAGACATTTACACAGACCTACGCAATACCAAATCCATACGCATACATATATGTAAGAACATATGCAACCAATGTAATAGGTACAGGATATGGAACTGATCTTTACTTTATTTTGCCTTGTTTTGTTAAGGGAACTAAGATAACAATGTTTGATAGAACTAAGAAAAACATAGAAGATATATCTTATGAAGATAACCTTTTAGTATGGAACTTCGATGATGGTCAATTTGATTCCGCTAAACCATTATGGATAATGGAAATGGTGAAGACACCATCTGTCAATATACTATTCAGTGATGGATCTAAATTAGGTATATCAGGATATCTTCAACACGATGGTGGACATAGAATATTTAACTTAGATAAAGGAGAGTTTACTTATGTAATACCTAATGAACATACTCCTATAGGAACAAGAACGTTCAACGACAAAGGTGAGATAGTTACGATAGTAGGTAAAGAAGAAGGCGAGTTTGCTGAGATATACAATGTTGTAACTAATAGACACTTAAACATATTCGCAGAAGGTGCGCTTACTTCTAGAAGACTAAACAACATATACCCTATATCAGATATGAAGTTTGTCAAAGAAGAGAGAACTATAACTCCTATTGAAGAGTTTATGGGTATAACAGAAGAATACTACAATGGACTTAGATTAGGTGAACAACCACTTGTTAAAGTATCTGAAGGATTCCTTACTAAATCTCCAGGTGAATTGGCTTATACACTTCCTACTATTGAAGAGCTGGTAGAATGGACTGTAGGATTCATTCAAAAGAAATACGATCCTGTATATGAAGATACTATTTCTTGATCATCAGGGAGTAATGAGATTAGATCCGGTATGTTGGTCAAGTGGAAAGCCAGAGCTTCAAGACTTTGATAAAACCGCAGTTAAGAACATAAACGATATAATAAAGGAAACAGATTGTGAGATTGTTGTTTCCTCTGATTGGAAGATATGGGTACCACTAGAAGAAATGAAAGACTTCTATATAAGCCAAGGTATAATAAAATCTCCTATCGGATATACTCCAGACAAATCCAGTGAGATAAAGTCTTTAGATGACTTAGCAAGACTGAGAGTAGAAGAAATAAAACAATGGATTAAAGATAACAACGTATCAACTTGGGTGGCTATTGACGACTTAGATTTAAGAAAACTCGAAAGGTTCGTATTCATAGAAGATTCCAAAATAGGAATGACCAAAGATTCCTTACGTGAGTTAAAAGAATACTTATGAAGTATAAAGGACTCAATAGGTCATCGGATTATAATATTTTTTATTTTAAACAAAGTTATTTTTTTATAATAAAAATAAAAAATAATTTTTAATAATGATTTTATATATCGAGGGTGTTGTAGGTTGTGGTAAATCAACCTTATCTGAAAAAATTGGAAAAGCATTGGATATACCAGTATTCTACGAGCTTCAAAACCAAACTACAATGAATATTCTTGAAGAATTCTACAAAGATAAAAAAAGATGGGCATTCGCTTTACAAATTCATTTTCTAAATGAAAGATTTAGAATGGTTAAAGAGATTCATAAAAATGGAATTGGTATATTAGATCGTTCTATTTTCGGAGATAATATTTTTGCAGAGATGTTAAACGAAGATGGATATATGACTGATGATGAATATGATACTTATAAATCACTATTAAATAATATGTCTCAACATATTAATGGACCAAATGTTTTACTTTATATTGATTGTGATTTAGAAACTGCTTTGAAAAGAATTCAAATAAGAGGTAGAGAAATGGAACAATCAGTTGATGAGAATTATTGGAAAAGATTAAATGAAAAATATACAAAATGGTATTCAGAATATAACTTATCAGATAAACTTTCAATTGATGCTAACTCATACCATCCAGATAATGATTCTGATATATCTAAGATAACTTCACTGATGAGTTCGTTTGTTTGATTTAATTCTATTAAAAGAAGATATGATTATATCTTTAATTTCTTTAATTGGATTATTACCCGAAAATAAGAAATATAACCCAAAGCAGAATCCCGCAAGGCAATACAAAACTGAATTGGCTCCTAAGTAAGAACCTGTTAAATTCATTAACATTATTTGTATCGCGTCGAACCCGAACGGATTGAAGAACATCCCCATCATTAGAAACAATGTTGCTAGTTTTTGTTTTTTCATTTTCTATTATACTGGGGCCTGCGTCCATACTTTTTCTCTTTTTTGACTTACATCTCTCAATCTAAAACACTAAACAACACAATGAGATGCAGTTATAATTTATATATTAATTTTTAATATATAAATTAATGAAACATCTTAAACAATTCAATGAATCTTCCTCTGAAGATATTAAACAAGACATCTTAGATAATTTTGCTTATATATCTGACAAGTTTGGAGAACCTGCTATAGGTTCACATAGTTATGGAAAAGGAACAAAATGGAATTTATCTTGGGATATTAGATTAGACCTTTCTGTTTTACAAGAAGCTACTAAACTTATTCAAAAGTTAAAAGATATTGTAGAAGAAATCGATGATGTTCTCGCAGCTTCTGATAGATTAGAAAACTATAATATTAATATGAGCTTAACTAATAAACTTAGAATTGAATTGGTTCCTAAAGACACCGGTGATAACACCTTTAAATTTATTAAAGGATATGAAAGTAGAGCTCTTTATGTTAGAATAAATGAAGTGGAAAGATTTTTTAATTCAAGAGGACTTAGAGTAGTTAAGTGGGATAATGAATCTAGTTGGTCTGAAGGTAACCAAACTAATGATTTAGAAATAGTTTTAAATAAAAGAGATAATCAAATTATGGCTGAATTTCATGATTTGGTTATGGCTGAATTGAATCTAATTGATGATAGAGAATATGTAGTGAGAACACAAGGTGATAGTGTTGTTATATATCCAAATGAAGAAAAATCTTATATAGAAGTTACTACTACTTAACGTAGGATTTATAAATTTCAATAGTATCATTTTGATAACCTTCAAAAAGATTTTTCCTATCTAAAGTTGGTCGACTGACACCTAATTGAGTTCCAGAATAAAAAGTAAATAGCTTGCCTAGATTGACGAATATTTCAATCCTACCTGTAAGTTTCCAACGTACACAAATTGCTGTTTGACTTCTCATTTCTATTAAGTTATAAAGGAAGAGAGAGTTAGTCTCTCTCTTCCCAAAGTTCACCAACTCCTAAAAGTCGATGTTTAGTTCCATACATATTCATTACATCACTTTTATGAAAGTGTCCATAGTAAGCAAACTCAATATCATTATTCATCTTAACAATATTAAAAGCTTGTGTAACTTGATTACGCTCAAAAAGTAAATCAGTTCGTAATTCGGTATCACCAGTATCTCGTATAATACCTTCTACAAATGCTCCTAAGCTAAAAGTATTGTCAGGTGTACAATAATCTGGACAAGTATGAGTTACCATAATATTGATATCTCGTAAGTCTTTAATTTTATCTATATCTAAGACAAACGGCTCATCAGGCCACCAACTTTCAATACCTAAAGTAGTATTTTCAAATATACCTAATTTTTGTTTTTTTGTGTAACGCCATTCACGGTCAACACTAACAGCCCCACCAATACAAAGAATATTTTTATCACCTAAGTTAAGTACGGTATAATCTGGAACTAAATGAATGTTGGTAAAACCAAATGGATCATTATCAAAGTGAGGTTTGTAGTCATGATTACCACGGATAGCCCATACATGAACATTGTTATTAACAAGTTGTGGATGATACATTTCAAGCATACGTTTTTCTTTTTCAACCGTATTAAATCCAACTCCAAAGTCTCCAACTTGAATTATATGTGCATCTTTAATACCATACATCTTTACATATTGATGTATAACACTAAAATTTCCGTGTATGTCTCCTAAATAAATGATTCTCATAATACAAATATACAAATAAAATTCAGATAACCAAAGTTTATAGTTAATATAATCATGGTGTTACATGATATTTAAACTTTCGTATAATATATTATTATATTATTTTATATATAAGTTGTTATGAAAAAACTAAAAAACTTTGAGGCTTTTAACGAGGGATTGGGAAAAGTTGGTAATTACCTGAATGATTTAATCAAAAAAGGTGGTAAAATGGCATCTGATACTTGGGAAGCAACCAAAAGAGAAAGTCAAGAAACTAAATTAGCTGTTGGTATTTTATCAAAAATGCTAAAAGGAGAAGAAGTTTCTGATAAAGAAAAAAGTTTTTTAAAAGAACAATCAAAAGATTTAGCTCGAATAATTCCTTTAGTTGCGGTCTCTGGAATACCAATTCCGATTCCCTTAACCCCTTTGTTAATAATGCTTGGAAAGAAATATGGATTTGACTTTCTACCTAAAGATCATCGTGGATTGTTAAAAGATGATGAAAAAACTTCTCCAGTAGAAGAATAATTCATTTTTACCTTTAATATATACAGAAAACCACTACAAAATATGTCATTAAAGTCTAGAATTTCATTAGTTATATCTGTTATAATAATGAGTATTTTCTTTTTAACAAAAACCTTAGTTTTTACAGAATTAACACCATCAACTCCTACAACTAGGGGAGTTGAATATTTTTGCTTTTTACTTTTTATACCTTTCTTTTATGTTGTTATAAGAGAACAGATTAATAAAAATAGATTAGAGGCAAAACTATCTAAGTATATTAAGAAATTAAATAATGTACTTGTTAATCAATCTCACAATGTTTTATTTTATGAAGGTAAAGTAGAAGAAGGAGCAAAAGCACTAACAAAAGAAGTTATTGACACAATGGGTGTTGATAGATGTTCTATATGGTTATATAATTCTGATAAAACATCTATAATATGTCAACAACTTTATATTAAGTCAGAAGATAATTGGTATCAAAATATTGAATTATTTAGAAAAGACTTTACTCCATACTTCGACCATTTATTAGTAGATCCTATAATAATAGCAGTTAATGCTGAAGAACACCCAGCTACAAAATGCTTTGCGGATTCCTACTTGAAACCACTTGGAATAAAATCAATGTTAGATGTTCCAATAATACATAGAGGTCAAGTTATTGGTGTTATTTGTATCGAATCATTTAACACACATGATTGGAATAAATCTGAAGTTGACTTTGCTCAGATGTTATCTTCATTATACACATTCGCTTACTCTGTAAAAGAAAGTAATATATTAGGAGATGAGTTGGTAGAATTTGAGAAGTTTGTTGAAACATCTGTTATTATTTCAGCTGCTGATTCTAAAGGAAAAATAACCTATGTTAATCAAAAATTCACTGATGTTTCAGGATATTCTTTAGAAGAAGTTATCGGCCAAGATCATAATATTGTAAACTCCGGACACCACCCTAAAGAATTTTGGACAAATATGTATAAAACCGTTATTGTGGATAAAGGTATTTGGAATGCTGTTTGTACTAATCGTGCAAAAGATGGGAGTTTATATTATGTTGACACTTTTATTAAAGCAAAGTTTGATAGTAATAACAAACTTGTTGGATTTTCATCTATCAGACAAGATGTAACAGACTTAAAAAGAAAGGAAATGGAAATATCTAATAGAATGAATGCTATTAATAGATCAAATGCTGTTATTGAATTTGATTTAGATGGTAATATAAAATTTGCAAATGATTCTTTTTTGAATACTTTGGGATATACACAAGATGAAATTGTTGGACAACATCATAGTTTATTTGTAGAAGATGGTGTAAAAAATACGGAGGAATATAAAGAGTTTTGGAAATCTTTAAGAGAAGGTAAATTCTTTAGAGGTGAGATTATAAGAAGGAAAAAAGATGGAACACTAATTTATCTTCAAGCAACATATAATCCTATTTTGGGAAATGATGGTAACACTTATCGAATAATGAAAATTGCTACTGATGTTACTGAAAGTTATAATCAACAGATGGAGATTGAAAAGAAAAATACTTATCTTGAACACGCTGCCAAAATACTTAGACATGACATGCATAGTGGTATCAACACATATATGCCTCGTGGATTAAGTTCTCTTGAAAGAAGACTATCAGAGGAACAAATAAAAGAACTTAAATTAGAAGCTCCTCTTAAAATGATTAAAGAAGGTCTTCGTCACACTCAAAAAGTTTATAAAGGAGTTTATGAATTTACAAATCTTGTAAAGAAAGATGTGGTACTTAACAGAACAGAATGCAATCTAAAAGATATTCTTGAAGATTATTTATCAGCAACAGCATATAAACCACAAGTACTAATTGAAGATTTAGGAACACTTGATGTTAATGAAGCTCTTTTTTGTACATCAATAGATAATTTAATAAGAAATGGATTAAAATATAATGATAGTGCAAATAAATACGTCAAGATATATTTAGAATCAGAGAGAAAAGAGTTTGGTCTAAGAAAGACTTTTATATGTATAGAAGATAATGGTAGGGGAATGACACAGGAAGATTTTGAATATCTATCAAAACCATACACTAGAAAAGAAGGCCAACAAGAGACAGGCACTGGACTAGGATTAAATATATGTACAGCTATTCTAAAAGAACATGGATTTTCAATAACCTCTGAAAAAATAAAAGAAGGTGGTACAAAAATAAAAATAAAAATAAAATAATTATGATTGATTCAATTTTACTAGTAGACGATGAGAATTTATTTCATTTAGTCTTTGAAGACGCATGTAGTCTTTTGGATATTTCACTTAGCCTTGAAAGCATAGACAGTTCCGATGAAGCTGCTAAACTTTTTGAAGGTTGGCAAAAAGATTCTAACGGAAAACCAGAATGTGTTTTCGTGGACTTAAATATAATTGGTTCTTCCTATGATGGAATAGAGCTGATTCGTAAAATCAATTTCGAATATGGAAATAATGTTATAATCGGTATAATTTCATCTTCAAATGAAGCTGAAGAACAAGCTAAAGCTGTTAAAGCTGGAGCTCAGTTTTGGATTATCAAATCAGATGAAATCGAACCTAGATTGGAAGAGTTTAAAAAAGATTTCGCGGGGTATAAAAACAGAACAAATCCTTTTAAAGTTTATAAATAATGATTAAGTTAGATAAAAATACCAGAAATCAATTGATTGAACTTTATAAGACTAAAAAAATTGGTCTTGAAGGAAATATTTTAAAATTAATTGATCCTGATGGTGATGAAGAATTCACATCCTATATCAAAGAGTCAATTGATAGAGATAAAGATAGTCGTAGAAAAAGATTAGATATCACAAAACAAGTTCAAAGTCAAAATAATGACTTAGTTAAATGGAAAAATGAAAATGAAAGAGTTAATAAAGAGTTAACTATTGCACTAGAAGAAGCTAAAGAGTCAAATGAAGGAATGTTAGTAGCCAAACAAGAAGCTGAAGATTCTTTAGAAGAAGCTCAAAATGCTAGAGTTGAAGCTGAGAAGGCAAGAATTGAAGCTGAAAACGCGAAAATGTCAGCTGAAAATGACTTAGACTTAATACAAAAGAAAAGTCAGTTTGAATTAATTGGAACAATTGTCAAAGTAGCTCTTTGGGTTATATTAGGAGTTGGTTTTGTAACAACAGGAATGTATCTAATCGCTTTATCAACGGGATTAGATACAACTGTTATTGGATCAACTTGGAGTAATATTATAGGAATATTATTAACAAACGCATTTAGTATCGTTGGTACAATAATGGGTGTTAAATACGCTTCAGAGAAAAAAGATTAATCTTTATTCATTAAATATTCAGTAACAGTTTCCCAATCGGGAAACTTTTCTGTTTTAAAGTGAATCCATTCTCCTTCAAATTCTTCTTGACCAGCATTTCCCATATCATCAATAAGATAATCACCTTTTAAGAAAGATTTATTTGGAGCCATAATTGTTTTCTCAACAATATCAAAACCTAAGTGGTCCCAAATCCATTGGGCTTTTTCAGTATAACAATTTACATTTCTGAAAGAAGGACGAGTTAGAATCCACAAGTCATATTTTTCTTCAAGTTTTCTGAATCCTTCAATAGCGCCTGGAATTTCTTCTAGTTTCAAAAAGAATCCCCATTGAGATTGTGGATATTTTTGATTTGGATTTTCTGTAAGAGCTTGTTTAGCGGCTTTGTAGAAGTTACAAAGAACACCATCCATATCAACATAAACTCTTTTTTTATCTGACGTTTTCATACTACAAATATACGGAGTTTTTCCAGTCTTTCCAATTATCAAAGTCGTTTAACTTTTCAAGTTCATATTCAAGTTCTGAGATTAATTGGTCTCTTTTAGATTGATATTGTTTCAACATAAAATCACTATCTTTATTTGTTGAATGTAAATCTACCATTTGATTTACTTTTTTGATTTCTTCTATTATATCTCGTATCATATTATTTGATTTATTTTTTCATCTCTTTTTTTATTTATCCAATTATAAAATCTATCAACACTTACAAGTTCTCCCATAATATGAGGAGTGGGTACATTATCATCAAATTGTAGTTGAATCCAATCTCTAATAATTTCATAAGATACAACCTTTATATCAGATTTATATCTTAAATCTTCATGTGTGAATTCAGTCAACAATTCCAAGGTTATCATTATCTCATTATTGTTTGTAATCTATCCGGTCCAACAGATACTCTTGTAATTGGACAATTTGTTTCTAATTGAATAAAAGCAATATAATCTTTAGCTTCTTTTGGAAGATGTTCAAACTCTTTACATTCTGTAATATCTTTATTCCAACCTTTTAATTCAACATAAATTGGTTCAATTGGAACAGAAACATCAAATGGAATAGTATCTTTATAAAATTCACCATCAACATTATAACCTACACAAACTTTGATAGTCTCAAACTCACTTAGAATGTCTAATTTCATAATGTTAAGTTCAGTGACT
>Ga0209296_1003247_pt1 | contig 11124 bp, 17 predicted proteins | sample S_130206_EF_Meta_FD_187319 | JGI IMG/M metagenome (GOLD analysis project Ga0209296, IMG submission 187319) | Freshwater microbial communities from Lake Simoncouche, Canada to study carbon cycling - S_130206_EF_MetaG (SPAdes) (version 2) | ecosystem: Environmental > Aquatic > Freshwater > Lake ...
AGTATCAAGCGTGATCGTGTCAATCTCACCCTCGCAGATAGAAATATATGAGGACGCTTTGAAGAATGCACCCACGTTGTAGAGATGCGTTGTCGCCCCACTAATCCCCATGTATTTCGGTTCTGAATGGTCCATGGCACGGAATCTAAGGTCAACCACCCCCGAACGCGTAAGATACGGAATCGCCAAGCGATTGATATAGGCTTCATGACCCGTGAGCGGCTCTAGCACGACGCCCAAGCGCATCCGCTGGGCTTGCTCCAGAGAGATCCCCCGTTCTGCGAGGTATTCCTCCGCTTCGTGTATTGCGCTGTGGTAGAACTTTGCCGCTCTGGTCAAAGATTCTCTTTGCAAGTGTGACTGCTTCACGAAATTTAACTCCTTCTTTTTGCATAATGATAGCATACGCATCGCCTTTATACTGGCAACCATGGCACTTAAAGATGTTATCTTTGAGGTGCACTGCTGCAGATGCATGTGAATCATCGTGGAATGGACACTTGAGTTTTGCCCATCCACTACGGGTAGGAACCTGAGCACCGTAGTACTCGAGGATTGTTGTTATATCTGGCTTATCTTGAATCATCTTTCATCGCCTTCTTTAGTAACTCTAAATACACTGACCCAGGCATTGTAGCATACCAATCAGCAGGAGATGATTTACCTTTGCGCTTGTGCCATACCACGCCAGTCCATGCCTTAGCATGAATCATCTCAACTCGTAACTCTTCTAGCCAACCAGAGAGAGCCATCTTTGCATGGTCTTTAACTTCGATGCATACACCATTGACACCAGCGATATCGCCCTTATCTTCTTGCGCCCCTGCTAAACGCCTTTCAGCGTATGGGAATCCGTTCTCAATCAGATAAGTGACAATATCTCTTTCGGCCTTGGATCCTTTGGCCTTGGCTGCGTTGCTCACTAATACCACCCATGCTTCTTATGGAAGGCTAGGGCTCTGGTAGGTGTGCCGTAGCGATGCTTAATGTACTTTAATCCTAAATCAATCTGCTCTATCAATGGAGTCTTTGGATCCATCTTGAGCAGTTGAGGTATGCCATAGGCAGTAGAGCGAGGATTGTCTGCTGTGTAATCCCAGCGTGACTCGATGTACCATAGTTCATCAAGAGCCTTCCACTGCTTTGTGCTTTTGTACTGTGCCATGACCTTCATCTTAGCAACGTCTTTAGCAATTAACTTCATCTCTTTCAGTGCTGGATTAGCGCATCGGTAGACGATCTCTTCTTCAATTTTAATAATCTTGTTTTGCAAAGTAAGAGCACCCACAGTATGGGGCAGTGTACCCACAAAGACCACAAAAATCATCAAGAATATGTATGTTCTTAGTTTCATCTTTACTCCTCAGTTGGGGCAGTTGCCTGTGTTCCACAGTCAGCGCACTCCATATCTAGAAAGTACATTCCTATCGTACCATCTGCTTCAAATGTTACTTTAAGATTCCAAACGAAACACCCACATACGCATACAGTGGTGGGTTCACCTCTGATATCCATAGCCCTTGAGTAGTCAGGTTTCAAATCATTGATGTGCTTCATTGTACCCGTTCTGGTATGTCTGAGACATCCATAAATTCGGGATTGAACTGCAACCAAAAAGCCGTATCCCCAGTTGGATCTGCCTTACCATAGCGGTTCTTAACGGCTGCTACAGCGATGTAGCCTGGTGCGTTAGTTCCCACTGTACAGATAAGTGCAGGCAACTGCGCCACCATACCCTGCAAAGCAGAGCGAGGTTGGCATGGGTTCCCCGTATACGACTCTTTGGTATGATGCAGTATCAATACCGCAGCGTTGGTATCTCTTGCAAGATACTTCAACTCTTTGATTGTAGAACGCATGTTCGCAAACTCTTCTCCCCCGTCATTGGAGATATCCATAAGGTTATCAACAACTATGAGAGTCGGCGAACAGCCCCACAACTCCTCGAATGCTTCTACCTCTTGATCGAGATCTGCCAGCGTAGGTGCTGACTCAAACGACCAGAAGATATGTCCCGAGGAATCATTAATTGTTTTACGACTACCTTCAATATCTTCGTTGAGCATGTGCTCAGCATCAGACTGGGACTTGCTGGTAATCATAGATAGCAGACGCATAGCCATTGTGTGAGCGTTTGTGTCGGCTGATACATACAAGGTAGGAACTTTAGCCCGTAGCGCAATAGCCAAAGCCAGTGTCGACTTACCAGCACCAGGAGTGCCAGCAATCATCGAGACTTCGGATCGGCGAATAACTACTTTGTTGGCATCAAACGTGCGAAACACTGATGGTAATGGTTCTCCACCGATGTCTTTTCCACCAACTGCACGGGCTAGGGTTCTCATATCTTAGAATGTACTCCATTCAGAATCGTTTCGGCGTACCCATACTGGTTCGCACTGATCTGGTGTTCCTTTAGGTGAAGGACACATGTATGCCTTCCATGGACCCTTTGCACCTGCACCTGTTCGCTTGGTCATTACACCATGTGAGCAGGTCTTAGATGATGGCCCAAGATTACCAGTATTGGTTGGGTGTGCAGTATGAACTGCCTCAGCGCCTGGAAATGCTGCTGCGATGTTCTGAACTGCCTGAACACCGTTGCTAGGTGCTCCTGATAGAGACTGTGCCATAATCTTGAGTACATCCTGTGACTCTTCGATACCGACAGCACTCTCTAGTGCTTCACAGAAACCAACGTAGGTCTCTGAGGCTACCACGAAGATACGTCCATCGGGTAGTTTACTGCTGACTTGGAAGTTACCAGTCATTTGTTATCTCCTTTTTTTGTTGAGTGAAGAAACTTGCATGAGGATATCACACCACATCTGCCACAGTTTGAGAAGTTGGGCAGGAAGACTGAGTTCTTTCGAGCGATGTCGAAGGTGTTAAGTATGTCCTCGACCCGCTCAGCATGTAAAAATTCTAGGTTCCATTGTGAAACTGTACCAGTACGTGCATCCCAGAAACCTGCCCTATCAACAGTAATCCCATGCTTACCCAATGCCCATGCATACACTGCAAGTTGCAAAGGATGCTTCTGGGATGACGCACCAGTCTTGATATCGATGAGTACCCTATTCCCATCGAAATCGGTCATGACTCTATCAATTGCCATCTTGACGATGGTATCTTCGATAGGAATCTCATACTGCTTTTCAATGAAATCTTCATAGACATTCCAGCCATTGTTGCGGAACTTGATCCACTTCTCAAGCATCCAGATGCCTTCGCCATACCACCATGACATGTCCTCACGCTTGGCATACTGCCACGTGTTCATGTCTCCGTGGAGTTCTTCATCTTCTTTGACCTGTTCAAACCAGACCTTATTCCAGATGGTTTCGGGATCTCCGCCTTCGAGATCGTAAAGTTCGGTAGCCTTATGTACGGCTGTACCACCAGTGAACCAGACGGCGTGTGCTTCTTGAGCACCTTCAACCTTGGTGAGGTAGTACTTCCAACCACACTCTTGCCACGTGGTCAGTGATGAATAGGAAATATGCTGTGGTAAATCGCTCATGGAATGACTATAGCAGACGATTATGCTTTAGGAAGATTGAACCCTCCACGAAGTCAACCGCGTCGTCGATATCCGATTCGATATCTATCCAGAGTTCTGACGAACTCCCCATGACGTTACATCTCCGCATTTCTTACCCTCCTGCCTGAGTCCTGAATTTAAGAAATGCCCCCCTACCCCCCAAAAAAAAATTGGTGGTTCAGGGAGGCGATGAACTAGGCTTTGCCGTCGTCCGTCATTTGAAGTTTCTGCCCCACGGTTTAACCCGCCCAAGTATTAAATCATATGATACGATTCTCCGCATGTTAGAGATAGCCCTATGCGACGAATGTCGCAACACCATTAACACCGAGAACGATAACTTTGTAATTGTCGACAAAGTATACTACTGCTACGACTGCTGGAGAAACGTCTGATGCCCACCTACGACTACGAATGCCCTGGGGATGGGGAAGTCATAGAGTTCACCCTTCCCTTCGACCATGAGGCCCCTCTATGCCCCTGTGGAGGCCCTATGAGGCGTGTTTTCACGGCAGTGCCAGTCAAGTTTAACGGCTCAGGATTCTATTCAACAGGTGGCTAACAGAAGTTAATCAGAGTAAAGACCCCCTGAGTTGAGGCGATTTGATGGGTCGACCTATACAATCACCCTCGGACGCTAAAAACTAGGCGCAACTCGCCATCTTTCGGGGCTGTTTGGGGCATTGTAGAGACGACAAAAAGCCCCCCACCAGAGGTTAGTCTGATGAGGGGCTGATTGTTTAGAGCAGGCTAGGTTACTTAGAACCCTTGCCGAACTCTGTTGAATTAGAATCGAGAGCCTTTAGAAGCGGTCCAGCAATTGCTGCGACTCCTGCTGCTAATAGTGCCTTTGGATCTGTAACTCCTGCTAGATATAGGGCAAGTACTGATGCAACTCCTGCGCGTAGGTAGGTGGCTGCGATTGCCTTTAACTTGTTCTTATCCATTATTACTCCTTTGGACTTGCTGGTTCTTTTTTCTTGGGTAGAGGTTTTACTTTGGAAACGATTTTGCCTACTACTTTAGCCTTGCCTAACCATGGAAACCATGCGGATTCATCGTTGCCACAGTCGTCTTTGATCGAGATATGCAAGTGCTTGTTGTGCGGATTGGAACCTGTGTATTTCAGTACACCCTTGGCCTGTGACCAGATGCGTCCCTGAAAAATTAAATACTTTACTCGTTTGTCATCTTGTAGTTTAATAAATAGTTCTACACAGTTAATGCCATGTTTTGGATCGTGAGTTAGATCAACTGCAAATCCAGTATTGTGGTCTGAGTTAGGACTGGCTTGGATATGAGCAGCACTGGGAAGGAGACCATCGCTGGCCTTGGCCCGATTCGGTGATATAGCCGTTGCTTGACGCAGAACAGCAATTGCAGCAGGTGTGGCTTTCTTGACTACAGTTTTCATTCATAACTTCCCTTTTTGAATTAATATCTGATATAAAATTTCTACTTTTTCTTCAAGTCTAATCACTGAGTCTTTGATAGAACTACCACCATTGGGCTTGAGTTCTGCTAGATAGTGTTTAACTAACCATCGAACAAAACCCGCAAACCCTACAAACAGGGTCATTAGCGCTACAAAAAAACCAGCCCACTCGGTGACTGTCATATTATACTCCTGGCGATTAGATGGTACGGATGGTTGCTACTAAGATTCCACCGAATCCAGAGAAGCGTTTGTCTGACGGAGTTCTGTTTATAAAGCGAAGTTCTTCAATAATGCCAAGGTATGACTCACCAGTACGGAAATCTTCAATACGAATCGTATCTCCAAGACTTTCTACTGTCTCTAGCATTGTAAGTTTTTCATATGCTGCACCTTCGTGGCCAACCTGATTACCAAAAGAGTCTTTTTCTCTATCGTAACAAGCAAGAGGATAGGACATTAATCTTTGTCGTGGTACTGCTGGAAGTGATTTAAGTTGATATCCAGAAAATATAGGTCCTTTTGTACTATCAGTTGAAGAACGAGATATAGTAAATTTGAACGATAGATACTCTTGAGCACCTATTGGGTAAGAGACTGAAACCTCTGGAGTAAAATCTCCCTGAGCAAAGTTTCCAATTTGATACTCTGATTGAGAACTATCAATAGATTTAATGGTTATTCCACCATTAGTGTTATCAATACGCGCCTTTAGATTCTTAAAGATTTTATTCTCAAGAGTTCCATAACGGATAGCACCAGTAGTAATATACCCAGATGGAACCAAGGTGCTGGCAGATTCTAAGTAGACACCACCATTGGTTGTATTGTAAGCACTGCAAAATGCTAAACGATTAGTTGTTCCTATAAAAGCAACCGCAGTTGTCACATGAGCAGTTGCTTGAGTTCCAACTAAGTCAGTTGAATAGGCAAATCTTAATGGCTCACCTTCAATGAGTTGGCTGAGATCTACACGGCTAAGACCGACATTAGATCCAACTCCTGTTGTAGCCCATACGAACCGATCAGCACATGCAACATCATAAACAGGTTGAGTTGATTCAAAGATAAGAGGACCATACTCAAGAGAACCGTCTTGGTCATTAACGTTAGCAACGCGTAGACCCTTGCTGGTTCCAATAATCATGTAGTCTAGATAGAAGTAGAGTTTTTCAACTATTTCTCCAGGAGGAAATTCAGCAGCAACCACAGCCTGTGTAAGGACCGGCATTGCTCCGTTGGTTCCTAGAGTGTACTTCTGAATTGTAGAATAGATACCAGAGTGACCTGCGGTATAAATGGCAGGACCAGATGCGGCCACAGAAGTATAGTGATAGTTAGTATTAGGGTTAGTGTATACTAAGTTTCCATCACCAAATGCATCAGTGTTGGTAGGAAATTCGTAAACTTCATTATTAACACAAAGAACAATGCGGTCTTTAATAAATTCCATTGCAGCATAGAATATTTCTTTGTTTCCGCTGGTTTGGAACATTTGAGTTACATCACCCGTTGCACTTGGGTTTGATGAGCCAGTAGTGGAGTCGCCAGTCAGCGGTTTCTTAAACATAGTAAGGCGCTGGTCGCCACTTACAGTCTTATTGGTTACCCAATAAACATTAATTCCATCGTCACAGATAGCATGTACCTTGCGGTCAGTGCCAGCAGTGTAGTCAATAAAGTGAATTACTGGGTTGGTTACACCAGTACCAACTGGAGACACGGCAGTAGATGCTACGTTTGATGCAGTCTTAGCATAGGTAAAGGTCGTAGTTGTAGGTACGGTTGTGATACGGTAATCACCGTTAAAGGTGGCATCGACTCCCGTAATTGTAATAGTCATACCAACTGTAAGTCCGTGTGCTGCAGATGTTGTAAGAGTGGCTACGTTAAATGTTAAAGCCTTATTACTAATAGATACAGTAATTGATGGGTAAATCTTTTCTACATCAAACTCATCGTGTAACAGTACGCCATTTACTCCACTCCATTGAATAGAGCGAATATGCTGATTTGGATGTTGGTGATCTGTTCCAACCACAGCACCAGTTGTAACATGCACATTAGTTGTATCTTTAAGAAGAGTTAATTTACCCTTTACCCAAGGATTGACACCTTGTGAATCAAAGTAACGGTAATCTACAGTCTCGCCAGTAGCAGGATCATAGTAGTTAATACCAGTTCCACCATGGAATGATGACTGAGCACGAACCCACCAACCAGTAATTGACTGTTCGCCAGGTTCATTGGACTGGTCGATCTGTTGCTTGCGATACTGTGCGGTCTGTCTTCCGTATGGAAACTCATCTCCAGTATGAAGAAAGAACGGCATATCATTAATTGCTATATCGTATGACTCAGCATTAGCAGAGTAACTTATAGCACCAACAGGGTTGGATAATACATAAGGTAATCCCTCGGTTATATCGTCGCCGTATGCCATTATTTCTCCTTAATTTTATAGTGAATTAAACAGTTTCAGGTGTTACAACTGGCGCTAGAGTAAATGTTGTTCCATCGTAGGTTGCATGAACAAGATTAACGCCTGGATTCTGCGCTTGATATTCAGTAACATCAACTACTGTTGCTTGGCTAAGGAATATTGCTCCAAGTCGTTCATCTGTATGAAGTACGTCAACTACTTGACCATCAATAATAAAAGCAATTTTAACTGGAGGTAATTCTGGAGTTGTCTGTTCGGTCATTTTATTCTTCTTCCTTGTATGAGATTCGGATTGCTTCCCACTTGTGTAATGGGCAAGAAGCATTAGGTAGTTTTACTTTTGCTGACATGAAGCAACCACATTCTTTGCAATTTCCCGTAGGCAATAGTTGTGGACAAGCCTTGCACAAAGCAAAGCGTTCTTCTGCTAGTTCTTTTTCAACTCTTCCAAGGTTCTTATTAAATAAGTCCCAAGGTCTTGCTGGTCTATCATATGGTGTTGTCATTTATTATCCCCTAATTTGCTTGGAAAACGTCTATCGTTGTTCCCTGTACATGTGGACTTAATGTTTTAATAATACCGACAGAAGAACCCCTAACAGGTGAGACAGGGTTTGCTGTCATTGTTGAACCAAGTTGCGTAACTAATCCAGCATCTGTATAGGCTTTTGCTGTAATTAAATTATTAGCCGTTTGAAGCCATATTGCACCAGCCTGAGATCCTAAAGACATGTCTCCAGTTGCAGTAGAAACAGTTCCACCAATTGATGATAATAGGCGCAAATAAAAATTATAAGTAGTTCCAGTACAGGTTTGATAGCAAGTATCATAGCATGTGTCATAACATGTAGTATAACAAGTTTGGTAACATGTATCATAACATGTATTATAACATGTATTATAACATGTTTGGTATGTTGTTGATGCTGTTGCTCCGTAGGAGTATCCTGGGAAAGTACAGGTTCCTCCATTTGCTGAGGTATAAGTTCCCCCAGAATCACTACATACAAGTTGTCGATTAGCACTGGTTCCCCAGTTAGTGCTGGTACTTCCTGATACATTACAAGTTGAACCAGACAGGCTTCCACCAGATGGACATGAGTATGTAGTACTAGGATTACATTGATAAGGATTACAGTTGTAAGGGTTACAGTTATACGGATTACAGTTATACGGATTACAACTATATGAACAAGGATACGGATTACATTGATATGGATTGCAAGAGTAAGGGTTACAACTATAACTAGAAGTTGTTGAAGTATTATAAGACGTTGCAGCCCACCAAGAGTTGGCGTCTGTCAACCAAAATACTAGACCAGTTCCTCCAGTTACCTCTGCAGTAACTATTGCATCGGACTTAAATGGTATGCTTGCAATACTATTATTGCTTGCACTATCATCACTCTGTGCTTTAGTACCATTAGCAAACCAAGTTCCCCTTGTGGCAACCCAGTTTTGTCCACTGGTTGCAGTTCCTAAAGATCCTGATGTTGTTCTAGTAAATGTATCTGTAATTGGTTTTAGTGCAGCAGCCAGCATACCAAATGCTTTTGCTGTTACCCCTGCTAGTGTTCCTAATAATGGCGACATTTATTATGCAAATTTCGTTTGGCTAGCAAGTACTGTGTAAGTTGGTGTTGATGCTGTCTTAACAATAGTAAGAGAATAAGCATCAATAGATGACGCATTACCTGCAGTTGGTGCACTTCCACCTTGCCACTTTGGAGTAACTGCAGAACCGTCAATCTGATAGGCAGTTGCATAGTAAGCAGTTGAACCATTAGTATTTAAGAATACAACAGTTATAGCATCGCCCACGGCTAGGATTGAATTAAGTGTTGCACTTGAACTGCCACGAACATTTAGTGTAAAGTTAGCAGAAGAGTTAGTTGTATAGTATAGAACACCCTGAGTTACTGCATCAAAGTTAATAGTTCCAGTTGCTGCTGTTGCAGATACTGTAGTGCGCTCTTCTGGAGCAACAACTATTGGATTGCTTAATGTTGGACTAGTTCCAAGTACGGTAGCACCAGAACCAGTTGAGGTTGTTACACCAGTTCCACCATTGGCTACTGGAAGAGTTCCAGTTACACCTGTAGTTAAAGGAAGTCCAGTTGCATTAGTTAGCACACCAGATGCTGGAGTTCCAAGGGCTGGAGCGGTTAAAGTTTTATTAGTAAGTATTTGAACACCAGTAAGGGTAACTGCATTATCTACACCTGATGTGTAGTAATTAAGGTCATCAGATGTAAGAACATGCTTTACAGTTGCACCACCGTTGTGTGGAATTGCAGATGTTCCAGCACGACCACGCTGGATTGTTAAAGTATCAGAAGCCACGTTTGTTATAAAAACAATTTCTTCATTTGCTGTATCTGGGTCAATAGCAACTGTAAATTGATCAACATTTCCAACAGCCAAAGATTCTCTTACTAAAGATGCGGCAGTTCCATTTGCAACTGTCATGGTTGTAGCGTTGTTTGATAACCCAGTAGCAAGAGTTGTTTCAGTACTTATGCTTGAATATTTACGTGTCATTTGTTTTCCTTAGCGTATTGTATAGTGAAGTTTGACTGGGTATTTGCCTTGCAACTTTCCTGCTTCTTCGTTAAGACGTTGCTGGTAAAGTGCAAGTATGTACTTTGCTGAGTTAGTTCCAGCCTGTGAAGGTAATTTACTATCCGCAGCATCAGCCTCAGCAGATGTGAGGTTAATGCGACCAGCATCTAGATAAGAGAGTAACTTATAACTAGCACCTAAAGTGACTACATCTCTACACGACTCTGGTAGACCAGTTATATCTGCAAAATCTTCGGTGTTTGATTCAAGAGTATTAGGCTCGGTTGTATACCAAACTTGTACATTGCGTCCTGCCTGAATGTCATCGTAGATAGAAATAGTAGAAGTTGATCCGAATGCTGCCACGTTAGCCATAGCATCCATGCGCCACTTGCGAACTGGTAGCCACTCTCTAGTAGATCCACTTGTTTCCCATGAAACTCCAAGAATCTCTTGACAGTCATCTGGCAAAGCATAAGTTATTTTGGCTGAATTGTAATGAAATGTAGTACTGTTAATTGCCCACAGTTTAGGGAATAGGCTGTTAATTGTATCGTTAATAGCCTGTTTGATATTTACTCGTGGGAATGTAGGAGATAAAGTTACTTGAGCATATTGAGCATGTGGTGCAGGATTGGTTCCTTGAAATCCTCGACCAAAGCCTGGAATAACGTTTAGTACGCTAGAGGTCTTGTCAAATGAGTCAATCCAGATAAGTTCATCATCAATTTCAATAACACCCTTTGCAAGGTTGCTAGATGAACCAATTGTAATTGCATTTGATGTAGTGCTGATACCACTGGTATTGGCAAGATATGTAATGCGATCTTGACGCATAGTATATCCAGCGAGGTTGGAGCGTACTTCGTCAACCATATCTTTTAGCGTTGCCATTATTCCTCCGTTGGGATTTCTAGTTCTTCTTCGCTCACCTGATAGACAGGCTCGGCAATAGTTTCAATCTCTGTCTGTGTCGTCAACTCATACTCACCCTGACCGCAGACATTGCACTTTGTCACAACTTGAGCATCATCTGCATTGCGTGTCTCCATATAGTGATGACCGCAGCAGACTGAGTTGTATTCGTATCTAATAGCCATAATTACTCCTTAGTAGTATAAAAAGACAACGCCATCGCCG
>Ga0209296_1003256_pt1 | contig 11110 bp, 7 predicted proteins | sample S_130206_EF_Meta_FD_187319 | JGI IMG/M metagenome (GOLD analysis project Ga0209296, IMG submission 187319) | Freshwater microbial communities from Lake Simoncouche, Canada to study carbon cycling - S_130206_EF_MetaG (SPAdes) (version 2) | ecosystem: Environmental > Aquatic > Freshwater > Lake ...
CAGATACTCCATGCCATTACCTCGATTGAAGAGAAATGGTTTTAAGCGGGAACGGGAAACCCGGGTGCGTTTAAGTTGTAGAAAGGTGTCCGATATGAAAACCAGAAAAAAACACATTGTAGGCGGGCTAATCGCTGCCTTATCTTTAAGCGTTACAGGCTGTATGCCTTTTTCCATGGGGATTTTCACCCCAACGCCTGTACCCCCTTGGGTTACCGAACGAATGGAAGAAAAGTATACCCATAAGAATGATCACCGAACACCGATTTTGCCTCCAATCAAAGAAGGCGCTGCGCCTCCTCTTTGTGAAGATGCACCTGACGATGCACAAGTCATCAGGGCTATGCCACACATGGCACGAGGCTTCCCTTATGTGTATGAAGAGCACCGGGATGATGTTCAGATTGTGACCGAAAGGCTTGTGGATAAAATTGATCCACCAAGATTCTTCCCACTAGTTGGACCCGCACAACTTCATCACTGCCATTGGAAAGCCACTATCTATTACACCGAAGTAATAGAATCCGGGTATCCTTTTCCTGTGAAAATCAAACGCCCCAGAATTCAAGTTGTGTACATCGACAAGGATCACTTGCATCTTTACGCAGGAACTCCTGAACTCCAGAAATCTTTCACCAAAGATCTGGCTGGATACTAAACCTAGGATTCGAAATCAGCGAACTTTTGGAGAGACAGACATCATGCGCAAGCAATGGAAATTATCAGCGCAAAGACTTTTAACTTTGAGTGCTTTCGGAATCTTAACAGGGTTTTCTGTTACTGGTTTAACAAATGCAGCAGAACAAACTAAGCCTGGCGTTATCATCGCCTCTGCAAAGCCTGCTGCAGGAAAATCTGCTACAGAAAATAAACCTGAAGATTCTATAGCCCTTGCAGAATCCATGCGCATTCACATCGAATTCCTTGCTGATCCCTTGATTTCGACAACGGATATAACTCCTTCAGTTAAAAATGGCAAAATGATTCTTATTGGCAATGTGAACAATAACACCGTTGCTAATAACGCTATTGCTCTTGCAAGCAGGCTTACAACCTGCAAAGTAGTCAGTGAAATCAGAATCTGGCCTGTATCTTTTAATAAAACCACAAAAGTTCCAGTGGATACACTTCAGGCCAACACCAATAAAGTGGTCAGTACCGAATTTCAAACCGCCTACCCAAAATTAACAACCGCTGTTTCAGCAGATGGTTCGATCATAGTATCCGGCCCAGTAGTTACCATCGAAGACAAACTCGAAATCAGCAAACGACTTCGTAAAGTTCCAGGTTGCCAAAAAGTCGTCAACAAAATGATCGTTCAACCCATGCGCATGGGAAACGAAACCGTGACGATGGTAAATAAAGATGGCACCAAGTGGATTGTAGGCAAGGATCAAACTACAACTCCCACCCAGGCAATTCAATTAACTCCCACTACAACTACGAACAATGATATTACTCAGGCAATCGTATCAACAAAGCCTGCCGATAAAATTGCACCCGCAATTGTTCCTACCCAAAGTATCGTGCAATCACCAAAAACTACTAACAGCAAAGAGCAAAGGCCCCAGGTACTTCCAGAAAGTCTGGTTCCAGTAACGCCTGTTGCAAAGCCTTTACCCACTCCAGAAAAACCAGTGGATGTATTCTCGATACCAAAACTCCCGACAGATTGGAACTCGAAGAAGAGTGAACAAATTCAAAATAAGGAACCAGTAAAACCTGCAGAAAATACTGCAAAAAAAGCTGCACCTGAAGATAAAGCAAAACCAGTCACCAAAACAGTTGAAGCTAAAACAACCAGTACAACCAAAGAAAAAACAGAAGTTTTCCCAAGCTTCCCGAACCTAAACAAGAAACTAGAAAAAACTGAAGCAACTGCCCCTACTCCTGTAATTAAAAAAGACATTTCCGAAGTAAAACAAGCTACACCAGTTACACCAAAGAAAGAACTGCCAAAGCTTGCAGATAAGAAAGAACTAACTAGACCCAAAGTACTAGTTGAAAATGAAACTATAAAAGGCAAAGTAGACAACGTAACAAAATCCGCTGCCCGGACATTCATACCGGCCCATGATCCAAACGGCTCTGCCATTGTAAAATCTGATATGCTTGGTTTTCCTTCAGTGAAACTCGATGCACCCGCACCTGAAGCCAAAAAACCTATACTTCCAGAAAAAATCCCAGCCCGATATGCAACAAACTCAGACAAAGATGGCGAATATAACAGGCCTTACCTTGCAACAAGAACCCAGAATAAGCCGGTTACCAGCGAAAAAATGTTGACTGAAAAAGCAACCAACATTGCAAGTAAGCCTGCAGCAAAACAAGATAAAATAGCAGACGTCAAACAAAGTACATCTGTAGCATCACAATCCCTGGTGAAAAAAGAACTTAAACCAAACACTGCGAAAATGATTGCGAATTCAGAAACCCAAGCCTCCACCGTTTCTAATAATAAAAGTAAAACCGTGCCTGCAACTACTGCAAGCAAAAAAGTGGAATCCACCACAAACGCCAATGTTGCAACAGGCTCGATTACTTTTGATTCAGAAGAAGATACATCTGCACCTAAAGCGAATAGGCAAATGGCTTTAACAGTACTAAAAAAGCATATTGAACTAGCCTGTGGCAAAAAAGCCTCATCAATTCAAATCATTGAAAAGCCAGACGGCTCTAGAGTGCTTTTGATCGATGTAGCTCAGGGAAGCAAGCAGGAAGACTTGGCTAAAACCTTGTTCAGCATGCCCGAAATTGCAGAAAACAATGTCAGCATTGAATTCTTAATCAAATAGAATTTTGCAATAACAAATCATACCCGCACGATGGAGCGCCTATCCCGAAAGGCGCTCCATCATTTTTTTCCTACCACAACTTTATTCAATACTTTTTGAATTTCCCGTTCCATCTTATCCGCTAGATCTTTAAACGAATCTATGTCATCCATGATGGATTTCGAATTGAAACGGATAATCCCCCGCTCATCAATCAGAATAAGCATGGGAAGAAATTCAATATCCCATTCCCGATTGATACTGCCCAACCCATCCCAAAATGAAGGCCATGTCATGCCAAACTGCTGCTGGGCTTTCACCAATGCAGTTTTATCTATGTCGGAATTAACACCCAGTAAAACAAAAGGCTTGCCTTCAAATTGCTTGGTCAACTGTTTTTCGTAAGGCAAAAGCTCTTTGCATGGCCCGCACCAAGATGCCCAAAAACTTAACAGTACCACCTTGCCCCTATACTGGCTCAATTCCATTTTCACACCCGAAGCATCTTCCGCCTTGATTTCTGGCGCAATGTTTCCAACCTGCACCCCAACAGTCAAAACCTTCGGTTCCTCAGCACATCCCGCCAACAACAGCATTCCAACTACCCAATACTTACTATTCATTTTGCCTCCTTCTTATGATCCACATTCATTTTTTTTACGCTAATGCTTTTAGTGCCATTGCAATCACTTTGGATTGTGGCGAACTTTTCGGGTACTTATCCAAATCGCTTAAAGAAACCCAAGCCAACTCTTCGTAATAATCAGATGACCCTTTACCCGAAACCTCACCCATAAAAACTTTTACCGTGATTTTGAATCTAGTCACCGGATGAATCACTTTGCCTATCTCACGAAACTTTTTAGAAACCAAAGATGCATACTTCCGAGAAATAAGTTCCAAAGCTTTCGCTTCGGTCTCGCCTTCCTCTAGCGTATAATGAGGCACTTCCCATAAACCCGCCCAGCGTTGCCCAACAGGCCTTTTACCCAATAGAATCCTCTTCTTATTGACCAAAACCGTGGCCAATTCTTGCACCTGTGTCACCACTACTTTTTTCTTCTTGATCGGTAACTCTGTTACAAGGTCGCTTCGCTTGGCAACGCAAAAAGGAGATAGAGGACACGAGTTGCACTTGGGGTTAGTCACCGTGCAAACCAAGGAACCCACCTCCATCATGGCTTGATTAAATTCTCCGATATCTCTTTCAGGCAATATTTCCTCCGCAGCCTCCCAAAGAAACTTATTTCCTAAAGAGGAATCCACATCGTGCAATAATGCAAAAAGCCTTGCCAACACACGCTTTGTATTGGCTTCAAGAATGGGCAACTTAGTATCAAAGGCCTGGGATAAAACTGCGTTTCGAGTGTACCGACCCAAGCCAGGTAAACAAGAAAGAGCTTCGGGGGTATCAGGAAAAACCCCTGCATAATCTGCGATGATCATTTTCGCGGCTTGGTGCATGTGCCTTGCGCGCCTGTAATAACCAAGGCCCTGCCAAAGTTTCAATACCTCTTGTTCATCTGCAGCAGCAAGCGCCTCTACGGTGGGAAACGACTTCAAAAATCTTTCGAAATACGGTATCACCGTTGCAACTTGAGTCTGCTGCAACATGATTTCGCTAACCCATATCGCAAATGGATCTCTGGTTTTTCTCCAAGGAAGGTCTCGTTTTCTTTCCCCAAACCAGAACAACAAAGCTTTTCCCAAAAGCTTTTTAGAAGCAGGCAAAAGAGACGGCTTTGGAAGTATTGTTTCCAGCTTTTCTTTTGCCATGTACTACTTTTTTGGACGGAATTTTGATAATAAAGCTGCTGCAGCATCAGAAGTATTTGCTGTAGGCTTTGGTTTTTCTTCAGGCTTGGCTCCGCCCTCCGAAGTTGATCCAGATCCGCCTGCATCTTTTTGCGCACCCGCCTCGGGTATCGCATCTTTCCATGATGGCTTGGTACCACTAGGTGCTTTATCATCATCATCAAACAACAAATCGTCCAAGTCATCATCACCTTCACCCGACGATTTTTTTGGCTCAACTTTTTCTTCTGGTTTTGCTGCTGGCGCTGCTACTGCGGGCTTTGCTGCTGGAGCTGCTACTGCAGGCTTTGCTGCTGGTGCCGCTACTGCAGGCTTTGCTGCTGGTGCCGCTACTGCAGGATTCGCTGTTGGTGCTTCAAACTTCACTTCAAACAGCAAAGGGCCAACTTTCACTTTATCTTTTAGTTTTAGTTCGACTTCTGCTGATATTTTGTTGTCATTTACAAAAGTACCTTCAGAACTTCCCAAATCTACAAGAAAAAGTTTCCCTTGTTTTACCAAGAAAGCGCAGTGCTTGTCCGAAACTCCGGAAGCAGGCTTTAGTTGGCATGAAGGATCTTTTCCAATTCGAAATTCTGCAGCAGTTATGGGAATTTCTTTACCCATCATTTTACCCGCAGTCAAAACAACCAGACTGATTTTCATTACAAAAACCTCTTAAGCCATATGTCAAAATTCGATCATCACCGTACAATCATGCTACATCATTGCATAACATCTCATAAAATGATTATCTATTTTAAGGAAAGAGAGTTTAACAATGCAAAGAAATTCACCCAGTGTTTTAATAATGCTCCTGTGCCTGCTCGCATCTTCAGGCTGTACAGGCAAAAAAAACGCCACAAAAGCAGAAATCCCCGCTAATAAACCTACTATCGTAATCGCATGCCCTGAAGGCATAGCCCATGAGGTTATAAAATCCCAAGGTTTTGTAGTTTCTAACAGACTTGGCGCAGATCTAAAAATAATTACCCGAACTGCAGGAAAAGTACCCGATTCAGACCAAATAAAAGCCGATATCTGGATTATCAAACCTGAGGAAATTGGGGAATTCACCCAGGCTAATCTGATAACATTCGCCTCAGATTCAATTCAAGAACCAGGCGACAAAATCAATTGGTCCGACTTATTACCCCTCTATCGTGAAAAACTTTTGATTTGGCAACGAAAAATAGTTGCCCTCCCACTTGCTGGAGAAGCACGAGTTTGCCTTTATCGCGATGATTTATTCAACAACCCCATCCACCAAAATGGTTTTAATACGAAATACAACACCCCTCTGAAACCACCCAACACTTGGTCGGATTATCATAAAATTGCGCAGTATTTTTCTGAAGCTAATTTCAATTCAGGCAAAAGCTTGCCCGGTTTATCTTCCTCTGAAGAAGATTTCGAGAAAGATTTTCTGAGTTTTGCTGCTGGCTACACCAGGCAACCCGTCAGCCCCTCCGAAAAAATCACTCCAGAAATCGAGAACGCAGTATTTTCGTTTCAGTATGATTTTCGAACTGGAAAACCATTGATCAACACCACTGGATTTGTCAAAAGCTTAGAGAAATACAAACTATTACAAAAATTCCGGGCAAACTCCCCTGATACAGAATCGGGCGCTAACTTCCTACAAGGCAACGCTGCGCTTACCATTGCAGATGCAAGCTTGGTTTACAAAACCCAAACCAACCCAGCCTTGAAAGATAAATTTAACATTTGTGCCATCCCCGGCTCCGATGGTTATTACCCAGGTTCTTCGACCGAGTTTAGACCGTTACCAATAGGTAATAAAATACCCTACCTAGGTTCTTCCAGTAACCTTGGTTGCGTTAATGCAAAATCCGCATCAAAGGAATTAGCTTTCAAGTTCTTGATAGAGTTTTCAAGCCCTGAAATTGCGGAACGCATTTGTGTTGAACCTACTACTGCTGGTTACACCCGTTATTCACAACTTGACAAAATAAGACTTGATGCCTTTGGTTTAGATTCGCAACGAACAGCAAGCCTACGCGAAACTATCCGGGCAAATCTTTCCCATATCGACATTAAAAATCCTGCATTGTGCAGCAGGTTGCCTGGCTACCAGAAACGACGAACTATTCTTGTTGAAGAAATAAAAACCTATCTTAATAGCCCGAATGGATCTGCTCAAGAAACGATGAATAAAGTTGCACAGCGCTGGATAGAAATCGACAAAGCCTGGCCTGAAAAAGAGTTCCAAGCTTTGGTGAAACAAAGCGTCGGCCTAATAGCAGACTAGATTTAAATTAACAGAAATCAGACAACGAAAAGGCGTCAGCGAACTCAAGCAAGATCCATTCGGTAGTCACGATATTGCCGGAGTAAGAATCCAAGTACGACTTGACCCGCTGGTGTCCGACATCACGCATGTTGATCCAGCCGATCAATCCATAGGTATCCATGAAAACGGTCATCGCTTCGGCGTCCCTAGGCGGTAGTGATCATGCTGTGCCGCAAGGTCAGTCGGCAAATCGGCACAATCAACCACCAAGTCTCCAAACAACTCACCAAATGTAGATTTTTTTGAAGCATTCACCGGCTCTATGCGCACTCGTGTTCCTTCCGAAAGCGCCTGGGAATCATCTGGGACTATGACCCCGTTATGAACTACGCCTTCAAGTTTCATGGATTACCTCTATTGCGATGATCGCCAACAACTTACAAAACCACTTATACTCCGGCCTAGCTGTGCTGTTGGCAGGTTGGCATTTATATTATGCAACAAAGATATTTAATCACGTTTACGCATCCTGATCAAGCGCATACGCTGTATTATACCTTTTGGAAAAACCAAAGGGGCAGGTCTCTTTTACATGGCTTACTACTAAGCGCAAATGAAGTAGCAGGATCGAATTAAGCTTTTAATCGCAGACTAGAAAATTAAAAGGGTGCGGCCAACTTCTCAACTGCCGCGATACGTGGAATATCCAAAAGGGCTTAACAACAAGGGCACATGGTAGTGTTCGTCAGTCTTTTCGACCTCGAAGATGATCTCCACCTGCGGAAAGAAAGTCTTGGTTCCTTGGCCCTTGAAATACACACCCGTCTCATAAACCAGCCGGTAAATTCCCATCTGAAGTGGCTTCTTGGCAGGGTAAAGATCCGCAGCACGTCCCTGTAGATCGGTTAAACTCCGACCCAATTCCTCCCAATTCTTCCCCTCTTTATACTGTAACACGACGGCTACCCCAGCTGCTGGCTTGCCGCTGGCAGTATTCAGCACATGAGTGCTTATGGGAGTGCGCTTTGCAGGCAGATTATCACCTGTAGCTGCAGCATTCAGCAACGTTGTAAAGTAGAGAGTCAAAGCAATAAGAGCAAAACTAAACTGTTGCGTGATATGCATTTTGCCTCCGCCTTTGCGCTGACTCACGGCATCGGCCACAAAGTTTATTCAAAGATCGCAACCATAATTTAGGCGCCATTAATCCCAGTAAATTAATCGGCTAAGGATTACTTCAATCCAGGTAGCTTGATGACGAGGCCCTGATTGAATTCTATCCCTTGTTTTCCTGTGCCAGCAGAAGTTGCGATACTTAACGCATCAGGATTAATACTCAAGGAATACAACACGCCCGTAGAATTCTCGTGCGCTGCAACAAGCGAACCATCAGCAGGCTTCCATTGCGTAAGTACGCCCTTGCCTTTTGGCGCTCCACCAACTGCAAGTAATTGCTTTCCATCAGGAGTGAACCGGAGAGAATAAATCCAACCTGGATGAGAAGCAGGTTCTTTATCAGAATTGGGAAGCCCCTTGTTAACCAGATTGCGAATGAACTTTCCATCCTGAAGATTCCAAAGTTTAATCACCCTATCCCCGCCTGCAGTTGCAAGAATGGTTTGATCAGGACTAATTGCAAGTGAGAAAACCCCCTCTTTATGGCCGTTATCTGCCTCTTTTTCTTTGTATGCTTTTATTTCGTAAGCCATTGCTCCTGAAGGAACATCCCACGCTTTGATCGAACCCTGCATCGAACAAGAAATCAATCGTTTGCCATCGTTTGCCCAAAGCACACTATAAACAGGTGAAGGCTCGGCTTTGGTATGTGCATCAATTTCTTTAACCACATTACCCTTAGCAATATCAAAGAGCCTGACTTTGCCATCATGACAACCAGTGGCAAGTAAAAGGCCCTTAGGATCAAAAGCCACTACGTCGACAAAGTTCGGATGACCGAAAGATTTTTGCGGAGCATCGCCTGCGATCTTCCACTCACTAAAATTACCTGCGGCATCAGCACTAAAAAGAACTTTGCCTTCCTTGGAAAAAGAAATGGCATTGGGAATACTACCTAGATTAAGAGTCTGAACAACACTACCAAAATCAGGGGCCAAGGGCTGACCTTGTGTAAACGGAATCTGAAGCATCTGGATGGATCCATCTTCCGTACCCACTGCAACAAGTTGATCCTTGGCAAAGGTAATGGTTTTAACAACACCAGGGAGTTTGACCGTGCTTATAAGTTTAAGGTCGCTGGCTTGAAAAAATCTAACCTCAGGATCTAAGCCGCCCGTTGCAATCACTTGTCCGTTAGGAGAAAATGCAACAACACGCAAGGCATTGCCCCCTGCTTCGATAGTTTTATCAAGCATGTTCGAACCAAAGTTCCAAGAGCGCAGAATTTTATCATCGCAAGCAGCCCAAACAATTTGGGCACCTTGACCAAATGCAAAACTACGAACCGGGAACCCCGTAACTAAAACTTTGGTGATCGCAAGGTTATGAAGATAAAGAGAACCATCGGTTCCCACCGCATGAATCGAAGTACCATTCTGGCCGAATGCTACGCCACCTGCGAATCCTGCCCCCTCAAAGAACTGTTGTTCCCTGCCCAACAAAAGATCCCAAGATCGGGCAATGCCATCCATGCAAGTGGTGACAAGCTTGGTTTTATCAGGTGAAAAAGCAACCTTAGTAACATCTTTAGGATGACCCAAAACCCAAAGGTCTTTGCCGTCTTCTGTCTGCCATACACGAACATTCTTACCACTGGTAACAGCGCATCTTGTGCCATCCCTTGATAACACAACATCATTCAAAGCATCAACTGCCAAGGCTTTGTGCTTGAGGGTTTCCTTAGCGGTGGTGACATCCCACTTGTGGGGAATTTTATCTTCGCCAAAAGACCAAATGATATTATCCGCAGCGCCATAAGCTGCAGTTTTCACTGGATTCGTTCCCACATCCAACATTTTCACAATACCAATGTCATGAGAGGAAAGAGAATCTTTACCCACAACCATGAGGGATCGGGGTTCCTGCAAGAACTGAAGGTTCTTAGCCTGCTCGCCAGCGATTCTAAATACCTCTTTACCCAACGAAACATCATAAACCCTAGCCGATTCAGCAGTTTCTTTTTCAAGAACCATTGCAGCCTGTTTGCCATCCTGAGCCAATTCAAAAGAAGTAATCGGACCAACATTCCACTCTGCCAAAGGTTTATAAATATCTTGAGCAAGATCAGCAACAGCAAGAAAAACAGTTTTGCCATCTTTGCCAATGACTGCAACCGTGGATCCATCTTTTGAAGACTTGATAAACTTTACAGGTGCACCAAGCGAATTCTTCTCAGATACCATTTTGCCATCAGCATTCTTCAGAAGTATAAGTTTGCCATCTTCGCAACCCAAAACAGAAACATCCTTGTTGATCAAGGGTGCGATCACATTAATGGGAGCAGCAACACGCACCGACCAATTAGCATTAGGGGACCAGCTAAATACGCCTTTATCTTTAACCACGCCCAAGGCCTTGGCATTATCTGAAGACCATGCCACTTCTAAAATCGGATCAACCATTGGCATGTATTCCAAAGTAGAGCCCTCGGATGAAAACAAAGCCAAGCCATAGCCTTCGATTGCAGTTAGAATCTTTTTCTCTTCATTATCAAATGCAAGAGATAGGGGATTTCCAAACAAAGGAAGCTTTGCAAGTGTTTTCAAATCGTTAGCATCAAGAATGCGAATGGATTTATCAGCCATTGCGAGCAGGATTTTCTTACCCTGAGGAGAAATACGAATCTTATTCAATGGGGCATCAAGAGGTACAGAGGCAATGGGAGTAAAATCCGAAGCTTTACTTAACTTCAGGGTTTTATCTGCGCCCAACGAAAGCAACCCAGCGGGAGAAAACTCGAGCTTTACGATTTCTCCTGCATGAACAGGAACCAGCTTAGGTTCAGCTTTACCCTCAGATTCCAGCACCGCAATTTTACCATCAACCAACCCAGCAATGATTTGTTTGCCATCATTTCTTACAACCAAACTCCGCACAGGTGCAGGGAGTTTTACAGGCGGCCTAGTTTCCTTTTTGGTATCAGTTTTGATGATCTGCACCGTATCATTATTTGCAAGAACCATCACTTGTGCATCATGGGAAAAGCTTGCAACATTAAATGGAGTTCCAGGTTTAGCAATCACTTTGCCTTTGTCGGTAGAACCGATCGCATTGCTGGTTTTAATAGAGCCATCGGGAAGAATCATCCAGATGTTTTTAGAAAAGGCTTCGA
>Ga0209296_1003262_pt1 | contig 11097 bp, 9 predicted proteins | sample S_130206_EF_Meta_FD_187319 | JGI IMG/M metagenome (GOLD analysis project Ga0209296, IMG submission 187319) | Freshwater microbial communities from Lake Simoncouche, Canada to study carbon cycling - S_130206_EF_MetaG (SPAdes) (version 2) | ecosystem: Environmental > Aquatic > Freshwater > Lake ...
AGCACAAGCACGATGAGCGCGCCGACAACGATGCCGATGGTGCGATTCATGGGTTACTTACCTTCCCCAGTTGCCGGGGGCTTTTCTTTCTTCTCTAGATAATCAGCCAAGTTCAATCCAGACTCAGCCTGCTTCATAGTCACGTCAATGTCGGCGCGGCCGGAAACCGACTCGCCCAAGACATACTTCACGCGCACGCCTGCAAGCGCGCGACCAAGCACCTGCATGGTGCGGAACTGCTTATAAAGTTCGGGTGCCGCATGGAACGAAGGAGCCTGCCCCAGCACTTCGGCAGAATCTCCGGCCGCGCCCATCACGATCGCCCAACGCTTGGCACGCGCCTGCGAAATGACTCGCGCAGCGCCGCCCTTGCTTTCGACCACTAAGCGTTCCACGGCAGCGCGCTTCTCCATCGCCAGTGCGCTGTCAGCACCGCTTTCCTTCTCAATGGAGTCCAGTGCGGCAATCGCCGCCACAATGCCATCCGCTCGCTCTGGGCTTCCAGCAATGGACGCCATGGTGGCGCGCGCCATGCGGTCCGCTTCTTCGCGCAACTTACGCGCGTTCTGCATATCGATGGAAATCTCTTCAAACATGCCCGCGCCCTGTCCGGCAGGTGGACGCAGCGTGGGGACCTGAATCGCCACTACTTCCACGCCCGCTTTCGCCGCGTCAAAGCTCGCTTGGATGCGTTCGCGCAACGAACGAATCAGCGAATCGCCGCGGGGGCTGAGCACTGCGTCCATCGGCTGCGTAGACAGGTACCGAGTGACTTCACGGAGAGCGATGTCACGCAGAATGCGTTCGCGCATGTCGGACGCCGTGCGGCGAACGCGCGTATCCGAGGCGAACGCCAGCCACTCCAAGAGACCCTTGGGAGCGATGCGGTACGTCATCACAATGTCTGCGTCCACCAGCGCAAAGCGCTGTGAAACTGCAGCTGCCGATGCGTCGGGCTGCGCGTCAACATCGGATCGACCACTCAGATCCTTTTGAACTTGCTCAGAGAGCAGCGGCGCTGCAACCATGTATGGATAGCGGTCGGGATCGCTGTTCGCTTCCTCGCTCCACACATTCACCGCACCCACCTTGACTGGCCGCGCGCCGAGCACCAGGTTGCGGAGCCGAGCTACGTCTTGCACCGACGCGGTCTCAATCGGCCATGGCCACTTGAGCATCACTGTGCCTTCGTATACGTCGCCGACAATGGCGCCCCCGCGCAGGCGCACCGCCTGTTGACCCGGAGGTACCACCACCACACATGAAAGCGCTATCAGCACCGTGGCTCCCAACACCAAGAGCCACGCAGTGCTGCGCAGCATGAGCTGGTAACCCCAACTGGAAGTGATGTCGAAACCAAACTGGTAATTGACCGCCTCATTGATGGAGCGAACAATCGAGTCCGGTGCTGCAAACAGGCTGAGAATGCGTGAATCAAACGGCGCGCGCGGGTTGTCGCCCTTGCGACGCGGGCGGTACAGCGCCAGAATAAAGTTGAGAACGATCTCCGCTGCAAAGATCACTTGACCAATGCCGATGGCCAACACCACCGGCTCCAGCCACTTTGGTTTACCGAATGAATTGGCTACCAAGCCAACCGCAATGGCGGAGAGCACCAACGCTGTCGCCACCATGAACCCCGCGCCACCGCGAAGATTCTGCCACGCGGGCTGCTTAGACATGCCCGCAACAAAGCGTGAGAAGATGAATGCAATCAACGCCAACGACACACAGATCGCGAGCTGCCAACCCGTGGCGAAACCAACAGAGAACGGAGTGACGTCCACCATCGGCTGATCAGCGCCAGGTCGGAAGTCAAGACTGGAGATATAGCGTGCCGCATTGACGCCGGTGAGAGCCAACGCTCCGGCGGCCAGCAGACTGACGCCCGGGAGCAGAATTCGGTTGAGGCGCTCCAGGCGCTTGGCGGCCACCATGGCTTCGCCGGCACGTTCCGATGCAAAGACGGTGGAGTCTGCTCCAGCGGAGCGCAGCTCATCCGCCTCCATCGCCTCGATCGCCGCCAGCCGGTGTTGGTGGAAGATGACAATCAGTACTGCCCACACCGCCACACCCACAAACGCAATGGTGCTTCCCTGCACGAAGGCGGTGCTACCCACCGCGCTACCCACCACAAAGAGGACGAGACCGATTGCCAATTGCAAAATCAGTCCGAGTCCGGCGATACGGGTAGCTTGTTGGTAGGCGTACTGGTCAGTTCGCATCGGAGGGAAATCCTGCGGGGAAACGGCGGCATTCCGGGCGCGCGCGTTGGAGCGACAGGGTACTGTATTCCGGACACCACCGCCCTGTTCTGGTCCGATCAAATCACCCGATGAACTTCCTCGAACAGCTTTGGGCCATCGCCCGCAACACCGCCATTGAGTGCGTCCGCCAACCGGTGGCATTGGCCGTCATGGTGGCGGGGACGCTTCTCATCGTCCTCAGTATCCCCTTTAGCGGCTTTACGTTGATGGATGACCAGCGGATGTTTGTGGACATCGCACTCTCCACCATCTTTGTGTGCGGCACCCTGCTTGCAGGATTCTTGGCAACCAACGCACTGAGCCGTGAGATTGACAACCGCACCGTCCTGACCGTGGTTTCCAAGCCCGTCAGCCGACCAGTCTTCGTGTGGGGGAAATTTCTAGGGGTAGCGGCCGCGCTCAGCGCATGCACGCTCTTTCTTTCGCTGGTGTTCATGCTGGTAGAGATGCACGGCACCATGCCAACCGTCGCCACCGGCTACCACTATCCAGTGCTGACCATGGGCCTCCTGGCGGTGGCTGCAACGTTCGCGGCTGCGATCTGGTGCAACTACTTCTACAGTTGGAGTTTTCCCGCAGCGATCTTGGGGTTCGGCATTCCGTTGCTGGCGATCGCCTACGTGCTGAGCCTGCTCTTTGCCAAGGATTGGACGCCGGTGCTTCCGTCCGGTCAATTCAAGGGAAGCATTTGGGTTGCCATTGCCATGATGTGGTTGGGGCTATGCGTGCTGGCGAGCATTGCGGTTGCAGTCTCTACGCGCTTTGGACAAGTGGTGACCTTGGGCGTCACCTTCGGTGCGTTTGTGATTGGACTCATGAGCGACTGGCTGATTGCCCGCCCCTTGCGCGACGTTGGCGGCATGCTTGATCGACTGGGGCAAGATGGATCAGCTGGCTCTGCATTTGATGCAAACCACGCGCAGTTGGCGCTTCTCAAGGTCGCCTACGCCATCACCCCAAATTTCCAGGTCTTTTGGCTGTCCGATGCCATTCAGCAAAAGCGCGACATTCCGGTGGAGTACCTCGTGCCATCGGTGGCGTACGGAGCGGCCATGATTGTTGCGGTCATGTGCATTGCCGTGGCGCTCTTTCAGCGCCGCGAAGTTGGCTGACATTCAAACGCTCGCCAACGTTTCCAACCAGCGGTCTGAGTATCAGCCGTCTGAGGACTTGGCACGCTTGCGTAGTTCGCCCAGTTGCTTGCGGAGATCCTTGATCTCCTTCTCGATACCTTGGACACCCTGCTCGCCGATCTTGCCCTCAATGCAGGGCTTGCAGCGCTTGTTCCAAGCCAAGATCTTCTCAAGGATTTGGATCTGTGCCGTGATCTGATCTTCGGCACCTCCAGCCCGAGGAATGTTCATGCGCTGCTGCTGCAGTGCGAAATCCTTCTCACACTCCTCGTACAACTTCTTCCATGCGGCGGCCATCTTGACACCGTAGTCACTAATCTCGTACCACTCCTTGAGACCAAGAAGCGGTGCAAGCTCAGCGCCCGTGTCAGCAGTGCCCTTACTGAAGCCCGAGTCGAGGGCGTTGCTTGCGTTGAAGGTCAGGTTGTCCTTGTCGTCCGACAAGACGACTTCACCGGGAAGGCCAGTGATCTTGTCGTGGAAGGTGGGTTTGCCAGTGACTGGATCCTTGGTGTAGGTCAGAACGTCCTTTGACAGGACCATCGCCAAGAACACCGAGCGAGGACGACCATTCTTCTCGATGATGTCGCCGAGCTCTTCACGGAACTTATCAAGGGGTTCGCCGTACACACTATCGCGACCGGCAATCATCATGGCTGCACCATCGGCACCCATGGTTCGAAAGTAAATTTCATCGCACTGCATCGAAGTGACCGCGGCAGCTGAAATAGCCTCGCGAATCCATGCCACGACGCGATGACGCTCGCGCACGGACTTGATCGCATCGACAATCTTGAAGATCTCGGTCACCAATCCACCGGGACTATCGATGTCCAAGATGATGATCTGGCCCGGACCCCACTTGTCGGCCTCTTTACCCATCTGTTCGATTTCATAGGCGCGCGCAGTAGCACCGACCCCTCCGACAAACGGAAGCACGAACACGCCCTTCTGCGGGGCGATGCGGTAGCCGTTCTCATCAAGTTGGTAGCCCTGTGCGTCAACCTTGCCAGACGGCTTGCCGGTCGGCACTGCGGTGCTCGGGGCAGGCTTGCCATCGGTCGCGGGTGCTGGATCGGACGCCGTCTTTGGAGCCGCGCCAGTCGTCACTGGCGCGGCCGCGCCACCAGCGGGCTTGATGGAAACGATGGTGCTCGTGAAGATTGGACGACTCGCCTTCTTGCCGTCCGTCTCTACATCCATAGTGAGGATGCCCTTGTCCGAGTCGATCTTGGTGACGGTGCCCGTCATCGTCCGCGTTGCAAGCTGATCTTTGACCACAATCTCCACGCGATCACCCACGGAGCCCCACCAAGTGCCCTTGATGAGTTTGACTTGCTGCTGCTTGCCCGACTGAGGCATCGCAAACGCAGTGGCATGAAGTGCGGGAGTTGCAGCCGCAAGTACGGCGGAGAGTGCAATGGCGGTGAGTGTGCGCATAGGTTCTCTTACTTCGATCGCGAGACAGTGAATGAATGTTGAACGAACGGATGATCGGTGCAAGCGCGCGATCAGCCAGGACCCATCGGACCTGCAGGACCCTTGCCGCCGCCCTTACCACCGGTCTTGCCACCAGTGCCTGATCCAGACTTCTTCTGGTTGTTGCCGCGAATCTGCTCAGTGAGCTGCTCGATGAGAACCTTCAACTGATCATCAGTGAGGCCGCGCGTCCATTCCCACATCTTTGCCAGGGACGGATACTGCTTGAACATCTTCTGCATCTTCTCGAGGATCTGCTTGCGCTTCCCAAGATCACTCGCTTGCTCCATCGGCTCTTGGAAGTCTTGCATCCACTTCTTGCTCTCCACAAACACCTTGCGCCACGCAGTGTTGTAGTCACGGAAGATCTTCTCGCCACTGTCGGACAGCGTGTACTCGGGGTAGCCGAGCAGGTAGAGGAGGTCAGGAATATCAACGGCAATGCCATCCGTCAGACCCGTGTCCTCAGCCGACTTTGCAGTGAATCGAGCCGAGACTTCCATTGATTGATCGATCACGTACCACGAACCCGCAGTGTCCGAACGCCACTTGGTGGTGCGCCCATCGATGTCAGCGCTCAGCGTGCGGTCCGGGCGAATCAGCGCATCGGTGAGCTCTTGTGGGCGACCGCCGAGTTCAAGGATGCCCTTACCGATACCAGTCCATGCGCTGAACATCTTGGCCTTGATGTCAACATCGTTACCGCCGCCAAGCGACGCCACGATGTCAAGACCGGCAATGCGCGCATCGGGGGCCATGAACATGTACGGCCATGCAAGTGCATACACGCAGGAAATGCCACGCGCATCCTGCACATACATGACGGTTGGGTACGTATCCAATTCGTTGTGAAGCTTGGCTGCAAGGTCACGGTAATCGGTGATTCCACTTGCAAGGCGGCGCGGGTCGATCTTGTCGTCCTTGCGCGCACTGTCAACCGCTTCCATGTACTTGTCGTTCATGCGACCGTCGGCCGAGTTGATCCGGAAGACAATCAGGTCCGGCTTCTTCTCTTTGACGTCTTTGATGATCCGGTCATAGACCAGCCCACTGATATCGATGCCCATGTATCCCTCCATGGGGATCACATAGACGACCGGTGGATGGCCCAACTGCGTGTCCGTGGCGTAGGGGCTCTTGCCCTTCTTGCTCGAAACCGTGCGTCCAAGCGTGAACGGCGGCGGGGCCTTCACTGGTCCCGCAGGCGCGGCGGGCGCGGCCACCGGCGCTGGCGCCGGGGCGGGAGTTTCCTCCTGCTGGGGCGCTGCGTCTGGAGCAGAACTTGGGTCCGTGGCAGGTGCGTCGGACTGCGCGTAGGCAGCGGCGGAGACAGTGAATGCTGCAAGCAGGAGGATCGGCTTCATGGATTTTGAAGTTTACCCGTCCCGCCATTCTCGAACGGCGGCAAGTGCAGCATCTCGATCAGAAAAACCGCCATTCAGTTGCATGTCATATGCCCGGTCAAGCATGGGTCGAAATGCTGGTCCCGGGCGCATTCCCATGGCCACCAAGTCATCCCCGGTGACGAACGGCCCGGGCTGAATGCCTTCGGCGCGCAGTGCGGGCAGGTCAGCGTCGACGGACGCCGCGACTGGGTGCCCCTCGGAGCGCAGCATCGCCATGGCGCCAGCAAACCCCAGCGCGGCAGCCAATCGCTTACGGACCGCCCGGTCGCCACCCGTCCACGTGCTGACAATGCGAGGACGCAGGGTCAGGATCGCTGCAAGCAACTCCGATTCATCGTTCGAAAGCATGAGCGCCTCGCGCCACCGGCGTTGCCGAGCGGGCGATACATCGGTGGGGTTGCGACCGACCATCCACGCGGCGAGCGATTCTTCCACGCCCGCCGTTGCCGGAAGCGCAGCGAGGATGGCGTAGTCGCAACTGGGCGCCGGTTCACCCAACACCGCCAGCCCAAGCCCGAGGGTCTCGATGAGTTCCACAGCACGCGCCCGGCTCGGGTGCAGCAACATGCGCCGCACTTCATTGCCGATGCGTTCGCGACTCACGCCGGTGAGATCATGTGCGATGCGGCGCACTGCGGCTTCAGTGCCAGGATCAATCACTAGCCCAAATCGCGCAGCAAACCGCGCAGCGCGCAACGCCCGCAGGCGATCTTCATGCAAGCGGTCATCAGCGCTACCGATCGCGCGCAGGATGCCAGCGGCAAGATCCGCACGTCCACCGACATGATCAATGATTTCGCCGGTCTCGGGATCTTCAAAGAGTCCGTTGATAGTGAAATCGCGACGCGCGGCATCTTCACGATCATCGCTGAAGCGCACCGCGTCAGGGCGCCGACCATCCACATAGACGCCGTCAGCGCGGAAGGTTGCAACCTCGATGGAACGTCCTCCGTGACGCACGAGCATTACCCCGAAGGACTCACCAACACCGATGGCGCGGGGAAAAATCTGCCGAATTTCAGCCGGAATTGCGCTGGTTGCCACATCAAAGTCTGCGGCATCATGACCAAGAATGGAATCACGTACGCACCCGCCGGCGAAGAGCGATCGGTGCCCTGCCTCGCGCAACTTGCGTGCCACCCAGGCAGCCGCGGCGCGTGGCTCCAGCGGCGCGCGTGGCGGTAGCGGCGGGCGTGGATCCAGCGGCGCGTCGTCGGTCACGCGTCGTCTTCCCAATACGGGCGATCCGCAGCACCAGGTGGCGGAAATGCACCGCGCGTGCGCTCGCGCAATTTCGCGCGGCAGCGCATGCGCAACTCTTCAATGCGCGAACGGAGATTCTCTAAGAACACATCTGGTCCTTCAGCCGACCATAGCTCCACCGTCTCTGGCGAAATCGGTTCGCCAATTTCTGCCTGCAGCTTGCCGTGCAAGAATGGCCAACGCCGCGACTTTGGCCAAACATCATGCGCCCCCTCAATCGCCATCGGAACGATGGTTGCCTTGGCGCGACGCGCAAGCAGCGCAATACCAGGCTTGAATGCCTTGGTACGGCCATCATCGTTGCGCGTCCCTTCCGGGAACATGAACACCGCGCGACCCATACCCAATTGTTTGATCGCCGTGCGTAATGCTCCAAGATCACCCGAGCCGCGCTCAATTGGCACCGCGCCGTAACTACGAATCAGCATGGCAAAGGGGCGAAACCGAAACAGACTCTCGCGTGCAATGATGGTGTACGGGCGCTCGCGCGTGGCACTGCCGCACGCCGGCGGATCAAGCAAACTCTGATGATTGCTGACCACCAGAATGCCGCCCTGGCGCGGAAGGCGCTCCTGCCCGGTGCAGCGAAATCCCCAAACCAGACGCAAGGTGTAGAAGACGATGGTGGCGCTGGCGGTGAACCACGCAACACTCACCGCACCGCGGCCGGGAGCGCGGCGTTCCGCCTGAAAGAGCGTGATCATGCCGTCTGCACCGCTCGTGACGGTGTAAGAAGGTCCGGTGGAACAGCCAGGCGCGTGCGGCGCTCCAGTTCAAGCACTACTTGGTCAAGCGTGAGACCGCTGGTATCGATCCGCTGCGCGCCGGGCGCGCAGACCAACGGGCCATCAACACGGGTTTCATCAAGGTGATCACGCTGTTGAATGGCGCGCAATACTGCTTCGTAATCCGCGGGACGACCCTGCGCGCGCATTTGGTCAACACGACGGCGCGCGCGAACTTCGGGATGCGCATCCAGATAAAAGCGAACCACGGCATCCGGAAACACCACCGATCCTTGATCGCGGCCTTCGGTGACTAAACGCGGATGCGCGCGACCGATGACACGTTGTGCCTCAACCATAGCGGCTCGCAACGCGGGCTGGCGCGCGACCACACTCACGGCAACATTGACATCTGCATCACGAATGCGCTCAGTGAGATCACGACCGCCGAGCAGCAGCCGCGGCGGACGGAACGACCAATCGAAAGCCAGTCCTTCTTCGGCGATACGCGCAGCGAGCGCCACGCCATCATCCGCTTGCACGCCTTCATCAAGCGCAACAACCGCTGCGGCGCGGTACATGGCGCCCGTATCAAGAACCTCAAGACCAAGCCGTTGCGCAAGTTTCCAGGCAACCGAACTCTTTCCCGTGCCGGCCGGGCCGTCCATGGTGACGATCACGCCCGACGCTGCGGTCACGGCGCCACCTCGGCCTCGCCCTCAGCTTCTTCCTCATCATCAAGTTCCACCGGATCAATCTCAGCGGCAAAGAGGTCGCGGGCGAGTTCAATGTTGCCGATTGGATCCGCCTTGGCGGAGTAGTCGATACAGAGCGTGTTTTGGTACCCAACGGTGCGAACCGCATCGAGGAGCTTGGCAAGGTCCCACGCATCATGCTTGCCGGTCTTGCCGAACCCTTTGATACTGGCCTCGACGGCCTGCGCATACGGGGCAAGCTTGCGAAGCGTGCCTTCAGCGTCACCCGAGGCCGCCGCATGTGCAAAGGTGGGCATACTTCCAATACGGAAGCCGCCGATCTTCTTGATGAGGTCCGCAATCTTCTGAGGGTCGCCAGCCGGGCCAGTGCCGGGGCGCAAGAGAAGGTGCGTATCGAATCGGTCAAGGGCCACTAAGGAGCGCTTGATATTGGCTGCGTAGGCATCGAAGCTGGCGGCCGGAAGCGCGCTGAGTTCAACGGCAACCGCGGGTGCTCCAAGTTTGCTTGCAGCCATACCCAGCCGCTCAATGCGCTGGATTGACATGGGACCGGCGTCCGGGCCAAAGTCCAACGGCGCTTCGTCCACTAACACCAGAATTGGGCAACGCGCACGGTCGGCGCGATCGCGCAGACGCTCAAGATCCTTGGCGACCATTCCGCGCAGCAGCGCCGTATTGGCGTTGATTCCTTTCACGCCCAATTCTTCGGCCGCGAAGTCCGGAATCTCCATCGGCTCAAGTGCGCGCTTGGCACGCTTCACGTACTGCAGGGATCGGGAAGAAAGAGTGAGGAGCATGTGGTGGGGGACGGCCGACGAGCCGCGACTCGGAGTCTACACGCACGGCTATGATTCCCGCCTCGACGGAGGATCCGCATGTGCGAATCACCCCCGACCCACCGCATTCAGGAGAAGATTGATGTCTACCCCCGCCAACTGCCGGTTCAGCGAGACGCACGAGTGGTTCCGTCAGGAGACGGACGGAACGGTGACCATGGGCATCACCCAGCACGCGGCCGATGCACTCACCGATATCACCTTCGTGGAAATGAAGGCCGATGGAACGACGATCACCGCGGGCGGAACGGTTGGCGAGGTCGAGAGTGTGAAGACCAGCAGCGAGATCTATGTTCCCTGCGCCGGAACAGTGGTGGCAAGCAATGAAGCCGCGCACAAGGATCCATCGCTCTTGAATAGTGATCCATACGGAAAGGGTTGGCTGGTGCGGCTCTCCGGTTGTGACCTCTCCAAGGCTGCCGACTTGATGGATGCCAAGACGTACGACGCAAAGAACGGTCACTAATCCGTGATGCGGGCCAAGCCCGACAAGGCGCTCGCTACCCCGAGCCAACGGCGAGCGAGTGATGGCACATGAACACGAGCCACATGAATCTCTCGTCCGGTGCTGCGGTGCCGAAGCCGTCCGGCGCAGCATTTATCTGCGCCCGCGCGGTGCGCAAGACCTATCGAACCGGTGAGCGCCCAGTGGAAGCGCTGCGCGGCGCGAGTCTGGAGATTCGCGAACCAGGCTTCTATGGAATCATGGGTTCATCAGGAAGCGGCAAGAGCACGCTCCTCTATCTCCTAGCTGGACTTGATCGCCCGGATTCTGGGGAGATTGAAGTTGCTGGTGCGCGCATCGATCAGATGAATGAGCGGGAACTGACCCTGCACCGTCGCAAGCGCATCGGCGTGGTGTTTCAGCAATACAACCTGCTTCCTACGCTGAATGCCATTGATAATGTCATGCTCCCGGGCATCTTGGATGGCGCCGCGCGCGGTCCGCTTGAGAAGCGTGCGCGCGAACTCCTTGGAACGCTCGGCCTTGCTGAACGCGCCACTCATCGACCCGAAGCACTCTCTGGCGGTGAGCAACAGCGCGTGGCGATTGCGCGTGCGCTGCTCTTTGAACCGTCGGTCTTGTTTGCTGATGAACCAACCGGTGCACTTGATAGCGTCAACAGCGAACGCATGTGGAAGATGCTGGACACGCTTGCTCATGAACGACAGATGGTGGTTCTGATGGTGACGCATGAGCCCGCCGCGGCTGCGCACTGCAAACATGTGTTTGTCATTCGCGACGGCATCGTCGCCGGCGGCTTTGATACG
>Ga0209296_1003264_pt1 | contig 11096 bp, 20 predicted proteins | sample S_130206_EF_Meta_FD_187319 | JGI IMG/M metagenome (GOLD analysis project Ga0209296, IMG submission 187319) | Freshwater microbial communities from Lake Simoncouche, Canada to study carbon cycling - S_130206_EF_MetaG (SPAdes) (version 2) | ecosystem: Environmental > Aquatic > Freshwater > Lake ...
TAATCTCATGGCAGTATTCATGACCAATAACGTCGGCGTGAAGGTTAACTCCGTCGATCTATCAGACCACGTTACATCAGTAACAATTAACCGAACATTTGATGAGCTCGAAGTCACTGCAATGGGTGACTCAGGCCATAAATTCGTAAAGGGTCTTGAGGCATCAACAATCACAATCGATTTCCTCAATGACACAGCATCAGCAAACGTTCTTGCAACCCTTCAGGCTGCATGGGGCACAAATGTGCCAATCGTATTGCTACAGACAAAGGGAACAGCTGTTTCAGCTACAAACCCTTTATATACAGCAACATGCCTAATTAACAATACGACAGACATCAACGGCGCAGTAGGCGATCTCTCAATGCAAAGCCTTACATTCAACGTCTCTGGTACTATCGCTGTTGCAACAACAGGTACATTCTAATTCATTAAACAAAGGGGCAAAGCATGGCAAAGTTAATAGTAACAATGGCAGATGATGCTGTACATGAAATCGAGATTACTCCTCGACTTGAGTACGCATTCGAATTGCATCATAAAAAAGGATTTCATCGTGCCTTTTCAGAAGACGCCATGCAGTCAATGGTCTATTGGCTTGCTTGGGAAGGACTGCGCCTTAGTGGGGTAACAGTCAAGCCATTCGGTGTGGATTTCATGGACACGCTTAAAAGCGTGGATATTGGTGATTCAGACCCTTTGGTAGGTTAGGGAAAGATAGTCTCCATTACTTAATCGCTCGTCTGAGCATTGAGACGGCTATCTCTCCACAGGCATTGATTGATTTAGATTCATCAATGCTTCAAATGATTCTTAAAGCATTAGAGGATAGAGCTAAGGAGCAACGAGATGCCAACAGAGCTAAAAGGCGCTAATGAACTGCGCAAGGCTCTGAAGAAATTTGCGCCAGAACTCGCTAAAGAAACTAATGTCGAGTTGGTAGGTTTCCTCAAGCCGATCGTAAAAAAGGCTCGAGGTTACCTGCCTTCTAACGATGAAATGCCATCGGGCTTTGTTAAGCATGAAGTCAAGACTGCAAAATTTCCAATGTACGACGCTACGGAAGCCCGTCGAGGCATTGGCTATAAATTGACACCCACGAAGCCTAATCGACAAGGTTGGTCATCGACTGTCTCGATCCACAATAAAACTGCGGGTGGCGCAATCTTTGAAACAGCAGGTCGAAAGTCTGGAGTCTCTGGTCGTTTCAGTCCTAAGATGGCTGGGTCATTTGCGGGATCTGGAAAACTTGTTGGTCGTGCCATGTTTAAGGCTTACGATGAAGATCAAGGCAAAGCCAAGGCCGCCATTATAAAGGCGATCGAAAAAGCCGCCATAAAATTTGCTAGGGGTAAATAATGAGTAATCTATTAGTATCCCTTGTCGCACAATTTAAGGGACAAAAAGCTTTTAATCAAGCTGAGTCTGCTACAGATAAACTAAGCAAAAAAGTAAATAAACTTGCGAAAACTTTAGGCTTGGCTTTAGGCGGCGCAGCCATTGTCAAATTTGCTAAAGATTCAATTAAGGCATTTGCGGCTGAAGAAAAATCCATTGCAATGTTGTCGAATGCTCTGGATAACTTGGGCATGGGCAAGCAAGCCACTCAGATTTATTCTTACATCGAGGCTTTACAAATGGCCACGGGCGTTGCCGATGATGATCTACGTCCGGCATTTCAGAAATTAGCCACGGCTGGACTTAACGCAGCCGATGCTCAATCAGTCCTAGCCCTAGCGCTTAACGTCTCCGCTGGATCTGGTAAGGATTTAGATACCGTTTCATCCGCCCTTGCAAAAGCCGTCGGTGGAAATACAGGAGCATTATCTAAGTTAGGCGTAGGACTTAGTAAGAGTGAACTAAAGACCATGAGTCTAAATGACATCATGCTTAAACTTTCAGCCACTTACAAAAACTCTGCGGCAAAGGCAGCCGAAACATTTTCTGGCAAAATGGCAAAACTTAGTGTTGCTATTGGTACTGCAAAAGAATCCATTGGCAAAGGTCTTATTGACGGACTTATGCTTGCTACAGGTGCTACAGATATAGCCGATTTACAGACAAAGATCATTAATCTAGGTACGACTCTGGCTTCGGTCTTTGTGGCTACTGGCAATTTGATCCATGATAACTGGAGTTTAATAAAGCAATTAGGCATCGCCTTAATTGCCACGTTCACAGCCGCCAAGGTTTATGCAGGCGTCGCCGCGCTTATCTCAATCATTAATAAACTTAAGGCAGCTTATGTCGCCCTTCGAACAGTATCTTTTGCAGCGGCAGTAGCCACGGCAGCTGCGATTAACCCTGTAGCTGCGATCGCTGCGGCTGGAGTCTTGGTCGCTACCATCATCGCTGGAAATATAGCTTTAGATAAATTTAACAAAAGTAAAGCTGAGGCTGAAAAGCCTTTCAAAGTTCCTGACTTTACTGGCCTTACTGGCGTAGATTACGGCGATGCGAAGCGCCTTGAAGGCTTAAAGATTGCAGCTGCTAAAGCCCAGATGAAGGCCGCAAAAGAAGCTCTAAAACAAAAACAACTAAACAAGATTTTTGATCTTAATTACATTCAACTTTACGCGGCATTGCAAGGCAAATTGACCGATGAAGAAAAAAATCGAGTCGAATTGCAACTGGCTCTACTTGATGAAAACGTCAATGCCGCAGATTATCTATCTAAGAAACTGGCAGTCAGCCAAGGCCAGACATCGATGTTGTCCCAATTCTTGCGTACGTTGCCCGATGCTAAAAATCCATTTGAGAGCTGGGGCGATTATCTTAAAGCTATTGAACTTGAGGCCAAAAGAATTGGCGCTCTAAGTTTCGGCACAGCGGCTCCAAGTAGCGTAGGTGGTGGGGGCGCTGCAAGCGATGCAGGTAAAGTCACTACAAATACACCAAAAGTTACCGATCCTTATGCAGGTAAATCAGCTTATGAAATTTACGGCCCATCTGGTGGCCTAGGCGCTGGAGTAATTGCAGGTGTTAATGTCAAGGTATTTATGGATGGTAAAGAAATGACGTCACTAATTACGGACGCACAAGTAAACGATACTCTTTCTGGCACCTTTAGCGATATTAACAGAGTAGCCGCAAAGGGTTCAGTCGGTATCAGATGACTTTACCTGCAACCATCTCCGTTTCATTTGACTTCAGCCAAGGTGCCACTTTCGGCTATCCATTTACGGTTGGAGATGCAAAGTACGGCGTTATCGGAGTCTCGCAGTTTGCATCAACCGAGGTACCTGATCCAGTCGTCGATCTTAGCGATGTTACTCGATCAATCAAGATTAGCCGTGGCCGTAACGTCATGCGTGATACTTATGAGACTGGCACATGCACCGTCCGAGTTCTTGATCCTGATTCTTATTTCAACCCTCAAAATACATCATCACCTTACTATGGTTATTTAACACCTTTGAGAAAAATTCGCGTAGCTGCAACCACAGCCACAGCTCAAGAATTCTTATTCTCGGGTTATGTCGATACTTACAAATATTATTATCCGCAGGGTCAGGAAATTGCTTACGTCGATATTGTCTGTTCAGATGCATTTCGTCTTTTCCAGATGGCTAACGTGTCAACGGTTACAGATGCTACGGCTGGTCAGACCACTGGCACAAGAATTACAAAATTGCTTGACCAAGTATCTTTTCCAACATCCATGCGTATTACTGATACAGGTTCGACGACAGTCCAAGCAGACCCGGGAACGGCTCGCACATCCCTTGCAGCCCTCAAAGCGGCAGAGTTCGCAGAGCAGGGCGCATTCTTCATCCGTACAGATGGCACGGCAGAATTTAAGGATCGCAACGATGTCGTCGGATCTTTGGCGGCTACCCCTATTGAGTTTAATCAGACAACAGGAATTCCCTATTCAGACCTTAAGTATGCATTTGATGACAAGCTCATCATCAATCAAGCAAGCATGACACGCATTGGCGGCTCGGCTCAGACTGCCACAGACGCAACTTCATCGGCTAAATACTTTCCCCATGGCACTACTGTTACTGACATGATACCCGAGACAGATGCTCAAGTATTAGATATCGCCAAGATTTATGTAGCCACTAGAGCTGAGACAACGATCCGCATCGATGCCATGACAGTCGATCTACTTGATACAGATGTACCAACCGACACGATGATTGGTCTAGATTATTTTGATAATCTCAAGATCACTAACGTTCAGCCTGATTCTTCGACAATCGTCAAGACTTTACAAGTCCAAGGTTTGGCATGGGATATAACCCCTAACAGCATGAAATGCACGGTAACAACACTTGAGCCTATAGTCGAGGGATTCATTATAGGATCATCGACTTACGGTATAATCGGACAATCCATTATGGGATACTAGGAGACAATCATGGCAGTAGGCTTTCCAGCGGCAACAGGCGACATCTTTACGGCGGCAGACTATAACGGCCTAGTCGCCTTTACCCTTAATGCCCAGACAGGCACCACCTACACGACAGTCCTTAATGACTCCTATCAGGTACTGATTACTCAATCTAACGCCTCAGCCAATGCGATCAAGATCCCTACAAATGCCTCAGTGGCTCATCCAGTAGGTACAGTCATTACCGTACTTAACATCGGCGCTGGTCTATGCACCATCTCAGCCGTCACCTCTGGCACTACTACAGTCTTATCAGCTGGCGCAGTAGCGGCTCAGCCTACCCTTGCTCAATATAAGTCAGCGGCTCTCATTAAGACCGCGACAGATACTTGGTACGTCGTCGGAGCCATTGGGTAATGCTTAACAATATAGCGGCGCTTCATCCTGCCGCGGCTGCACTCAATTCTTATGAGTCGATCGCTACTGCCAACGGCACGGGGTCTAGTGGCACGATTAGTTTTAGCGCCATCCCTGCCACCTATAAACATTTACAGATTCGATTCTTAACACGTTCAACGCGTTCTTCCAGCAGTTCTAATATATTTATAGGGTTTAACAGCGATACGACTACAGGCAATTACTACGGCCACATGCTTGAAGGTAACGGATCGGCAGTTTCAGCCGCGGCTAAGATTGGCTCAAGCACTTCATTCATGTCTGCAACATCCGCCGCATCAAATACCTCTGGCATATTCTCAGGTGGCATCATCGATGTCCTAGATTATGCTAATACTTCAAAGTATAAGACCTCACGCGGCTTGAGTGGTTACGATGCTAATGGCTCTGGACTTATGTATCTTGCCTCTGGCCTATGGATGAACACCAATGCAATCACTAGCATCGAGATCACCGATGCGCTAGGCAATTTTGCAACAGGATCGCAGTTCGCTCTTTATGGAATTAAGGGGTAATCGTGCCAGCAACTTATGACAAGATAGCGACTAATACATTAGGCAGCGCCACCGCCACCGTTACTTTTAGTTCTATCTCAGGAACCTATACTGATTTAGTTTTGGTTATACAGACGTCGGTATCCTCGGGAACCGTCCAAAATCAAATACAATTTAACGGTGATACTGGCAGTAACTATTCGGCAACAATTTTAACTGGCAATGGGAGTGCCGCAATTAGCACTAGAAATAGCAGCGTTAGCCAAATTCTTTTAGGTTTTGACGATTATAATACTACTGCAATTGGTCAAATGACTATTGTAAACATTCAAAATTATTCTAATTCATCTACGTATAAGACTACAATACAGCGGGGATCGAACGCCAATACTGGAGTAAGCGCATCGGTTGGACTCTGGAGAAATACCGCAACCGTTACATCTGTCTTAGTTAAAAACTCAGGCGGCGTGAATTATGCAGTAGGTTCTACCTTCACTCTCTACGGAATAAAGGCGGCCTAATGCCTACATATACTCAAATCGGTACGGCTCAAGTAGTCGGATTGCTTGGCGCATCATCTATCGACTTTACCGCAATCCCTGCCACTTACACGGATCTAGTCTTAAAGGTATCTATCCGCTCAAATCAAGTATCAGGTAATGATTTTATCAAGTTAAGATTTAACTCAGATACGGGTAGCAACTACTCATATCGCCGTTTATATGGCACAGGCTCAGCGGTAGGTAGCGATAACTCAGGTGGTGCAGTTTCCTCAGCCGTATCGGCATATATCTCCACAACTGGAGATACAGCTAATACTTTTGGAAATGGAGAGTTCTATATTCCAAATTACACAGGCTCTACTTATAAAAGTGTTTCTGTAGATGGCGTGGCTGAAAACAATGCATCGGCTGCTTATTCATCGCTAGTTGCAGATTTATGGTCTAGCACTTCTGCGATCACTTCAATAAATTTAACACCTAATAACGGTACTTCTTTTGTTCAATACTCAACCGCCTACCTATATGGAGTCTCAAATGCCTAATCCAACACGAATCGAAGTAAACTGCACTACAGGCGAGGTCTTAGAGATCGAGCTTACAGATGCAGAAATGGCCGAGCTTGCCTACCAAGCAGAACTTGCAGCCGATGCTAAGGCAGAGGAAGACCGAATTGCTGCTCAACGCGCAGCTGATAAGGCTGCTCTACTTGAGCGCCTTGGTATTACAGCCGATGAAGCGGCACTATTACTTGCATGAAGCCAAGACTATCTAAGTCTGCCATTCAGTTACGCGAGCAGATCGATGACGCATTCCCCGGTCGAGATCGAACTTCGGACGGCTGGATCGGCGACACTCGACACGCTGCACGCAAGTCTGATCATAATCCAGATGAGCAAGGCTGGGTTCGTGCCATCGATGTTGACCGCGACCTTGCAGGTAAGAACGGAAAGCCCGATCTCATGCCTGACTTGGTTGATCAAATTCGAGTCGCTGCAAAGTCTGGCGATGCGAGAATCTCTTACATCATCTTTGACGGCAAGATCGCATCATCTAAAAAAGCTTGGGCTTGGCGTCCTTATGATGGGATCAATAAGCATAATCATCACGCACATGTCAGCTTTACTACAAAGGGCGATGAAGACTCTAGTTGGTTCAATATCCCGATGATAGGTGGAAAATAAATGAACATGAAACATCCAGCAATTATGTCCATTGGCGCATTCTTGGCCGTGTGGGGAACTACATCAAACTTCGCTCTAGACTATCGCGCCATCCTTGGCTCGATTGTTGCAGGAGTATTCGGATACGCGAGCCCTAAAAAGTAATGAGCGCGGTAGATATTGCGGCAATTGCCGTAGGTATAGTCACAGTCCTCGGTGGAGCAGCTGCTTATCTACAATTCTTAATCAAGCATTACCTAAACGAACTCAAGCCTAACGGTGGCTCATCAATCAAGGATCAAGTAAATCGATTAGAAGCGCGTGTCGATACCATTATTGAATTATTGGGTAAGTCACACTAAGTCCATGGCAAAGAAAAAGGTCATCGATCTCGACACCTATTCACAGTTAGACGCGTGGGCTATTAGCCTGCATGAGATGTACAGAGCTCTGCGACGCGCAGGCTTTGCTATCGACATGTGTTTAGCAATCATTGCAGACCGAGATGCTTATCCTGACTGGATCTTGCCATCGATCCCCGACCGAGTGGATCGCCTACCCTATGAAGATGATGATGAGGACTAACCATGGCCATGCGCCGAACAGTAGTAGTGCCCGATCTTCAAATTCCCCTACACGATTCGGTAAGTGTCACTAATGTTATATCGTTTATTAAAGCTTACCGCCCCGATAGCGTCCTTACTCTGGGAGATGAAGCAGACTTCACGGAAATCGGACGTTGGAGTGAAGGCAAGCCAGGCTGGTACGAGCAAACACTAGCTGAGAACCGAGACATGACCGTCGATATTCTCTGGCGGTTAGGCGAATATGCCAAAGAACAGCACATGATCAGGTCAAACCACACTGATCGGTTGTTCAACGTTATCATGAATAAGATCCCTGCCTTTATGTCTTTACCTGAATTAAAGTTTGAAAAGTTTATGAAACTGGATGAACTAGGCATTACCTATCATAAGAAGCCCTACGCGGTCGCTAAGGGGCTTATAGCCGTCCATGGGGACGAGGGTAGTGTGAAGCCCACGCCCGGTCTTACGGCCTTGGAGAGCGCCCGCAGAGCGGGTATTTCGACCATCTGTGGCCATACGCATCGGGCTGGTTTTTCACAATTTTCTGAGTCTTCTGGTGGCAAAATAAGTCGCATAATTAGAGGATATGAAGGCGGCCACCTCATGGATACGAAAATGGCGACTTATACCAAAGGCCAAATGAACTGGCAGCAGGCTTTCATTATTGTCGAGGAAGATGCTAAGGGCAGTCAAGTCAGTATTATCAACCTTGAGAAAGATGGGACTTTCGTAGTCCACGGTCGTCGCTATGGACGACCTAGATAACGAGCTCGATCGGTCGATCGATGACCACATTGACGACACAGAATTGTTACCGTTTCGTTATCTAAATAACTGAAAATTCCCCCTTAGGGCATGAGACAGTAGAGCCATCAACGAAGGGCGTTGATAGAAAGGCTCCAAAATGTTTGATCCATCATTAGGCGATGCAATCGTCATCATGATCACAGCTGCGCTATATTTCCACCTCGGCCGCATTGCTGGCCATCGAGTAGGTTATCTTAAAGGCCGAAAAGCGGTTCAGGCCTACTACGACAAAAAAGAAAAGGTGAGAGTGTGAATGCAGGTGATTTCCTTACAGAAGCAAAAGCCACGATTCAGGATCGCGGTTTCCAATACGGTCATCCGTCGGACAATATGTCCCGTACGGCACGATTACTCTCTGCATACCTCGAAGTGCCAATCCACGATTACCAAGTCGCAGGGATTATGGTATTGGTCAAACTCGCTCGAAGTATGGAGACGGGTTCGGTAGATACTTACATTGACATGTCTGCCTACGCTGGCATCATGGGACAATTACACACCGAGGAGAATGATCTTTATGTTTAATCTGGAAGATTATGAAACAGTCGAAGAAAGACTTATCAAGTTTTGGAAGGATTATCCAGATGGTCAGATTCATACTAAGTTATTGGATCAGAGTTCAGGTCGTTTTATTGTCTTGGCTGAAATCTTTCGCACAGAGGCAGATACAAGGCCATGGACGACTGGACTTGCAGAAGAAACAGTCCAAGGTCGAGGAGTTAACGCTACGTCTGCGCTTGAGAATTGTGAGACGTCTGCTATCGGCCGCGCTCTGGCTAACGCAGGCTACGCAACGAAGGGCAAGCGAGCTAGTCGAGAAGAAATGACGAAGGTTGCAACGGTTAAAAAAACTGAAGCAATCATTGATCAAACAAAAGCCAAGATGTCAGAGACGTCTGGCACTTACATCCCAGTAGTGAAAGAGGATGATCCATGGACTATCAAGCCAGCGACTATGCCGCCCACAATGGGGGAAGCTGTATCGACGGTGAAAGAGATCATTGGCGGCCAGACCGAGAAGGACATCCCTCACTGCCAGCATGGCGAGATGGCATGGAAGACCGGCACTACAAAGGCTGGTAAGCCATGGGGTCATTTCAAATGCACATCGAGCAGAATAGATCAATGCAAAGATCCAATCTGGTACGAGATTGCTAAAGATGGATCATGGCAACCACAGAGAGCGAGAGTGTAATGGGACGCTTACAGTTTATGAATCAAGACGGTGAATGGGAGTCATTTCCGACCGAGGATGAGATCCATCGATCGAAAGAAGTGATTGCAATTCTTGAGGAGTTCACATTCACTACAAGATGCTGCTTATGTAATGACTCAATTCCCTACAAAGACATCAAAGTGAATTTGACCAATAAGAGCTGGTCATGCGCTAAGTGCCACGCGGTCAATGGCCTCACAAAGCCGTAAATACAGGGGATTCTCTACCGAGAGAGTCGTAGCCAAGTACCTTTCGACTTGGTGGCCACATGCTGACATCGGTAGAGGGGCTGGAAAAGATATAACACATGTCCCGTTCGACATGGAAGTTAAAGCTAGATCGGCGTTCCAGCCAAAGGCGTGGATCGATCAGGTCACAAAGAGAGCAAGTAAAACTGGTGACTTGCCACTCGTAGTTAGTCGATTGAATGGTCAAGGGGAGAAGACTCCGGGTGAGTACCTAGCATTCATGAGATTAGGTGATCTGGTCGATCTATTGCTTAAGGCAGGTTACGGGGATTTGAAGGATGATATTGGTAAACTTAAGGTAATGAGATGCAAGATGTGCGGCATTTGGTCGTTCACTGAGACATGCAGAACATGTGAGGTCGATCCAGATGCCAACTTATGAGTTCGAGTGCGATAACGAACATTGCGAGTCTAATGCCAGAATAGAGAAGTGGATGTCAATTCATGAGCCTCATGATCTGGAATGCCCATTCTGTCATTCATCGATGAGTAAGGTTTATAGCTCTGTAGGTGTAGCGTTTAAGGGGACAGGTTTCTACAGTACGGATAACAGATGAGTTATGCACAGCTGTGGATAAGTAAGTGTAGAAACATCACTTCACGCTTAAGACACGCCCATGTTATACACATGCTTGACATGGCTGGTACTCTCAGGGCTAGAGCCCATCAGGGGCTCAGGGCAAGCCTGAAAGGCGAAGCTTGCCTGATAGCCATCGCTATTGGGATATCTCTATCTATAGCTACGCCACTAGATGCACAGGCGACTAACCAAGCAATTAAGTACGTTAAAGACTTAGCTGATTATCAATTGACTGAAAAGCAAGAATCTTGTCATAACGCTATTGTTTATAGAGAATCTAGATGGATACCTAATGCTAAGAATGGTAGCCATTATGGGCTGTATCAAGGTAGGTCTATCAGCTTAAAGAATGCCAGCACTGTTAAACAATGGTGGTGGTATTGGTATTACGTTGCACATCGTTATGGTGTAACAGAGTATGATGAACCTAATTACTGTAAAGCGTTACTACATCTAAAGACTAAAGGCTGGCAATGAAAGACCCTAGAGATAGTAGAGCTTACAGAACCAGACGCTTAGAGGTGTTAGCTCGTGATCAGTGGACTTGCTTCTATTGCATGCAACCTGCAACCACAGTCGATCACGTGATTCCGATCAAAGACGGGGGCGATCCACTTGCCTACGATAACCTTGTCTCATGTTGCAGCACTTGTAACTCGCGCAAAGGATCACGCTCACAGGGCGTTTTTTTAGCACGGACGTTCAC
>Ga0209296_1003268_pt1 | contig 11083 bp, 18 predicted proteins | sample S_130206_EF_Meta_FD_187319 | JGI IMG/M metagenome (GOLD analysis project Ga0209296, IMG submission 187319) | Freshwater microbial communities from Lake Simoncouche, Canada to study carbon cycling - S_130206_EF_MetaG (SPAdes) (version 2) | ecosystem: Environmental > Aquatic > Freshwater > Lake ...
CTGGTTATTGTCCTGGGTTATGTGCAGGTCCCATCCTGTCCATCCCGTCCTATAACAACTATCAGGTTCTGAAAAGAAGAACCTGATAGTAGCTGCAATGACATAACCCCAGGACTGGCTCTCTCCTTCCAGTCCTGGGGTCAGTGCTTTGTATTAGTAAGCCTTATGCATTAGCAGCCTTCTTTCCGTAGAGGGCATCAGCCCCCTTACGCAAAGGCTGTCCCGACACAATGTCCACATACCGTGAGAGGAACACTCGACTGCAAGAACGCTTACCCATTGTACGAATGAAGGTGTTCTTGATCTTGGTAAAGGTTCCGCTCTCAGCAATCGCGTCCTCGTCCTTGACGATCTGCGGAGTCTTGATGATGAAGAACTCATCGTATCCTTCTGAGCATTCTGAGTGAGCAAGAATGCAACCTTCAGACTTGTACATCTCACTTGCAACCAAGTATCGTTCGTGATCCATGTACGAGTTGTTCTCATTCCTACCGATGCAGAACTTATTATAAATCCCGGTAGGCAATGCCTTGTTTCCACCGACAAACATTCCAACGATTCGCGCACCAAACTTTGTCCGCATTGAATCGAGCATCGTACCGATGACGGAGTTCGACAGATTGTCACGGTATTCAATCGTAGTTCGAGTCACGGTATCGGCAACATGATTCACCACAGTCAGACTTCCTGCATCACCATAGGTGGTGTAATCTGTGGCATCGTTCACAAGGTTGAAACCATTTGGCTCACCGTCCGTGACAACCATGAGCGTAGGAATCTGCACATTGTTTGCCACAATCCACTCCTTCATAAACTGTGAAGCCACAGCCACAGTTTCCACCGTTGGGGTTCCGCTCAGACGAAGTGTTGCAGGAGTGATTCGATTACACCTCACGAAAGTTTCGTAGATAAGGGCAAGAAGTTGTTCACGCTTTGCCGCATCGTCACGGGAGGAAGCAAGCGTAATCAGTCGAGCATCACCGTAGCGAATACTGTTACGGCAGATGGTTGCTTCGTTCGCAGGTGAATCTTGTCCCTTGACGAATCCGGGTTGATTCGGAATGTAATGCTCACCAACATCGGTGAAGCCAAACACCTCAAACGGAATCTTTGCCTTCTCACAGAACCAAACCAACTGAAGAACTTGAAGGATGGCGTGTTCAAGCGTAGGCTGCATCGAACCGGAGAAGTCGATCATAAAGATGACCCCGTGATTCTTGCCGTCCTTCTTGACGATCTTCGACAGGAAGATATCGTCATGGGTGCGGTACTGATGCAAACGATCAAGGTTCAACTGACCCGTCTGCTTTGGGCGTTCACGGCGAATCTCGTCCGCTGCCTTCTTGCGCTCGAACTGAGCAACCAACTGACGAACGAATGCATCAGACTCACGGACGAAGGTACGATATGCCGTAAGGTCAGGCTTGTTGTCGAGAGTCTCCTCCATCCAAGGATGCATGGTGAACGATTCCAACACTTGATCGGTGCTGATGATCTGTCGGTTCAAGTCCTTCACTCCACCGATGACCACAGTCGTGGAAGCCAACGGCGAACCCTTGCGACTTGCCAATCCACTCAACATATTCTCAAACGATGGATCTTGGGAACCATCAACAGAGGATCCTAGTGCCTGACCATTCTGCTTGTCCTTGACTTCCTGCTTCTTGCCATCCGAATCCGGATCACCGTAGAGGTACTTTGCCAATTCGATGCACTGCTCGAAGGTGACAACGCTATCAACCATATCTGCGATCTCCTGCTCTTGGGCAGAGAGTTGAACATCAATGAATCCCGGAACGCCCCACTTGAAGTGAATGTTGAGGCGAGAGTTGAGAGTCATGGCAGTCAAGTCCAATGAATTGAACTGAAAGAGGTCAAGGTCGTTGATCTCCTTGTAGCCCAAGAAGAAGTCGCGGCGAGTACCGGGGAACTTCTGCTTCATCAACTTCTCAATGCGAACATCCTCGATCATGTTGGCGATACGCTGCAACTTGTCGATCTTGTACCCCTCGGCTTCGGCAGCGTCAAGGAGTGTACGGGACAACTCGTAAGGAGTCCACAGGGCGTGACTGATCTCATGGGCGATCAGCATGGTCTGCACCGTTTCGGAAACCTTCCAAATGGGCATGACGAGGTGCCGGGACTTCACATCGAATGATGCAGTCTCAGCCTTGCTGCTAAAGGAGAAGGAGAGGTTCTCAGACGCGAGTGCCTTGGCGAAGATGGAGAGAGATGTGTTCATGCGTATATTGTAACCGATACTGTCGTGACTGCAACCCATGCCCACCAAATTATTTCATATTAATATTATCAGCCAGTCCCATCCCGTCCTTCACAACTATCAGCAAACCCAGGAACGGTTTGCTGATAGTAGACAGCAACCCCCCACAACAAGTGGGAGGTCGTGTCTATGTTAAATTAAACACTACAAACAGCGTCAGACAGAGACTGGGTGAACCACAACACCCGGAACCATCACAGGAACTGTGACAGGCTGAATCAAAGCACTCATGTCGTAGCACTTCTTGCTGTGAGCAAGAGTACGAACATCACATTTGCATTCATTCAACACCCAGGTTGGTGCGCCCTTCATGTTGATGGAAGAAGCGATTGTCCTGAGTTCGTCCTTGGTGAAGAAGAAATTATTCTTCTTGTGATCCTCGGCGTACTGCTTTGCGGCTGCGATGAAACGATTGCGCTTATTGAGATATGGCATGGTAGTGTCCTCTTTCGGTTAGGCGTTGATTGCGTAGTTAGTGTCCGGAGCGATTGGTGCAGCAGCAACGGGCTGCTGTCCTGCGATTGGCTTGTCCATGCCTTCAGGCACAGGCAGAATGGTTGGGTCGATCTTCGTGTACAAATTGTAGAACGCCTCCTTGGTTGACGCATCGAATCGCGTCAGAGTCAACTTGATTGCCTTCTCCTTGTTGCCGAAGATGGCGAATGCCTTGCAAATCTCTTCGAGACGGCGAGTCGTGATAATGTCATCGAGTCCACCTTCCTTGAAGCCAAGACGAATTGTCTCTGCCCACTTCGTGAGGTACTGAGCAAACTCCTTGTCCACCTTGCCGAATGCACCCATCTTGCGAATGATGATACGGGCTTCGATGGTACGATCCGCGTAGTCCTGCTCGAACCAATACGAGAAGCGATCAAGGTACGCTTCGTTCATCACTCGTGTACCAACAAACCGATCAGACTCACCCTTGCCCTTGGTGTTGGCAGTCGCAACAATGTTGAAGCCCGGAGCCGGACGCACATACTGACTGATCTTCTTCACATAGATGCCTTTGCCTTCAAGCACAGGCTGCAAGCACATCATGCGCTCGGAACCAAGGTCGATTTCATCCAAGAGCAGAACTGCTCCGCGTTGCATGGCTTGAATGACTCCACCGAACACAAACTTGGTTTCGCCGTTGATAAGACGGAATCCACCGATGAGGTCATCCTCATCAGTCTCGGCGGTGATGTTTACGCGAATGATCTCGCGTCCGGCAGACGCACAAATCTGCTCGACCATAGTGGTCTTGCCGTTGCCCGACATACCCGTGATGTACACGGGAGCGAACTGCTTGGAGGCGAGGATGGTTGCGATGTCCTCGAAGTGACCCCACGGAACGAAGGTGTCGTTCTTGGTTGGGACGAGGGAGACATCAGACGATAAGAAGTTGTAGTTGTCGCTGTTCATATGTACATTGTAACCGCAAATGTTGTGACTGCAAGATTGGGTTGAGCAAATATTTGATATTATTATTATCGGTCACGTCCTGTCCCATCCACAACTATCAGGAGTTCCAATAAAGGAACTCCTGATAGTAGATTAATAAAAAGTTCCTGCCCGTGTAGGAGCGTCATATCCCATGTTATCTTAATCTTAAAGAAGATTTAGATGGTATGACCCAGACGACTCTCACGGGCAGGAACAAATAGAAGGGATGGGAATTGCACCCATATACTCACACTTATAAGGTGTGCGCTATATCTAATTTCAGCCACCCTTCTGTACGACACTAATCATACGGCTAGTGTCCAACCGTGCAACCGTAGGTTGCCGCTATACGGTTTTATGAACACCGTCAAACATAAAATATGGTATTGAATACATTATGTCTCTCCTTTCAATCAAGTCAAGCATTCCCGGTTGGATTCGAACCAACGACCTACAGATTAGAAATCTGTTACTCTATCCAACTGAGTTACGGGAATAGATGTAGCACGAGTGGGAGTCGAACCCACACTTGAACGATTTTAAGTCGTTTGTCTCTGCCTTTGGACTACCGTGCCGTAAGTCAATCTTCTGGGAACAACATGGGCGTTTCAGTTGCCTTAAATTCTTTTTTAATCTTCTGGTAGAACTCTCTGTTCATACCACGAGTTCCATTGGCAAATCTTTCATTGTCCTTGTTATCTGAGTAATCGTAGTACAACGCAGTAAGAGCCTCTTCTCTAGCATCGTAATATTCATCGATCAATTCCTTGGGTGGATTGCAGTTGCCTTCTAACCAATGCTCCATGATGCAATCCATCACGATGGTTACTTTGTCATACGCTTTCACTACTTCAATACAATGATCTCGGTCTGTCATAGTGTCTCCTTTAGTGGGATCGGTGGGGCTCGAACCCACGACCAAATGATTAAAAGTCATTTGCGCTACCAACTGCGCTACGATCCCAAACTTGGAGACCCTGTTGTAGCCGGGTCTCCACCCGCATACCTTTTTCATACGGCAAGCCAGGAAATTGGCTGCTACGGTTGCCCCACGGCAGTCGTAATTTCGAGCATCTACTGCGCTCTAGTTTAACTGACTTATGTGAGGCTGTGTATTGAAATCATTCATCCTCATCCATGTTGAGAGGAAACAGTTCGCGTTCCTTGTCACTCGCATAGTCATCATACGAGTCTACCATGCGATCCGAAAGAAGCATCATGAAGGCTGCATAGCCAACATGAATACCGGGATCCCGTCCTTCATCCCGTGCCTTGATGATGTGCTTTTCAAGAACATCAAGTCCACCACAGATGATGAGGCGAATGCCTTCATCTTTGTAGAACTGATGATTCTGTCCGCAGATCATCATCAGAGTCTCAATGACTTGTGATGGTGTTGGAACAACCATCTTCATGGCGGGGTGGTTGTCTTCCTCGAAGAATCCTTCAAACTTGTTTGTACTCATTGTGCGTTCCGTTCCTTGATGGTGTTGTGAATGGCGATGATGAACTCGTACTCTTCGTCTGTGACCATATCCGGGTCAGACATTGTTGTGAGAATGTGGTAGGCAACTCCAAGCCTAGCAACATATTTGTCGCTCTCCATCCAATCCGGAGTCTCATCGACAAACTTGCGAATGGTTTCAATCAGGTCTGAGATGTTGGTGGTAGTTGGAATCATGTTGGTATTGTAACAGGTTCGGGTTCGAGGAAGGTGACAGAAACGCCAAACTCAGAAGAAATATCAATATATTTGCAGAACTGAGCAATTTCTTTTCCCGTCCAACGCTTGTCATCAAACTTCAAAAATCCCATCGGGATGTTAACCATGGGGCAGTTCTCAATACAGATTCCTACATCCTTGTCACCAAAGTCTACTCTGACAAGAGTACGCATCACAAGAGCGAGCATTCTCTCTGCTCGTCTTTCAAAGGTCTTCTCAAAGGGGCTTGCCCTGGCTTTCTTCATATGGATGGTCATCTTGTAACTCATTCTGAATCCTCGTCAGTAAGTTCGTACTCTTCAAAATCATCTCCAACCATGCGCTTGGCTTCCGCTTGGGTGTAGCCTTCGGACATGAGTTCGGCAATCATTTCGGCTTCGGTCGGTTCGTCAAGATCAATGAAGTCTGACACGATGTTATGCGGTTCGTTGTTGGGCATATGCGGATTGTATACGATTCTGTCGTGACTGCAAGCAGGTATATCAAATTATTTTATATTCTTGTTATCGGTACCGTCCATGCCGTCCACAACTATCAGGAAGTCGAGGGGGCGACTTCCTGATAGTAGATAATAAAATAACCATCCTTAAAGAAGGATGGCTATTAGTATAAGCCCAGGACTCTAATGAGACTCTTATACTGCCGTTTCTCGTTGCACCGATAACGGTTGTAGGGTTGATCAAACCCCCTGGCATGATGCTAGTTGTTCGTTCTCCAAGCGCCAAGGATGAGACAATGAAACGAACTGTGATTCGTGAAAGCAAATCCAATCTTGCTTATCAATATCAAACGCGAAGATGTATTTCGGATCCACCTTACGAACATTCTTTGGATGAGATGTCATCGGCATCAATCGCAGGTTACGAGTGATCTGGGCTTCGCGTATTGTCCTGTCCTTCTTTGTGAAGGAAACATTTACGACATATCCTCCTGAGAGGAGAGTACGAAGTTCGGAAATGTCTGTTGTAGTCATTGTCATATGAGTATTATACCTTAGTTTGTTGTGACTGCAATTCAAGAACTAAAAACATTTCCACAATCTGCGCAAGTGAAACCGTCCGGGTGAGTGTCGGATGTAACTAACACTCCTCCCTGCAATTCATCACATGAACACTCCATGCAGATTACTCGATCTCTTAAGATGATGCCCGAATGATCAAAGCATTCGGTACAGATGACTTGTTGCACAGGATCATCCCCTAGCATAGAAGATCCACATTGAACGCATTCTACCGTGCGATCCGAATCCATTGCGGAACCAAAATGTTTATGCCAATTATCTGTGTTCCTCATATGAGTATTATACCTGGGTTTGTTGTGACTGCAAAACAGAAAGAAAGATTTATTTGAGGGCGGTAGGGGACGGGAACGAATCCCGTCCCCCTGAGCACCACCTCATTGATTCAGTTGCGGATGTTTGACAATCACTTCCTGTGCCATATTCTCAAGTTTCTTGACCATACCCTTGATGGTATCGAACTCAACACCATCAACACCGTACAGGGAATCTTGTCCTGCAAGAATCACATTTCCAAAGATCTGCCGTCCGGCAAGAATACTGCCACGAACATTGGTCTTAGGAATACGTCCGTGCGTTGAGATGCTTCCTTCTTCATCAATCCACATGATCAGATTCTTCTTAGGGGTTTCGAGGCGTTCTACATAGTCGCAATCCATCCACTTGTACATATCGAGCAGGGCGTAGTCACCCTTACGGATCTCGACCATTGAGGTCGGGAGGTTGAGGTCTGCGGGAATGAGGAGGACGGAGATGGTGGTGGGCTTCTTCATGTCGGTATTGTAACACAGAATGTCGTGACTGCAGGTCAGGGTGTACAAAGTATTTCATATTATTATTATCGGTCTAGTCCATCCCGTCCTGGACAACTATCAGGATTCAGAGGGGCCGAATCCTGATAGTAGATAATAAAAAATATCACCGTTTCCGGTGATATTTTTAGATTGAACGGAGTTCCTGCTTCCCGTCCCGCCGAGCCTTCCGGGGATCCCGCGTTTTCTTGCCCCAGGTTTTGGAGCGCAGGCGAATCCCTTCGCGGAAGGCATCGTGGACAAACTTACCGGGGCGGTGGTTCATTGTGCCTTCCCCCTGACCACGATCCAAATCAGTGCCTGCATAACGGCGGGAGCCATGTTATGTTCCCGGGCTACCGTTCGCACGGCATCGGAAATTGCACGGTACTGTCCGGTCGTGAGCGAATCTTTACCGAGCCCCGCAGCCCGACACATCCAAATGTCGATCACGACCGCATTCAGATCCCCGGCGATAGCCCGGGCAAAGGCGTTTGTCTTCAGACCATCCAAGCCATCGAATCCCTTGGCTACGCATCGGTCGGCAGCGGCGATATGGGAGCGCAGACCTTTCGGCATGATGCCATGAGCGTATTGGAACGCCTTACGCTTATTCTGATCCCATCGGATCCGAGGCGAGAATGCCGCGACTACAGCGCAGGCAGTTTCAAATGACCAATCGTGACGCGGGAGGTCACGAGCAAACTGACCCGCCTCGGCGTACCATGTCTCGGCAGCAGCACGGACATCGGGCGTAGCACACTCGGCAAGTGAGCGGAAGTTCATAGTAGCACGGCAGTTGAGGATAGCATTCTCTGCAGCGTAGTAGGCTCGGTTTCGGACGGTGGTGGTGGTGGTGTTCATGTCGGTATTGTACGCGATATTGTCGTGACTGCAGCAAGGGCGCATGAAATTATTTTAAATACTTATCCACAAGTTATCCACAGGCCGTCCCGTCCCGTCCACAACTATCAGGTTTGGCCAAAGCGAAACCTGATAGTAGACCAACGCAACCTAGCCCCCCCGAAGGGGGGCAGGGACGAATCCTCTTCGGTTGTTTCGAGCACCACCTCGTTAGACCATTTGCATTTGTTTCTGGTGAATCAAGTTGTTGCGGATCAGCAGTCGTTCCTCGTCCGTACCGGAGTGAAAGATTTCTGCAAACTGCAATTCCTGTCCCGGCGCAATCGTGTACCCGTGAGCAAGGGTAGCCCACAATCCTTGAGCGTCAGAAACTAGTTGGTAGCCATCGGCGATAATCATCTTGAGCATGGTAGTAATCTTTCTGTGTTGAGGTTAGATCGGTTGCACCTGGTTAGCACGGAGTGCCATGCCCACCACAAGTGCGTTTAGATAATCGTTCATTTCACGCTTGTTCACATAGCCGGAGGAAATTGAAGTGTGTCCGACAGCACATGACGGAGGGTACATAACCTCTTGCTGCAACTGAAAGCCTCCATTGGCTCGGTGCAGAATTAATCGGTTACCGGGCTTGGTCTGCAATACGGCGTTGATGTTGTCCACTTGAGCATACAGCAGAGACTTGGGTACATATTTCATGTTGGTAGTCTACCTTTACTTGGTGAGGTTGTCAAGTTTGGTCTGAAGAAATCCCAACGCTTTATAGTAGAACTCCGCTTCGATCTGAAAGTCTGAACCGTATTCATCACGGTAGGTGTACCCGTTCAGTTCCAACCGAGTCTTCACCTTCCTGCGAAAGATCATATCCTGGAGGATTGCGATTTCTTTCGGGTTCAGTTCAATTGTCCGGGTTGTCTTTCGGATCCGGGTAATTTCGAGGGTGCTGTTCATGTCGGTATTGTACCTTACTTTGTCGTGACTGCAAACGGGGGGGACTAGAAATTATTCATTTCTTTCTAGTCCCCACCTTCCAGGGTTCAGACTGCCTTCAGTTCGTACTTCAGGTATTCGTCAAAGTCGGGGGACGATACGAACTCCTTCCGAAGTGGCTGACCGTTCGGACGGCGAAGTTTCTGATTCGCCTCCGAATCGCGAGTGTCGATGTGGTTAGCCGCAGCCAACATCGTGTACGCCATCTTGCGGAGTTCGTCCGCGGTGTATGAGCAACGCACTTGGTGATCGGTATCGAGCGAACGGGTGGACACATCAGCCATGTTCGATCCGTTCGTGTGAGCGATACGCAAGCCACCGACATTCAGGTCTGCAACCCAACCCCAAGTATTGCCACACTCAACACGAGTGTAGTTCGAACGGTTGCGGATGGTGAATTCATCCACGACCTCGGTCTTGAGGGGGGAACGGAGGCACTCGGCGAAGCGGAAGTTAGAGGCGAAGAGGTCAAAGACGGTATTGAAAGTGGTGCAGAGCATGAATGAATTATACATGATATTGTCGTGACTGCAGCCCCTACGCTACAATTTATTTCATATTGTTGTTATAGGCCGCATCCATACCGTCCAACAACTATCAGCACAGCCCTAGAGGGCTGTGCTGATAGTAGATCAATGAGATCCACGCCCCCGAAGGGGCGTGGATCTTGTCTCGAGCACCACCTCGTTAGACCAGTTGCATTCGTTCAAAGTTGTTTCCGATCATCTTCTGATCGGATGCGCTGCAGAGGCTGAACATCTTCGCGAACATCAGTTCTTGACCGGGGTCAATCTTGAAGTCCATGCATAAGTAAGTCACGATGTCCTCGTGGTTCCAAATGATATCCTTGGAGCCGTCATTCCGTGTGACCCTGAGTTTGCCTGTGAGTTCCATGGTAGCAATCTTTCTGTGTTGAAGTTTGTCAGTCCGGGGAAACCTACCCCGCCTCTGCGTGCCCATTGTCATTCGAAGTGGGGTTGTCCACTTAGGGGCGGTGCTTCGGGCGGGGTAGGTATGTAGGTATTGTACGCGATCTTGTTGTGACTGCAGCCTCGGAGGGAGAGAGAATATTTAAATTCTCCCCCCCTTCCGGGTTAGTGGTTGACCGTTGCGCAGACCGCATCGATGCCGCAGAAGTCAACCCGATCCACGCGGAAGGCACGGATGGCACCCGCGCAGTAATCGTAGTACACGATGGTTTCAAGTGCCGTCTGACTGAACTCCGAATTCTTGATCGCGGAAAGATCGCGCTTGTCTCCGAGGCTAGCCACAAGCGTAGGGTTGCGAGTGCAGAGTCGGCTCGTCTGCGTACCATCTTCCTTGCGGTACATCACGCGCAGCCAACCGGAGTCAAGGACGCTGTAGAGGTACGCGGAGCGATCAATCGGCGAAGTCGGCAGGTCGAGCAGGATGGCACGGCATTCAGGCTTCGCGGTCGAGGCTGAGAGGTGAAAGTGGATCGGACGGGTGGTGGTGTTCTGTAGCATGAGTGTATTGTACGATACTTTGTTGTGACTGCAGATGGGGAGCACAAATAAATTTAGATAAATTGGTGACGGCCTGCGGCCTGCAGTCACAACAAAGTATCGTACAATACCGGCATGAGCACCAACAAGATTCCACAGCGTACCCCGTTTCAGCGTGACCAAGATTCGATCAATTGGATGTCGAGACGCATCTTGAAATTGGAGGCCGAGGTGGCCGCGTTGAAGTTTGCCGCGATGACTCCGCAGGAACTCGACCAACTCGCTGCGAACTTGGCAGACAACGATGCGTTCTGCGAAACCCTGAGCTGCAACAAATAAACTTCACCCACTGCGCTGCAGTCACGACAAAGTATCGTACAATACCGACATGGCAAACACCACCACTACCGTCAATCACTCAGACCTCCCCTGCACCTGCATGAGCATGGATCAATATGTAGACGGGCTGTGCCCCGGATGCACCGAAGCCGCAGACCGCGATGCGGACTTGAAGGAACACTTGGA
>Ga0209296_1003269_pt1 | contig 11082 bp, 20 predicted proteins | sample S_130206_EF_Meta_FD_187319 | JGI IMG/M metagenome (GOLD analysis project Ga0209296, IMG submission 187319) | Freshwater microbial communities from Lake Simoncouche, Canada to study carbon cycling - S_130206_EF_MetaG (SPAdes) (version 2) | ecosystem: Environmental > Aquatic > Freshwater > Lake ...
TAAAAGTAACTCAAAAAAATATTATGAGAAAAATAAAAAAGAGTTATATGAGAAAATTGACAAAGAAAAAAAGAAAATAAATGATAGGAATTATAGAGAAAGAAACTATGAGATAGTTAATGCTAAAAAACTTGAATACTATTATAAAAATAAAGAAAAGATATTAGAGAGTAGAAAAGAACACTATGAGGAAAATAAAGATAGACTCAATAAAACAAGTGATAGAAAAAGAGAAATTAGAAGAAAATCCTATAAAAAAAGAAAATATCAATATGTTTGGCGTGAGATTCTTAGAAAAACCATATCTCAACTAAAATTGGAAAAGACTCAAACGACAAAAGATATACTTGGATACTCCTATGATGATCTCAAATTAAACATTGAGTCTAAATTTGAAAACGGCATGTCATGGGAAAACCATGGAGAATGGCATGTAGATCATATAATTCCAATATCTTTATTCAAAGAAGGAACAGATGCTATGATAGTAAATAATCTAAATAATCTAAGACCAATGTGGAAAATTGATAATATCAAAAAATCAAATAAATTAATTTTAGATGATGAACATAAATATCTATTGGATCAAATGATTGATTACCTAATTGTTTAATACTTCGTCAATTTTATTATCTCTTTTGAAAGCTTTATCAACCGTAGTTGAGATATCACTGATTATATCTCTAATAGCATTATTTGTTTGGTCGATTTTTCTTTGTTCTTCAATATCAAAAAGATAGTCAAAGATATCACCAATAGACTTGTTACATCTACTAGACAATAATTCAGATTTGAAATACATAGATTTAAAAGATGAATAACCACGAGTACTTCCATTAATTGAAATACTATACTTGTAGGTGTTCTTTGAAAATATTTTTGGTACTAATTCTCTTACTATTTTAATATTAAATGAAGAAATTTCAGTTTTAACATCATCTGTTTTCATGATTGAAATACTATTTGATTCCAATTTACATAAACCTTTTGATGTATCTTCTTCTACACTAACACTTGGATTTTTACTTTTGATTGAAAGTAAAATATTGTAGAACAAATCATATTGATTTTGCTCTGAGATTAATTTTTCTACTATTGCCATTAATTTAAAATTTGTTGTAATTTACGATCTCTTCTCATAGAATCATCTACAATTAATTCTATATCTTTTTTCTTTACCCACTTATCTTGTAGGAAGTTAATGATTGAAGATTTGTTTTTTGGATCTTTAGCAAACCTATCATTTGATGTAAAACCAACTGCCTTTACTTTTACTTTATCCATTGATACTTCAACTATTTCAACCTCATAAGTAACTTCAAAACTTTCATTTGTATCTACTTGTTTCAATCCATAATCAGGTAGAATTGCTCTATCACCTGGATCAATTGAAACAAGTTCTTCTTGAGATTTTTTTGCCTTTTCAACTTCCAACTTCATATTGGATAACTCTTTTTGTAAGTTAGTATTTTTTGAATATAACTTACCAATAAAGATTAAACTAATTAGTACTGCGAAAGCCAATACTATTAATGCTAGTTCCATAATTAAATTTCTTGTGCTAACTCTGAATAAATAGGCGAACGTCTAACGATTTCACGGATAAGGTCTAATCCTAAATCTTGTAATGCGAATTTTAAGATAGCATCATCTGTATCTTTTTCAACAATTTTGCCTTCACATAGTTGTTTGATATCAATTCTAGTGAATCTAACATCATATGTACCTGACGCAGTACTTTGGTGTCTAATGAATCCGTTTTTACATAATCCTGTAAATAATAGTTCCGTCAATAATGTTCTAATTTCTCTTTTTTCCATATTGTTTTTATTAGTTTTTACTATTAAAGTTTAGTGATCCAACACAAACATTTTTACTTGTTATATCCTCTTTATAACCCCAAGTATCACTTGTTATCATATGACAAGCATGTTCTTTGTTTTTAATCTTACCAATCTTCTCAATTTGTTTAACATAACCCGGCCATGCTTTACTATGAGGGTTGTTTTTAGTCCAAGGACATTCCTTACAAGGTTTTCTACACATCTAATAATATATTTAATTTAATTTCTCTATACCTATCTAAGTTTGCTTCAAGTGGATAACAAACAACTCTTAACGCTGAATCAAATGCTGAATCAAAAGTTGGAAAAACTATCTCATTATCATTACCATATCCACCTGAAGCATGTGTTCCACGTTTTCCTGGTATCGAAGAACCAGAGTAAATCACTTCATAAGAATATCTTTTTTCTCCGTTATAATCTTTATCACAAAAGTGTGATATTTTAACTTTTACACCATCTATTAAAAATATCTCGGAATAAATATATCCAAAGTAATCATTATATTCAATTGAGTTTTCTACTTTATACATTTGTTTATTTTATCTTTTCTTACTTCACTTCTAATTTTTGATTGGATTCTATTTAATGTAATTGTATCTGACTCAGTAGTAGTATAACTTTCGTTACAAGATTTACAATCATAGGATAACATATCAACAGATATATACTTACCTATTTTATTAATATAGATATCATTGGTATTTTCAATAAGCATTGACTCTACCCCACAACTTGGACAATGTATTAGTTTTTCTAACATATACAAATGTAATTAAAAATAATGAAATTTTATAAAAAAATACTAAACTTTTTAAAACTTAGACAGGGCTTAGATATATAACAAACATACGATAAAATCGTAATAAAAAAAACAATCATAGTATGAACAAAACAGATTTAGTAAATCAAATCGCTAAGAAAACAGGTTTAACTAAAACCAAGTCTAACGAAGTAATTGATGCTTTCGTTTCATCTGTTACAGAATCACTTACAGAAGGTGAGAAAGTAACACTTGTTGGATTCGGTACTTTCACAACTTCTAAGAGAGAAGCTCGTAAAGGTAGAAACCCTAAAACTGGTGAAGTTATTAACATTCCTGGTAAGACAGTAGCTCGTTTCAAAGCTGGTTCTGAACTTAGCAAAAATGTTAACTAATTAACACCTAATTAGCATAAAAGAAAACCCTTGATTAAATCAAGGGTTTCTTTTTTTATCCGTTCTTTTTACATACATTATACACTCAGTTCCTGATAAAGTCTTTACAACTTCTCTAACATATTCTTTACCCTCATATTTATCAATTAATGGTAATAGTTCCTCTGGTACATGAACAATAGCTCCTGAGAAAATTGAATGTTTATCAGCTGGTATAGCAAGTTTATAATAACCATCATTGATATAACATTCAATTAAATCCCATCCAGAAATATAATCTAAATCTGGTTCAACATAGAACTTCTGACCGAACTCATTTATTTGAACATGAGGTGAACATAAAGTTCCATAAGAGAATAATTTAATCATCTTTATGTTAATCTATGTAGTTATTTAAAAATATTTTTTCGTGATTGGAAAGACTATCGTAACCATTCTTAGATATTTTATCTAAGATACTATCCATCTTTTTTTGTTTTTTAGATTTCAGTTCATTGAACTGATCATCAGTTAAAGGTCTTCGACTTTTAGTTTCAGTCTTTTTATTAAAAAGACCACTGATCCAATTTAATAATTTCATTTTTTGATATTTTTATTATAATCCCAAGGGCAATTCTTACACGAGTTTTCACAACACTTAACTCTTATCATTCGGAGATACTCTTTTGTAAATACTCTCAACTTAACACCATTGATTTCTTCCCAATTGAAATCTACTCCTTCAATTAAATCTTCTATATGAAACCTTTTACTATCGCACATAAACTATATATTTAATCTTTTAACCAACCTAATTCTTTAAGTGCGTAATAGATAAATAATCCAGCGAATATACCAAGTAATATATTCATAGTAGATATAGCAAAGACTAATAGTAAAGAACTCAATAGTAAAGAAATAGAAGAACTAATCATAACAGATGATTTTCTATTTTTACCTATTAAGTAAAGTCCGTCTCTCAATAATCTACCACCATCTAATGGATAAATTGGTATTATATTGAAAATTAAAAGTAATAAATTAACATTAGCGAAGTCTGTGATAAACTGATTACTATACCCTGCTGATATAAAAATAAGTGAAGCAAAACACAATATTAAATTACTCAGTGGTCCAGCAGCAACAATCTTAATGGAATCTCTTTCGTGAATTTGAGAAAGATTCATTTCAGCGGCGCCATTAAATAATCCAATGTAAACTTTGAACACATTATAACCCAATTTATTAGCAACATAAGCATGTGCTAACTCGTGAACTAAAATAGAAATGAAGATGGCTATAACATAACTAAATGGTAGCCATGCAAATAGTAATAGAAACCAAAGTTTGAGATAAACCGGTATTCTTTGAAAATCGAAAAGTTTAATTTGAAAGTCCATATTTTATTATTAATTTATTTTAACAAAAATACAAAAATGATTTTGATAAATCAAATAATTGATATAAATGTTTAAGATTTTAATATATACTCTGTTAAAAGATGACTTTTATACAAATAAATTTAATATATAACTTATGAAATGGATTAAATCTAGAAAACAATATCTTAATGAAGCTAAGATTCGTGATGTTATCTTCCCTAGACAAGCTAAGGAAGTAAGTAGAAATTGGAGTGAAAAGTTCCTTGATTATGAGGAGGTAACACCAACAACTAAAATTAAACAAGGTAAGTGGAAACTATCTGATGAAGATAAGAACCGCGTATTAGGTAAATTCTTTGATTGTGATATGAATGAGGTTTATAAGGTATTTACTGAGTTACCTGATAAACTTACTGATATATTAGGACAATCAATTAGTACAGAGTTGTTAAAGAGTGAAAAACTTACTACTATTTTCAAAGATTTTAACATTAAAAATCCAACTATTGACCAAATAGTTTACATCTATGATAATGTATTTAGAAAATTATCTTTATCTGAAACTCAAGCAACTGAGATGATACAAAAAGATGAGAATGGTAGACCAGTTAAAGATGAAGAAGGTAATATGATTAAGATAAAGAAAAATGCAGGTGACCCTATCTATTCAAACAACTTAGTAAACATTAATGCCTTTGTTGAAGATTATAACAGATGTTATGCAAATGATAAAGTAGAAAATGGTGTATTTAGTAATAGAAATATCAATAGCTTAAGAAACTTAGCAAAAGAGGATCATAACAGAGAGTATACAACAGATTTTGAAATATTCAATAAAGATATTTATTTATCAATATCTCACAATCCAAAAGATATATTAAATATGTCAATTTCTAAATTCTATGCTTCTTGTCAACACTTATATGGTGGTGGATATAGAGACCAAGTTTTAGGTAATGTATTTGATCCTAACACTATTCCAGCATTTTTAGTATTTGAATCTCCTCTTTTCTGGGGTGATGATAAAATATCTGATCAACTTCCTCTTTCAAGAATGATGATTAGAAACATTGAAACATTTGATGATAATGCTGATGCTAAGATATTCTTTGATAGAGCTTATCCAGATAGAATGAAGAACATTTTTAATGAGATAGTTGAAAAATATTCTGAAAATAAATCAACTATTGATGATAATGATGGAGCAACTTATTTATTTACTCCAGATATTGATCCAGGTGATTCAATTAGAAATCCTTATATGGATAGACTTGGTCTAAGAACAATGCCATATATTGGTAAAAATACAAAATCTCTTTACTTAAATAGATTAAATGACTGGTCTAAATGTAGAATATCTCCTGATGCTAGAATAAAAGAATTAGTAATTGAAACAACTGATATTCCAGAAGATTTATTCAAAATCAAATTAAACCCAGAGTGGATTAAGTTTAAGTATTTAACTATAAATACTTTAGAAAACTTTAGTAAAATAAAAACAGATTCATTAGCATTTGATAAGTGTAAATTTGATACTAAAATATTTAATGATGTCAATTCTACTAACCCAGATATAAGTAAACTACAAATAATTAGTTGTGATTTAACAGGTGATATGAACTTATCTCAATTCAAAAAACTTGAAGAGTTACATGTAATTTATACAATTGACTCATTAGAAGAATTAAAAGATTTAACAGAGAACTTAAGTATTAAGAAATTAGTTTTATCTGGTGACTTAATTAAAGATAAATCTTCAAAAGAATATATCCAAGTAATAAGAAAACAAGGAATAAAAGTAGAAATAGTTGGACCAGTAATATAAATAATTAAATATGAAGAACTTACAATATATAAAATTATTTGAAGCTTTTGACTCAAATATTTTGTCAAAGACACTTGGGTATATAAAAGATAAATCTGAAAAACAGAATTTTTTAACAACTATTAAAAGTATTTGTAATCAAATTAGTTACCCACTTTCTCAATTAAATGATGATTTTTTTGAGTATTTATCATTCAAGAAAGCACTTGAAAAAGCTGATATGACTGGTGATGAGCCTTGTGAAGCTACAAGTAGATCAGAGTTTCCTCAATATGCTGTTGAAGGTGAGAAATGTACAAATGGTAAAATCAAAAGACAATGGGGTGCTAGAGCAAGAGAAGTAGCTTGTCCAGTTTGTGGTGGTTCTGGTGTTAAACCAAAGAAATCTGAAGTAAAATTATTAAAATTTTGGTTTGACAAAGATGGTAAATCACAAGGAATTACTGCAGTTGATGGTGTTATTAGACCTATTGGTTATGTTGGATCTGCTAAATATTCTAAAAGACTAAGTGATTATGAAGTTGTTAAAGCATTATCACATGAAGATGTTCAATCATTAAAAACAGGTGCAATTATTAAAACAATTATTCAAGGAGTTGAAATGATTTGTTATATGTTTAAAGAAGGTAGTAGTATTTATGCTATTCAATCTCAAGCTTCTGGGTCAACACCAGGTAGTGGAAGTTGGAGAAGTATTGATAGATATGCTTGGAGAATGGGTAGAGGTGAGTATAGAGATGCTTACTTATTAAAACCAATAGTAAAAGATAAAGATAAGATAGAAGTTAATCCATATGAATGGAATGTTGGTTTATATCCTAGAAGAAGTTATAGTGGATTACAAATAGATTCTCATATCGATGTAAAGAATCAAATAAAGGATGCACACTTTGCTATTGTTTTGGATTTTGGAAAGATTAAAAAATCAGAATATAAAACCACTGGTGAGATAAAAGACGAAAGAGAAGAATCTAAATCTGGTTCTAAACTAGACCCTGAACAATCAGATGACAGAATAAGAAAACAAAACATAGAAAGATATATATCAACTTTAGCTAAGAGCTTAGATATTTCTTCAGATATAACAAATTGTGATAAGTTGATTTCAAGAGCATTGGGATATAAAAACGCATTATATATGATCAGTTCAACTAATATTACTTCAGATATATCATATGTTATTGAAGACTATTTAAGAATTCTTAAAGAAGATTCAGATAAGTCATACTATATAACTAGACTAACAGATAGAACGAATAAACTATTTAAAAATGGTTTAAAGCAATCAAGTGAAGTATCAAAATCACTAAAGATTATTAAAGATAAATTAAAATCTGATACTAATTTGGAACAACCAGCTGAAAAGTATATAGAGTTTATAGATTCAATTAATGATTTAAGTTCAACTATCTATGACAAGATTAATGAAACTCATATTGAGTGTATAGAGGATTTTGAAGTTGTTAATCAACTTATCAATTCTATTAGAAATGTATTAAAATCGGATAGATATCCTATATCTAGATCTTTAAGTTATTTTGTAGACAAGCTTATGAAAGAACCTGGTGGTTCCGAAAATACAAACAGAACATATACATATCTTGTAGATGATTATTATGTTAAAATAGATCAATCATTAGAAAGTATTGTAAGAGTTAAGAAGATTATTGAAAGAATGTAAATTATTTCAATAATCTATTTAATTGTAAATCTCTTAGTTCGTCACTTGTTCTGTGAAACCACCAGGTTCTTTCATAAGCTTGTCTTAGTTGTTTCCAATTTGGCATTGAATCCCAAACACCATAAACTAAAAGACTATCATCCCACAAAGGTAATCTTTCAATCTCTGTTGGTAATTCACCAATATAATTTTTATATGGTTTACCATCATATTCATAATCATATTTAGTATTCCATTCCCAAGTTCTACGATAGTCAACCCATTCAACTTCAATTGTTTGGTCACACGGTAAAGCATTTAAATAAAGACCTAACTTTGGATAAAATAATTCATGATCGTGAGGTTTATTGGATTTATATCTACCATCTAATAGTTTCTCATAAAGAAAAAACTGACCCATCTTTTTAGGAGAATGATTACTGTGAAAGAAGTCATACTTTTTAAAGTGATTATTAAATTCTTTTTGGTCCACAACAGTAACATCGGGTCCATTTCCTATAGGTAACGAACCATCATCTTCTAAAATGAAGATTGATTTTATCTTACTCTTTAATACTTGGTCTTTTGTCATATTGCAAATATACAAAACATATTTTAAATAAGATATATAAATTATATGGAAGAGCGTATTAGAAAGATAGGCGAGGTTAAAGCAAGTCTATTCAAAAAGAACTTTGACCAAATCTATGACTACTGGAAAGATAAAGCTATGTTTGAGTTAGGTTATGGTGGTGAACTTAAGTTTATTAAAGAACACAATCGTGTATTTATTTATATGATTCTACCAATTGAAGATAACTTAAAGAAAATAGATCCGAAAGATTTTAATGAAGAAGAAGATTTAGATGATTTAGATTTATAACTTTATTTCCATTCTTAAATGTGTAAGGCTTATAAGATCACCTATAGTGAAATCTTCTTCTTTACACCAACCAACTCCAAATTCTATTCCACCATCATAAAACCTCAAAGGTGATTCCGCCTTCTCCCATCTGTAAGCATTTGGATTTTTATCTATTGGATCATAAATTGATTCTGAATAATACCATTCGGTTAATCTAATAATAGCATCTTTGATTTCTCTCCATATAAATATATTACCTGGGTATTTACCACTTGGTGGAGTTGGTGTGTTTGGTATAACTCTATCTTCAGAACCCCAAGGTCTTAATACACGAACTTCTAAGAAAACATCTGTTCTTTTTGTTCTTCTTTGTAGTGTATCATCTTCAACATCTTTTGAAATTCTACTCATTTCAATTTGAAAACCTTCATCTTCCAACTCAAGTAAAATATCTCTAACATTATCTTCAAGATCTTGAATACGAGATTCAAATAATTTATATGGTTTTAGATGTCTCACTTTTCTTCTCTTCTTTTTTTCATTAAATCCTTAACAAAGTCTTTAATTTCATCACTAACATCAGTAGTTGGTAAGAAAGCATATCCTCTCATTCTTGAATACCATTTTATTTGACCAATAACATTACCATCTTTAGTAACATTATAAGTATCGGTCTTAGCGCCTTTCTTTTTAGGTTGTAAAGTAAATTTCAGTTTTGAAACTTCTTCTTTAGATTCAAATAATTGGTATGTTTTTAAGTGTTTCATCTTTTTCTGAAAAGTAATTTTAAGTAACAAGTCTCATCTATGCCATTGAATAATTGATTAGAGAAAGATCCTATGCCTAATCCAATGTTTACTGCACTCAATATAATTTCAGTTCCATCAAAGTCATAAATAATTGTTGAAAAATCATAACCCTCTGATTCCATATAATCATATACTCTTAAAAACTCATCTTTATTATCTGATGGTAAAATACTAATCATATCAAGGTCAGCATACTCATCTCCTAATCGAATTGAACAAACCGTTTTTCTACCAACCGTAGTATGTCTAACTTCAACCGGTATGTGTCTATCTGAAAAGTCGATAAAGATATCTTCTAGATTTCTTTTAATATCTTCTTCAGAACTTAACTCTTCATTAAATTTTCTCAAATATTTCATTTTAGTAATCCCCACATATTTTCAACATTGATGTTATAATCAAGTAATATATTCTCTATCTCTTGAAAATTAATATCATTATAATCTAAAATTGAAACAAGCCTATCACTATTCTGACCTTTAAATACTTCCCAACTATCACTAAAATCATAACTACTAGATTCATCTGATGTTAAATTTTCAACCGCATAATCTAATGTTTCATGAATTGATATGTAAGAACTATAATTCAAATCAATCATCATATATTTACCACCTTCAGCAAAATTACCTGGATAATCTGGGTGTTCTATTGTATCAGATAGTTGTATAAATAAAACACTATACACACGATTAATAGGTAACTTTTCAGTGACTGGACTAACTTTAGCCTTCTGAAAAGATTTCTCCATCGAGTTGGATTCTTCAGTACTTAACTCTTCATTAAATTTTTTTAGATGTTTCATATCTATATTTATATTTTAATCCAATTTCTAAACTTCATGATTGACTCTTTCAAAGACTCAACAAAGTTAAATTCTTTTAAGAAATCTGGGTAAGCATTCTTATATGATTTTTTACTTTCATCATTAGGATCTTTAAGATATTGCCAGTTAAATGATAAAACATCAGGAGTTTTGAAACCAAAGAATTTAAGAACTTCTTTCTCTAACTTAACAGCTTCTTCACCATTCCAGTTCTGACCAATAGCAATAATACCAGTTTCTTTATCTTTAATTAAGTTAGACTCACCTAAAGTGGTATGTCTATTTTCTAACCAAGTTAATCTTTCAATCAATTGAGTATAGATAGCATTCATCTTACCCCAACGGATAGAACCAAAGAAGATAATTATATCAGCATCAAAAATAGCATTTGCTACTTTATGCATTTCATCTGATTTATTATTAATTGATGCCCAACATCTGATATCTCCAGTTGGATTCTTAGACTTATCTTTTAACATAGCATCTTTGACACCACAACCATTTCCTTTATGATTTGATACATTACCCTCACAAGGAAATATCTTTAACTTAGAGACGTTTATAATATCACAATTGTTTAATTTCTTTCTAAGTTCTTCAGCAATAATAGAAGATTTAGGAAGTTCTTTTTCACCTTCCCATCTGTTAGAAGTGGTTAAGAAAAGAATTTTCTTTCCTTCTTGTTTCTTTAAATAATTATATAATTTCTTTAACTTATCCATACTATTTTACTT
>Ga0209296_1003270_pt1 | contig 11081 bp, 8 predicted proteins | sample S_130206_EF_Meta_FD_187319 | JGI IMG/M metagenome (GOLD analysis project Ga0209296, IMG submission 187319) | Freshwater microbial communities from Lake Simoncouche, Canada to study carbon cycling - S_130206_EF_MetaG (SPAdes) (version 2) | ecosystem: Environmental > Aquatic > Freshwater > Lake ...
TCATAGTCAAACAAAGACTTTGATGATTCTTCATACATATTCCAAGTAATTTTAGCCTCTTCAATAGCTTCAATAATATCTTGTTTTCTTGCATTCTTTGATATTTCAATGTCAAACGCTAGACATAAACCTTTAAGGTCTCCGATTGTTTTATTAGATAACATAAATCCTCCTAATTATTAATTATACACTAAAAAGAAGTAAGGGTCGAACAAAAGCCCGACCCTTACTAAGATAGTCTTGATTAGCTCGCAGGAACTGCGTATGCTACGGCTGACTTTTCTTCTAGTGCTACACCCATACGGACATATACTGTATATTCTACAGAGTCCTTGCGTGGAACAAAGAAGCGATGTACTGTAACGTCTCTCTGGAAACCCCAAATACGGTTTGTTGGAACTGTAATGTCTACGAAACCTTCTGGGTACAAAGGAACTTCCTGTACTGGAAGACCAAAGATGGTGTATTGAGCACCAGCTGGACCACCAACACGAGGAGTAACTCCATTGATTACACCAGATGCAATGTCATAAGGTACTGAAGTTCCGTCAGTTGTGTTAACTGTACGAAGCTCTGTTAGTAACTCCTGAATATGCTTGCTGTTCATGTAGAACTTTAGATCCTGACGGCGAGCCTTGAACTTACGAGGCAATGCATTGTAGATTGCTTCGATAGCATCAAGAGACAACTTTGTAGAAGAACCATCACCTGATTCTGGGCTTGTTTCCCAGATATTAGTCATGTCTGCTACTGCTGCTGCTGCTTCGTGAACACCTGCATAGTTTGTATCCTTAACTTGACGGACAAACCCTGCAAGAGTTGTATTGTATGTACCATCACCAGAAGATCCTGGACGACCGTTGATTGCAATGTCCTCAAGATCGTTTCCGAACTGAGTTGCCATCAAACGTACAACGTGATCCTCCAAAGACGCACCTTCAATCGAGTCCTCAAGTGATTCGGTTGATAGTTCGTACTGTAGGCGGAACTTTGTTGTTACTAGTTCGACTTTTGTAAATGCTGGAGCACTGTTTGCGCCTGTATCATCAGCTTGTGTAGCTTTTGTAACAAGACGTGAACCAACACGGATCTTATCCAATTCCATAGTATTTCCACGCATCGTAACCTTGCGACCATCGTTAGCGAGAACCATCTGATCAAAGATGTAATCGATAAACTGTGCGGATTGTGTTGGATTAAGAACACCACCTGCGTCACCTGAATTTCCCTGTGCAGTCATTGCACCTGGAGATGTTAGTGGAGAAAGAACTGTGCCACTTGCTGTGGCTTTTTCTAAAATATCACTCATTTTTATTTTTCACCTGCCTTTTATTTTCTAATTTAAGTATTGCGAGGAACTGAGGAAGCGTCCCCCCCATACAGAATCTGACTTCTGCATAGTTGTTTCTGCGGAACTCTCGAGCTCCCCAGATTTCTTTACAGCGGTATCATTTTCTACAGATTCCAATCTTCCATTAATTGTTTGTACTGCATTTACGATATCCGCCAAACCTTTGTTGATCTCTTCTAAACGAGAATCATTTTCTACAAGCTTATCGGTTAAAGCTTTTGTTACTTCTGCAACAGTGTTTACAACACCATTAACGGCAGCAGCATTTGTTTCGCCACTCTTTGTAAGAGCTTCGCCAACAAAATTTTTGATTTCACTAAGAGTCTTTTCAAGGTCAGTCGCCTCACCATTATCGGTGGAAGCGTCATCTGCAGATCCCTCTGTATCTACGGATGTTTCGACTGTATCTTCTGTTACTTCAACTTCATCAGACTTTGCAATCTCTTCTTCTGCTGGGGCTTCTTCAGCTTCAACAATTTCATCAACTACAATTTCTTCTGCAACTTCTACAATTTCTTCAACTGTAGCGTCTTCTGCAACTTCGTTATTTTCAGTCATATCAACACCTCCTTCATTTATTTGTGTGGCAACTGACTTTGCGCCATTTGCCTCATTCACTACTGTGTTAGGTAGAGAAACTTCTTGTTGTACGCCAATAGATTTAAGGACTTTGGTTGTCCAAGATCTAAGTGTACTCATTTTATGTCCTACAACTGTTTTAGATGGTTTCCAAGAATTTCCATCTTTTTCATAAACTCTGATAGTAACCGCTGGATCTTCTGGAGTTCCAGTGATTGTAAAATCAGAATTTGGTACTTTAATTTTACCATTAGTTACTACTCTTGTTATCTTACCTCTTGCTGTACCACCTGAAGAACTCCACTGAACAAAATCTCCAGTAGAATAATCTCCTGCCTTTTTAACATATTTCTTTTTTGGCTTTATTTTACTCCCCATTCTATTTTGGTCTGGATACCTGTTAATTGTATCTTCATTTGTAACAGTTCCTGCTGCTACTTCTTTATGCATTTGAACTACTTTTGACATTGCTTCTTCAACATTTGACTTTGTAATTTCATCAATCCAACCAATAGATGAAAGTTCAGAACGGCATGAAGAGCATGAATATTTTTCTTCATTTGAAAGATATGCCATTTCTTCTTGTTCACACCAGAATACATTTTGGATATTGGACTTGGAGAACATTCCATCCACAACATCGCCATCGATTGTTTTCTGAATAGAAAAAATATTAGCAAACTGATTAGCAGGTGAATCAACAAGTGATAGTTCTACTAAATCATATTCTTTAATGATACGAACTGTTTTGTTTGATTCTTCATCAAGTTCGGTATCTGTTTCTTTAATTGCACCGCCGATTGAAAAACCAGTGAGTGTACCATCAAGAACCATCTCCCAGATGTCTTGAGCACCCTTAGAAACATAAGTATCTACAAATACTCCCGTATATTGCTTCTTTGTTTCTGGGTCGAAAAAAGTGTCTGATCTAAAAGAAACAACCTTTCCTGCTGGAATAGGTTGGTGCATCAATCTTACATTACCACGAAAGTTTGCAAAAGCTTTTTCTGATGCTTCTGGAAGCACTCTATCGCCTTGTTTGTCAATATTATCAAGTGTTGCAAAGCCAGAAACAATACGCTTTTCTTCATCAATCTTAGAAATGGGCATAGTCAAGTTGACGCTGTTACCATTCATAGAAAGCGATGCTTTTTGTAAATTAATCATAACACTTTAATTATACAGTGTTTTTCTTGTTACGGTTGTTGTCTGCCTTCGCCTTGTGCATTTCTTGCACCAGTTTGACCTTCATCTGCTAGATTATTTTGACGCTGTTGGTCTCTTAGTCTATTTCCAGATGCCTGTGCAGTTTGTTCTGCAGCCTGTTGTCCTGTAAGTTGAACTGGCTCATCTCCCCCAGGAATACCAGACATACCCATTCTAGATCTAACTTCATTAGGAAGAATTACCTGCATTCTTAAGTAACGCTCATCAATCTTAGACTGTGTATCCTCATCAGTAAGGGTAAGTTCATTAAATGCAAACTTAAACATATCTGTCTTTTCAGAAATAATTGCAGTAATTCTTTTTTCCAAAGCATCTTGTGCTGGACGAGTAACTTGTTCTTTAAAGCTCTTGTCTGCTTCTTTAGCAGCAGCAAGGGAAAGACCTTCACCTGCACCAACTTTAGTCATTGGAACACGGTGTGCCATAAGGATTTCTTGAAGATTAGACTTACGATACTTATCAAATGATCCGTCTTGAATGCCATTTTCAACAGCTTCCATCTTAACTTCAACCTTAGAACCTGCATCATCTCCAGGAAGTGGGACAATAAGTGTTCTATGAGATTGACCACGAAGGTTATTCTGGAAAAACTCAAATAACTTTGATTCTGCATCTCTAGAAAGTTTTGCTCCTTTAATCCAGAAAATATAGCGTGGTGTTGCTTTGTTTTCAAAGTATTCTAAGTTAAACTTTGAAGCAAACTCATTACCTGCCATAGCATTTTTTGCAGGAACAATAGCAGGAACACCATAATAAGTATTTGTTGGTGTGTAATCAGCAATATGAATAATTTCATTTGGTCTTGGGTCTATACCAATAGGTGCTGGGGTATCTTCTTCATCATGAAAATTCTTAAAGAATGTAAACTTTCCACCAACAAGTTGAACAAATCCATCACGAAGTCTACGAACACGCATTGTTGCAGCAGGAATATGACCAATATATCCAATCTCTCCAGTAGTTTTTCTACCGATTTCAATATATCCATTTCCAGTTGTTGCAAAGTCGAGATATGCTTTTGTCAATGTTGTTGTAAATGTATCATCATCATTTCTTGTATCTAGCCAATCCAAAATCTCTGCTTTTGCACGTTCTAGTTTCTTTCTAGACCTATTTAATTTATCTGGACTATCTGCCATATCTTCAAGCATTTGTTTAACTTTTAAAGAAGGTGTCAAGTCATAACCTAAGCCAACAATATTAGTTACCTTTGCATTAATTGCAGCATAATTAGCAGATGAAACCTCATAGGTTTTACCAAGTGAAATAAGATTATATGGTGGTTCTACTACATCAAAAAGACCGTATCCATATTGAAGGAAGATAAGTTGCTTTGACTCTGCATCATCACCGCCAATACCATTTAGCGGAGCAGCATAAGTTGCAGATGTAGCACCTATTTGTGCTGCCTTTTCAAGTTTTCTTTTAGCATTGCGTTTAAAGTTTTGACTGATTCCATGATACTTTAAAAGTTCTGAAGATGCTAATTTAAACTCATCAACTGTTACAAGCTCTGCACTTTTTTGTAGGCTGTCAATAGCAATGTCTCTTCCCCAAATCATTTGACTTTGAGGTACTTCGTTATCCTCTACTCTTTCGCTCATTTGCAAAAATTTCCTTCCAGTTGTCGGTATCTCCGTAAGGAGTATATCCCTCACCCATTCTGTCAATATCTTCTCTTGCCTGAGTATCGCTAACTCTGCCAACTCCAGGCATAAACTTTGCTACACCATCTGGTTTGCCCCAATACGCTGCTGCTTTTGCAAGAGAGCTCATTTTTCTAATATCATGTTTCATTGAAGGAACATTAAGGGTATTACCATCATCATCCTTAAATGGCTCTCCATTTGGCAAAATCCAAACATAAATTCCATATTCTGCGGTAGACTCAACCGCTTCTACACCCTTTTTAGTATTATTCATACCACTATGATACCATTTTTACTATTCTGTGGCAATAGTTTGTGCAATAGGCTTAATATAATTTTTCCATTTAATTTTTTCTCTTAAAGATATTTCTGAAAAAGATGTTCCATTATATTCAAAATGTCTTAATCCATTATTTTTTGAAGGTACTGAATAAACATCTCCATTAGATAATGCTATTTTTGTAAGAACTAGGCTTCCTGTAGAATTTACAGTTTTCTTTTGATAGTTATCCATTGTTGTAACAGTGTAAAGATAATGCTTTCCAGATACTGGAGCATAAATAATAACTTTATCTCCTGGAATTAATTGTTTATTATCAACAAGAGTTTTTTTGTAAACAGCGTCATTATACTCTTTTGCATAATTTGTAAAATATAAAACAGTATTTGCTGTTGTGGTAACTGATTTATTTAAACTTAAAGTAGTTAGGGCTAGGGAATCGTTTGTAGATATTCCAGTAATTAAAGCATTAAATACCCCTGCTTGAGAAGTTCCAAGTAAAATAGAGTTATTTTGAGTTAGATAGGCACTAGATGGAACCTGAATAGATGCTGTTGTTCCAGTAGTATAGGTTAATTTTTGAATACTATCATCATTAATATCTTGTTGAATATAATTGATTGGGATGGTGACTGTAGATGCACCTGCTATTGATGACAAAATAGTATTATTTGTGTCAGTCATTAGAACGCTGGCTTCTTCTACCTTAGGTTTATAATATGTATAAATTTTATATGGAATTGGTGCAACAGTTTCTGTTTGTTTATCATTAAGTTTTATAATAGCATTGTCTGTAACACTTGCAGTAACGCCTCCAACGGTAAGGTTATATAAGTTTGTAATAAAACTAGCATATGAAGATGAAGCTACATATGGGCTTGAAAATAGCATCAACTGGTCAATATTAATTAGTGCTGCTTGTCCAGATGCACCCAATGTTATAAGAGGAAGGCTAAGTGGGGTAGTAAAAACTAAAGTTACTTGTTGCCACTGATCTAATAATACTGGACCATTTGACGCAGAACCGTTAATATAAGATGTAATATTAGATCCCTTTGTTACTGTTCCAGTGCTACCGATACTAAAGTTAGTATTTGCATTGCTTGTATTGAAAACTGAATATGTTCCTGCACTTTGACCAGATGAAATATATAGCATAAACGATACAACCTTTATACCAGAACCTTCAAGTGATTGGATATCATGATTAATAGTTGCATGTGTTTTATAAAGGTTTAGTCCACTATAAAATCCATTATAAAGTAGAGGTGTTTCAATAAGGTCTGGAATATTTAATGATGATGACGTAGAGTCAAAATATATTTTTGCTGGATTACCGCCTGGAGATGAATTATTAAGAATATAGTTTGTTGTTCCAGAATCATCTGTTTCTACTGGATATGTGAAAAGTCTTAAATAGTTAATGGCAGCTGGTCGATTAACCAAGTCATCTGTTGATAAAGTTATGGATATTGAAATAATGTCAACTGGGTTTGTTGTTGAATTTTCTGCTTGAACTGATGATTTATTTAACCAAGAGCCAGAAGTAATTATCCTATCTGATATTACTGTATCTGAAAGACTTGTGCTTGTAACGGCTCCATTTGAATAAACCTTTGAAGAAAAACTTGTTGTTGCAGAAGATGATCCTTTTGGATTTCCAACCTCAATTCTAGAAAATCCTGTAATTATTGAATTAATTGGACATAGGGATTGTTTTGAAATATCAATTACTGCTGAAGCGGAAGATGCAATTATAAATCTTTTTTGTTCGTATGACGGTGTTGTTGTATATATATTAGATAATAATGCAATGTCTGAAACTGTTGTATTTTCAGTAACAGTTGAATTAACTGCTCTTATTTCTTCAAGCTTTCCTTGAAAATAATTTTGTGCAATAGACTGATTTGCATCATCAAACCAAGTTTCATCAGATCCTATTCTTATTGAATATGCAGATAGAGATACATCAGAAAGGGTTGGTTTAGAGTAGGTTATATCTCCAGCTGTTCCATAAAAAATAAACTGACCAGATGTTTTTACATAAAAACCAACATAAAAATCTCCACTTATTGTCGGTGCAGCATTAGTTGTTAAAGTTCCATTAATATCAAAAACTATGTTTGAATTTATCAAATAGCATTCAATATAATTTAAGGACTCTTTTGATCCAACTAAAAACAAAGTTTGTTTTGTTGAGCTAACGGTAACTCCACTGCCATTAAATCTAAATATCCATCCACCATCATTTTGAGGAATAATTACATCTGCATTTTTTATCTCAAGATATGATGATGAGTTAAATGAAAAACCAGTGCTTGTAAACAATGAATCTTTATTAGATAGATTTAATCCAGATACTTGACCAATAAATGGTTCTTGTTGTTTTTTTACTGTTAATGTTCCATTATTCAATGACACATTGCTATAAGAAGAAAGGCTCCAAGGGTTTTGTGAACCATAGTCATATTTTCTTATTGGACCGTGAGTGTCCATAGAAAAATTATAAACTGCTCCACCGTTATTGTTTATAAATGATGCTGGGATATTATATCCACATCCGTAAACAAAATGCCTTAAAGATCTTTCTCTTGGAAGAACAAAGGAGTATAGAGAAATACAATCAAACTGTATATTTGAAATATTTGCTGGCTTAAGGAACCAAAAAAACTCATCTGCACTATCATATAATGGAAATAATGACTCTGGGTTATATATTGATTTTGAAGATAAAACTCCGTTAACGGTTAAAGATATTTCATTTGGAGAATAAGAAGCAACAATATGAAATGGCTTATTTATGGAGTCAATCTGGACAGCAGTTTCAAAGTATCTATTTACAGTTCCCAACCTAAATACAAAATAGTCATTTTTTAAAAATATAGAGGTGGCGTAATCATTGTCCCCAATACCGTTAACATCATACTTTTTAACAATTACCTGTTCTGTTGAATGTGATGTATCTAGTTTTACCCAAAACTCTAGAGAAGATTTATTTCCAACATCTTTAGCAGACATCTTGTTTAGTGATGGAATTTTTATATATCCACTGCCAGCAATCTTAATTGACTGTTTTTCTCCATAAACAATAGGAATATTTACCTTTGTTGCTGTATTGTAAACACCAGTATTAAAGGCTGTTGCACCACCATCAGTATATAAAAACCTATCTGGCGTGACTGCAGAACCATCCGTTACAGTAGAGTCATTTAAAGACCAAGTAATAGCTGGACTATCTTTTTGAATTATTGCAGAATAGGACATATGGCATCCATTTTATTATACCGCTTTAGAGATCTCGTTTATCTCACAAGCTCCTGCAACACAAGCTAAATCTTGTACGGAAGTTGTCCCATCAAATGTTTCATAGATTTCAAGCCATTTCCAGTCAAGATCCGCAGGAGTCTCTGAAACAAGAAGTTCATACTCTTCCTTGTTGATTTCCTGATATGGGGCTTGCTGATAAGTATGCTCTGAATAAGGTAAGAAAGATACACCAGACATTTCATCAATGTGTTCAAATACCCAAGCACCTACCGCCATCCATTCATTTTCCTTTACGGATACTGTAATAGAAGGTTTATGTTCTGCCCAATGACGTTGGTATGCAAGCCAGATATCTAAATGCTGTACCGCCGTCAAATCCTGACGAAGAGTTGCACCTTCTGGAGCAGCAATAGGAAAAGTAAAGACCATAGTGTCACTTGGCTTCATTACATCTGGCTCATGCTTTACTCCCATATCAACCAAGAATGCGGTGATTGGATCTTTCATATCTCCACGAATAGTACGAGCATAATACTGGGAGTGCCAAGGATGCATTCCTGAAGAAGCATTAACAAGTTGAGAAACTGTTCCAGATGGCTTTACACAAGAGATAGCTGTTGCTGGATTAATACCCATTTTCTTTGCCCAGAAATTATTAACCTCTACAGAGTGTAATCTAAGCTCGTCTAACCACTGCGATAGCTTTTCTACGCCCTCAGAGCCATTCAGAACAGGGTGGGAGAGTTGACCTGTTAGTGAGACACCAAGTAATCTTTCTTCCTCACAGTTCTTCTGCCAGATTTTTCTTAGATACTTAAAACGGGTAAATGAAGATTGAACAGTTCCAAGAATTGTTGCAAGTTCTACCTTATCCTTTAGTGTATTTAAATCATCAGTATCTCTAACCACAACCTCTGTTAGGTTGCAGAACTGATATGGTCTAAGAATAATTTCTGAACAAGGGTTTGTTCCAAACTCTGCATTTTCTCTACGACCATTTTTTGCTGCAACATTTTGAGCAGCCTGACGACTAAAGATACCACGCTCTCCAGACTTTGAGTCATATAGTGACTTCCATTCGTCCATAAAAACTTCCATAGTTGGCTTTGTGTTATACACAGCAGAGTTATTTGCTAAGGCACGTTGTCCTGAATATTCCCACCAAGAACCTGACTTTGCTGCTGCCATATTACGATCTTCAAGGTCTGATAAAGAAATCATTGCTGATCTACGCACACCACCAACAACTACAACTTCTGCAATCTTGCACATAAGGTCGTGTGCTTCTAGTGGTGTTAGTTTACGACCTGCTGCTTGCTTTATTGTAGCAACAGAAAACTTAAATAAACGATCTAATGGGTCTGGACCTGATGCACGACCACCAAATGTTTTTAGACGAGCACCTGCTGGACGGACCCCAGACATATCCCAAGATGGGACTTGACCTTGCCACAAAAGTGCAAGAAGTTCCTTAAACGCTCTAGCCCAACCTGCTTTAGAGTCTTCAACAACAATGACAGAACCTGTTGGCTCAAAGTGTTCGCTTACTTCTGGAAGCTGATTAACATAGCGTGATTCAACTGAGTAGCCTACCCCAGTTCCACACATAAGAATATACATTGATTCATCAAAAGAACGAAGTGAGTCAACTGGTAGATAGGCACAGTTATAAATGCAGGTATTATCTCTTTCAAGTGCTGGACCTGCTGTCATAAGACCACGCATAGACGGCATGACTTTTGTTTCTAGAATAGCATTACGAATGCTATCTTTAATTGACTGGTCTAGTTCAAAATCGGTGTGCTTCTTTGTAGCCTCAAAGATATAGTTCATATAACGGTCAACCGTTTCATCCCAATTCTCTCGGCGATTATCATCTTCTCTCCATCTTGCGTACCTTGTCTTATGTATTACTTGCTGATATGCCGATGGCAAAGAAACTGTCATTTTTTTTATTTACTCCGTCTATTTTTAATTCCCCTAAAAAGTGGGGTAGTTACTATTGTACCTCAAATAGCGTTAGTGGTCAATAAGAAATCGGTGTGATATGATTAACAAATGATAACAATTCAAGAATTACATAGATACAAAGATTTAGTTGAACAAGGATTTATTCCTTCAATACCTTGTCCTATGGGCAGCGATCATTTACCGCCAGTTCCTTTTGTTAAAGATGATGAACCTGTTATGTGGTGTTTAGAATGTGACACAAAGTTACATCTGGGAGAAAGAAAAATTACACTAATTAAAAAATTAATTGGTAATATCTGATACTACAACGATTGGACCTTTAAGAATTGTTGAAACAACTCCAGAGTTAATCATTTGAATATCATATTCATAAATCTTATTTCCAGAAAGCTTTGCTGATTCTGTTGCTGTTAAAGTTGCAGTAACATTTCCACCAGCACCACTTGTTATAGTAAAGGCAAATGATGCAACCAATGTGCTCTTTCCTTTTTCTTTAATCTGTCCAGAAAAAGTATGCCCTGTAATATTATAGTCTGCATTTCCAGAGTCAAGAGATAGGTTAAAAGAGAACGTATCACCTTTATAAACTTTAAATGACTTAAAGCCTGGAAGCACTTTATCCAACCACCACTACGGTATACTGTCCTGCAGTCGGTACGCTATTAGTGTTAATTGTAACAGCACTTGTGCTGGTATGCAAAACTTCTACTTCAACTTCTGCCCAAGGAGTTGTTGATTCAAATACTGAAACAGTAAC
>Ga0209296_1003271_pt1 | contig 11080 bp, 14 predicted proteins | sample S_130206_EF_Meta_FD_187319 | JGI IMG/M metagenome (GOLD analysis project Ga0209296, IMG submission 187319) | Freshwater microbial communities from Lake Simoncouche, Canada to study carbon cycling - S_130206_EF_MetaG (SPAdes) (version 2) | ecosystem: Environmental > Aquatic > Freshwater > Lake ...
CTATACAGATGCTCAAAATAATTAACAATACCCTGTGTTATTAATTAATAATTTCTTATTAGAATACAATCATCCAAATAACCCTATGAAAGACAATTCAAAAAAACAATATTGAAACCGATATAAAGAAGTCACTTTTATTTTTTGAGTGATGATTGCATCTTAATTTCTTGCATGTATCACATAGAGGGCTGTTATGAACAAACTAATTGCAACTATTTTCGGACGAATGTTGTCAACAATTCACCTTGTCGTCATTCTTTCGTTTATCGCAGTCATTTTCAATTTTCATGAAAGCAAAAATTCGCTTGTTGCATTATTAGGTAAATCGGCAAACAATGACATAGCCCTGTTCGGATTCTTTTTACTGTATGTCTTTTTTATCGGCTCACTATCAACATTTATCTCGATGAACGAACACCTTGAAGAAATAAGCAATGCCCTCAAAAAGAAATCCAAATGATTTTCTCTAACCAGAACACCAGAATATAAACAAAAAAATCGTTGCACTAAAATCAAATGATGTGACGACAGAATCCAGAATTAGACCAGATAAGGCATAACTGTGTTGCTTGGCGCAGCATTTATCCATCGACATAGTTTGGAATCACCTGCCCCCTTTGCCTACATGATTAGCTTTTGCTATTATCAAATTAACGAAAAACAAACTCTAAAAATAATTATTTTTGCCGATAACGTGTTATCGCATTTGAAACTCATTTGAAATGAAAATTTCAAACACAATTTGATGTGATAAAAAGGTTGGTTGCATACTTTTAATTACAATTTGGAGAACAGAATGATAAGTTCGTCAGTCATTCCAACCATCTCGCAAACCATTCGTGAATTAAACCAACCTCTTTTAGTTAAAGCTGATGAGGTTGTTGCTGCAATTACTCCCGCAAAGAAAGTTGCAGAAGTATCCACTAATGTTAGCGTGAATATGGAAATGCCAAGTGCCCGTTCGATTAATACGCACGCCTAATATTTAGCGAGATGTTATTTTTATAAAGTAGCCTTTTTTATTGACTTAAACAGGGCTATTTTTTTGCGGATAAAACGTTAAAAAAATACATCAAACGAAGTAAAGCAACAAAAATTCAGTCGATATTACGAAAGTATTTTTTAGTCATTAGCTGAAGCAGCAAAAGCTAAGGTTGCTGTAGCAGGTTAAAATATTTATATTTATGTTACTGTTATGAGTGCATTAACAGGCCACAAAATTGATCTTCCTGCATCAGTTAGAAACGTATCAGGTGAAGTTGATATGACGGTTGCTGGTCAAGATAACGTATTAAACCAAGCCGTTAATAGATCGATCAAAGTAGGCAATGCATTTGGTGCGGACAGAGAAGCACAAAAAACATTGGCTGGTTTAGCATTAGCTAAAGCGGTTGCTGGTGCGTCTTATGTTGAAGATCCTTTGAAAACAGCTACAGCTAATGACACAGACAAAGCGTCTTAAATTGGAAATAACGCTTTAGTGCTTTCAGTTTCAGCTGCAGCTGACAGTGTTGCGGCTGATTTTCGCGTTAGTGTCAATGAACTATATCGATGCAGCAATGGCGGCGATTGATCCAGAACGCTCAAACTTGGGTTCAACTCAAAATCGTTTCACCACAACGATTGCTAACTTGCAAAACGGCATTGAAAACCAAACCGCTGCTAAGTCACGCATTCTGGATGCAAATTTCGCAGTCAAAACGGCAAACTTGAGTCGTGCTCAAATTTTGCAACAAGCAGGTACAGCGATGTTAGCGCAAGCTAACCAATCTGGTCAAACTGTAATGGCTTTATTGAGATAAAGGTTTATAATTAGGGTTGAGAGTAAAGCTGTTTTTTTTAGCCGCTCTTAACCTTAAGTTAATCATTCAATCAAGTCTAGGTATGAGTGTCTGGGAATATTTTAACACTTCACGCTTAGTTAAAAATTAAGAGGGTGTCATGACTGAAATATCTACTATAACGCTTGCTGCTTCTGCAAAAATTCAAGCCACATCGGTTTTATCTAATTCCATTACTGAAATGAAACAAGCCATTCCGGCAGGAGATTTAAAAACAGTTGACGCAAGTGCACTGAAAAACGAAGACAATACAAAATTGAATTTAGAAACTGCCAAGGCAGTAGCCTCAAAAGGTAATGAAATACTTCAATATTCAAATCATAGTTTGAGCTTTCAGATAGACGATACAACAAAACACGTCATAATCAAAATTGTCGATACAGAATCCGGCGAATTGATTCGTCAAATCCCAACGGCTGAGATGCTAGACTTTATGAAAAGAATGAAAGAATTGGAAGGTAATTCAGGTTCACTTCTTCAAACTAAGGCTTAATAATTTTTTGAGCATGAAAAATCGAACAACTCTAAGAGCATAAGATACTCTAAGAGCATAAGATAGTGACCAATGAATTGGTTTCGTGCAGTAGAATGAAATCAATCTTTCGCACCCGATAGTATGTATAAGGCTATATCACAACGGTATTGACTTACTATCTTAATTAATCAAGTACAAGGCTTAATTCTCTCTCCAAGTCCCCGATAGTTCCATTTTCAATAGATTTAACCCGGTAACCTTCGCTAATCAAATCTTTGATATACAGTTTGTTGTATATAAAAATAAATACAAATTGACTAAGTCCATAAGTGGCTAGCGAACACAAAAACATGATGAGCGCCCATTTCCAGTCACTTCTGAAAAGGGGGACGAAACAGCCAAAGAAAAGACACGTCCATGAGAACCCCACTGGCGCTTCTCTAAGTTGATTTGTGTGCGGATTTTGAAAATAAATAGTATCGAAAGCCATTTTATATAACCCATTAAGTTTAACTTCATCAAATTGTCCACTTAGATTCATGACCTGTCAAATTTTACGTTGGGTATTGAAGGAGACTAGCACTCTACCAGAACTCGACTATTACACACTATTTTCCATTGCCACAAAAAACTCCCCATATTTCCTCGTTTAAAATTGGTACATTTATTGTTTTTTTGAATATTTGTAAAAGCAATGTCAATTTAGTGGCATTTTAATTTGCATCTAAAGGGGATTCAAAAACAGTATATTTACTAGAAAAACACTTTAAAACGGAGTATTTATGGCACTTATCAACAACACCAATTTAAGCTCAATTCACGGGCAACGTCATTTAACGTCTTCGGCAACATCACTTTCGACATCAATGACACGCTTATCATCTGGCGCATGAGTTAATAATGCAAAAGATGATGCAGCTGGTCTTGCTATTGCTGACAGAATGAACTCTCAAATTCGTGGTATGACCGTTGCTGTTAGAAATGCAAACGACGGCATCTCACTTACACAAACTGCGGAAGGCGCGTTAGGTTCATTAACTGATACCTTGCAACGTATGTAAGATTTAGCGGTTGCTGGTCAAGATACCGTTTTAAACCAGTCGGTGAACCGGTCATTTAAAGTAGGTAATGCATTTGGTGCCGATAGAGAAGCTCAAAAAAACCTTAGCTGGATTAGCTGTCGCGAAGGCGATTGCAGGCCTCTTATGTTGAAGATCCATTGAAAACTGCGTCAGCAAATGATACCGATAAAGCTTCTTCAATCAGTAACAATAAATTAATTTTAGATATGTCGACTGCCACTGACGGCGTAGCAGCGGATTATGCATTATCAGCAATTAATTACATCGATACTGCTATTACTGCTATTGATACAGAACGCTCAAACTTGGGTTCAACCCAAAATCGTTTCACCACAACGATTGCTAACTTGCAAAACGGCATTGAAAACCAAACTGCAGCTAAATCACGTATTATAGATACCGATTTTTGCAGTAGAAACTGCAAACATGAGCCGTGCTCAAATATTACAACAAGCAGGTACAGCGATGTTAGTGAAAGCTAATCAATCTGGCCAAACCGTCATGACCTTGTTGAGATAATCAGCACACAACTTGACAATGAATTTTTGACATGAAAACAGGCGTTATGATCTGGCAGCTACAATGCTGACATAACGTCTGAACTCATAAATGCAAAATATTAACTTATCCGATAAATTTATCAATTAATTGAATAATTTATTATTCACCCTCAGCACCGTTAATTTCAAGCGCTTTTTGATACAATAATTTTTTCTTCGCGCCCGTAATCTCAACGGCGAGTGAAACGGCTTGTTTCAAACTACATTGTGTAAGCAGAAGCGTGAGCACACGCAACTGCTCAGATGTTAAGTCAATATCTGCACGGTTAATTTTTTCTGCGCCTTCAACAATAACAACAAATTCACCTCGACGCATATTCGCATCGCGCTCAACAAGAGCTAACATCTCACCCAGCGGTAATTTAACAATCGTTTCATGTAACTTCGTTAATTCACGCGCAATCACAATCGAGCGCTCAAGTGGCAGAACACTCGCCATATCCTGCAAACAATCTAAAATACGATGACATGACTCATAAAAAACCCATGTCGTCGGTATCTCTGCACGTTCTTTGAAAAATGTTTGCCTTGCCCCTGACGTTCGCGGCGTAAACCCTTCAAACGTAAATGGCGTAATCGCCACGCCAGCTACCGATAAAGCGGCAATTAACGCGCATGCCCCTGTAATGGGAACAACCGTTAAATTCGCTTCATGCACCGCTTTGACAACAGGCATACCAGGATCGCTAATCAGCGGCGTTCCTGCATCCGATACCAGCGCAATGGATATTCCCGAGCGAAGTTTTTCGATAATGTCCAACGCGGCTTTATCTTCATTATGTTGATGCAGTGCAATGACTTTATTGCTAATTCCATAATGTTGTAGCAACATTTTAACGTGACGTGTATCTTCAGCAGCAATTAAGTCGACACTTTTTAACGTGTCAATTGCCCGAAAAGTGATATCAGCCAAATTGCCAATAGGCGTTGCCACGATGAAGAGCGTACCGGATGTTTGAGTCATATTTTTCTCTTAAAATGCGTAAAACACGCGTTCTATTTTTCAATATTTAAAAATCGGCAAAACCACTATGAATACAACGAAAGTTCCTAAAACAAAAGCAGCTCATTTACGCAGTGGTGAACTCGCCGAGCAACGTGCGTGTGACTTTTTACTTTCAAATCATTTCACACTCGTTGAACGTAACTTTCGCTGTCCACATGGTGAACTCGATTTAATCATGCGTGAAGGAGAAACACTTGTGATTGTTGAAGTACGTTTTCGAAAAAATGCCAAATACGGCAGCGCATTAGAAAGCGTCACCGCCTCAAAACAAGCAAAATTGATTGCCACAACCGAATTTTATCTCAATACGTTAACAAGCGATATGCCCGCCATACGTTTTGATGTCATTGGAATATCAGGAGAAGGGGAATTGCAATGGGTTCAAAATGCGTTTTAAGCGTAGCTATTCGTTTATTGAAAAGTCGCTACGCTAGAACGGGCAAGTGAACAAGATTAACTTGAGGATTTCACTTTTTTGTTATGTACAGATTGTGATTTTGTCGATGCCGCTGCAACGGCTACAGAATGCGCTCTAACGGTTAATTTATGACCTTCAATTAACGTATTTTTAGCCGATAATTTATTCCAATCGGCAAGTGACTTTGCATCAACAGCAAACTTCTGAGATAAACTTGTTACGGTATCGCCTTTTTTGACAACATAAGCTACCGTTTTTTCTTGTGTTTTACTTTTTTCGCTTGATCTATCTGATAATGTTGAAGTAACAGAAATCATTTTCTCATCTTTTTTATTATGATGACCTTTATCTTTTTCAGCTAATTTAGCTTTATGTAACGCCAAAATAGGCTTTGCATCTTTCACATCATGCTGGCGAATAGGATCTTGACGCACATCCACTTCGTTTTTGTTGTCGTCAGCGTCATAACTGGATGAAACCCATTCTTCAAAAGGCAGTTGCGCTAAGTTTTCTTTAAATCCTTCCGCTTTCGCAACAGGAATCAATAAACGACGAGGACCTGAACCTTCTGGTGCTGTTTTCTTTTTATTAAAGGCAGGATTGAGCTTTAAAAAATCATGTAGCGACATATCCGCCATTTCGGCTGCTTTTGATAAATCCAATTGCGCATCTAAAGGCACAATTTCAAAATAGGGCTTATTTGGAATATGGTGTAAATTAACATTATATTCATTTGCATTGGCAAAGATTTTAGCAATGGCAAGCAAACGGGGAACGTAATTTGTCGTTTCATCAGGCAGTGAAAGTGACCAATAATCTGTTGGCAAATTGCGGTACTCATTTCGCTCAATTGATTTTCTAACGTTACCTTTTCCGTAATTATACGACGCAAGCGCCAGCAACCAATCGCCATCAAAAGTTTCACTTAACTGTTTTAAGTAGGTTGTCGCGGCTTTCGTTGACGCATAAACGTCACGACGTCCGTCGTACCATGAGTTTTGTTGAAGACCAAACATTCTGCCCGTTGACGGGACAAATTGCCAAAGGCCCGACGCCTCCGCTTTTGAATACGCATTAGGAATAAATGCACTTTCCACAACAGGCAACAGTGCTAATTCACCAGGAATGTTTTTGGCTTCGATTTCGTCAAGAATCAAATGCAGATAAGGCTCTGCGCGTTGTTGAATCGCGTTGAGCACATTAGGATGACTCAAATACCAATTGATTTCATGGTCAATGCGTTCATTTTCAATTTTAGGTAGTGAGTATAAAGACAGTAAACGTGCCCACACCGTGTCTTGGTTTTGAGCAACAGTCTTGCTAATTTCATCTTTATCTGTCGGTTGATAGTTATGAAAATAACCGTCAACGTACTTTATATCTTGTTGAGCAACGTCTGAATCAAGATCATTGACGCTAAGTGCGTCTTTTGAATTTTGCGTACAACCCGCCGCTGTAAGCGTCAGTAACAGTAATAAAAAATTAACGTGCCTGTTTTGTTTAATCGTCATCATTTAACCTTGGTAATTATCAACTGGTTTGATTATAGTTAGAATTTAGCTCAAAATCATTAAAACGCGCTTAAATTGAGAGGATTTTATGAAACGTGATTTTTTGTTTGCTTATTTCCAAACGCCCCGTGGTAAATTGTTAAAAGAGCTTGAAGTCGCTTATTTACAGCGCTCAATTACCGTAGGCTGCCAACAGACACTACTTCAAATTGGCGGTCTTGGCTGGGAAAATGAATTTATTGATTGTTCGCTGTACCAAAATTTTTCGGTACTAGATGCCAAGAAATTAGGGTCAGATGACGCACTAAAAGTTAGCGCAAAATCTTATGCACTTCCCTTTCAAAGTAATTGTTTTGACATGATTATTGTGCCGCACCTCCTTGAATTTGATGCTTCACGCTTTCAAACGGTCCGTGAAATTGAACGTGTACTCAAACCTGAGGGCATCCTCATTATCATCAATTTCAACCCGTGGAGTTTTTCAGTATTGTATCAATTTCTTCTTGATAAACGCCGTCTTGCGGATTCGTGGAAAGGGCACTTTATTTCACGTGCACGCTTATTTGATTGGCTCAAATTGCTTAATTTCGAAGTCAACAGCAAAACAGAGTTTTATTTAAACTCAACGAAAACAAAACAAGGCCTTCAAGCTTTGAATAGTTTTTCCATTTCCTCCAGCGCGTACGCAGTGCGTGCCATTAAACGTCGATTCAACCCAATTCCTATGACACACGTCCAATCCCTCGTTACAAGACTCGCCATTGCAAATCCCATTGGCGCAACCGCAAATCGCCATGACTGATAAAGTCATTATTTACACCGATGGCGCGTGCCGCGGCAATCCCGGAAAAGGCGGCTGGGGGGCTATTTTGCGCTACAAAGGAACAATAAAAGAATTACAAGGCGGCGAACACGAAACGACCAATAATCGCATGGAATTAATGGCAGCTATTTCGGCGTTAGAAGCGCTCAATAAACCGTGTGAGGTTGACCTTCACATTGATTCAAAATACGTTTTAGACGGGATCACTAAATGGCTGCCAAATTGGAAAAAATCCGGTTGGAAAACAGCTGCAAAAGCGCCTGTCAAAAATGACGATTTATGGAAACGCCTAGATAGTGCCATTCAACCACATAAAATTAATTGGCAATGGGTCAAAGGTCACAGCGGCAATGCTGGCAATGACCGCGCTGATGCATTAGCTAATTTAGGGATTGATTCCCTGCGGTAATTTCAAAAAAGCCCCAAACCCAGTCCACCAAGGTGATCATTCACCCAATAATATCAATATATTACGTTATATTGATATTAAGCATTCTATTGGGTTTTCTTGTGCGACATATCCCCACCAAAAAATCGATAATACCCACCAAAGTTTTTATGTCTTTGTTAAAGATTGGCATAAAGCAATCCACAACGTTTTGCAGTTGCCCAAAAAGACAATGCCCCTAATTTTAACAAGCAAGGCAGCATCAATAACACAACATTTTAGCGACGCCTAATCGTCAAATATTAATATGTTGATGTATACAAAGTAGGGATGGTGGTGGATAACGGGATGATTCAAGCCAATGCTTATAGCGAACATGGCGGCAATGTACTTGTTAACGTCGATTCGCTAATTGCCAGTCAAAAATCAGTTAATAAAAGTCGGAGCGCAACTCATAAAATGGAATTCGAACGCACCAGGATTGAATGTGATCCAAGTCGCATCACAATTTGGATAAGCGATAATGCCCCTGTAACATCGCCACAATTGAATTTAAGCGGTATGTTAATTGGCTTAAATGCCGTGTTTTTTGGGTACGATTACTCAGTCAAGATTATTGCAATGTTGGGACAGGAAGTTCACTGACGGTTCGAGGGCAAGGTGAACTGCCATCTAAGTCTTCGGATTTACAGTATTAGTTTGATTTATTTTAACGTATTTATTAATTTCATCAAAAATAGATGAATACGTCATTCCAGGACAATTAACAAATGACTAAGCGATGCTTAGCCATTTTCAATTATTTCCCCAGCATAATGCCTTGTTGTTTGAGAAGATCGGTCATTTGGGGCGATTTTTGCTCTGCTAAGTATTGAAAGGTATCGTACCAGTAACCTGCTTGCGCCAACTTGACTACATCATTGAGTGGGATTTCTGTATTTTCCCTGCGAAAGGTCGCACTCGCGATGACATCATTGACACGTTGATTGGGGTCAACAATTTGCGCGATTGACCAGCGATATTGTTCACCTTCTTTCAATTGCACATTTAAATTCGAAAGATGAATCGATTGAATGCCCTCTTTTGTGACAGCTGGCAATGTTTGTTCAAAAATCGTTTCCCCCGTATCTTCTAAAGAAAGCGAAAACTCAATATTGTGATGCGATAAAGCAGAAATATACCAATACAAATTTGGTGATGCCTGCGCCGTCAACGCGACTTGTTCTGGCGCTAATAATTGAATATTAATAGACGCATTTTTTATTCCCCTTGTTCCACCGCCCATTTGTGTTACGGGGGCGCCTGAAACGGGTGGTTTAAACAAAACAGGCGCATCCGCGCTCACCATCACAGGAAGAAGAAACGATGCCAGCAAAAAAATCTTTTTAAACATTATAGAGTTTGAATGGTAACGGTTAATAAAAGAGACTCAGTTCGTTCTAAAGACACAAAACACACCCTATTTTTAGCGTATTTTACGCCTAAAAAACAAAGTTCACCATGACAAAAATATTAAATTCTTTATTTATTAGTGTTTTATAAAAATAGTCCGTAAATCATCTCTCAATCCATTATTTACAACCCGCTTTTCAAACTCGCCTCAATAAAACCATCTAAATCGCCATCTAAAACGCCTTGAGTATTTCCCACTTCATAGCCCGTGCGTAAATCTTTAATACGTGATTGATCGAGGACATAAGAGCGAATTTGACTGCCCCAACCTATATCGGATTTACTATCCTCTAAAGCCTGTTGCGTTTCGCTACGTTTGCGCATTTCAAGCTCGTACAATTTTGCTTTAAGCTGTTTCATAGCCGTGTCGCGGTTTTTGTGCTGTGAGCGATCACTTTGACACTGCACCACAATCCCTGATGGCGCATGCGTAATTCGCACCGCAGATTCGGTTTTATTAATATGCTGACCACCTGCCCCACTCGCGCGATAAACGTCTGTACGCAGATCAGCCGGGTTAATATCAATATCAATATCGTCATCAATTTCTGGCGACACAAATACGGAGGCAAACGAAGTATGGCGGCGATTTCCCGAATCAAAAGGTGATTTACGCACAAGTCTGTGCACACCTGTTTCAGTTCGCAGCCAGCCGAACGCATATTCGCCTTCAAAACGAATGGTAGCACTTTTAATGCCTGCAACATCCCCTTGCGATTCTTCAATCAATTCGGTTTTAAAGCCGCGACGCTCACCCCAACGCAAGAACATACGCTCAATCATCGACGCCCAATCCTGTGCTTCCGTGCCCCCAGAACCCGATTGAATATCCAAAAAAGCATTATTCGCATCCATTTTGCCAGAGAACATACGACGAAACTCTAAATCAGCCACATGACTCTCATACGCATTTACGTCATTGAAAACGATGTCGACAGTTTCAGCGTCATCTTCCTCAATAGCCATCAAAAGCAATTCTTCCGCATCCGCTAAACCGCGTGTTAATTCAATTACGCCATTCACTACAAGTTCTAATTGCCCACGCTCTTTGCCCAAATCTTGCGCTTGCTGGGGATTTGACCAAATATCGGGACTTTCAAGTTCGCGTAGAACTTCGACTAAACGCTCGTGTTTTGTATCAAAGTCAAAGATACCCCCTGAGCGCATCGACGCGACTGTTTAAATCAGAAAGTTTGTTTTTAATGGGATTAATTTCTTGCATAACTCGTTAAAAATAAAAAATAATTAGATAAAAAATAAAGTAGCTTACACTTGCCACGAGGCTAATTGTGCATCGTCATTAAAGGGTTTCACCTTCAACTCTTGGGTTGATCCGTCTTTTTGAGTCAAAGTGAGTGTCACTAAATCCTCGTTTTTACCTTGCCCATAACGCGCCACAATACTAGCAATTAACGGCAGATCTTCTGGCATGGGTGCGCCATCAATAAGCGTTATTGAACCTTTAAAGCCAGTGGCTTGAACACTCATAAATTCGTGGCGATACCCTTGCATAAAACGCCC
>Ga0209296_1003274_pt1 | contig 11077 bp, 7 predicted proteins | sample S_130206_EF_Meta_FD_187319 | JGI IMG/M metagenome (GOLD analysis project Ga0209296, IMG submission 187319) | Freshwater microbial communities from Lake Simoncouche, Canada to study carbon cycling - S_130206_EF_MetaG (SPAdes) (version 2) | ecosystem: Environmental > Aquatic > Freshwater > Lake ...
CGCGTTGCGCTCCGTCTCGCTGCAGTGCATGCCGATGCGCACCAGCGTGCTTTCATCGATCACTCGATCATCCGCTTCAAGTCGATGCGCCAGATCGCGACGCTTCTTGCCGCCCGTCTTGGTGCCGTTCTCAGTTGCATCCAAGTACGCAGCAAGCGCGCGATGCACGGTCAGATCGGGATAGCGGCGAATTGGGCTTGTGAAGTGCGCGTAGTGCTCACTTGCCAACGCGTAGTGACCAACAAGCGCCGGCGAATAGGTGGCCTTGGAGAGCGTGCGCAACACTGCAAAGTGAATGGCGCGCGCGGCCTCGCCCTCAGCAGTGGCTTGCAACAAGGCCTGCAAATCGCGGCGGGTTGGTTCTTCCGGCAGACGGAATTTGGCAATACGCGCAAACGTTCGCAGCGTTTCCATGTCGCCAAATGTTGGCTCCGGATGGATGCGACGCAGGAGCGGGAGGCCCAAGTCACTGAAGGTGCGTGCCAACGCTTCGTTGGCTTCCACCATGAACATCTCGATCAGTGTGTGCGTGAAACTGGTGTCTTCACGCTCGACGCCCTTGACGTGTCCGGCGTCATCAAACAGCAAGTCAACATCAGGCAGATTCAGCGCAATCATGCCATCGGAACGGCGCCGCTCGCGCAGCAAATTTGCCAAGCGATTCGCGAGATGCAGCGCGTCAATGACTTCCGTATCGCACTCGGTTTCAGTCTTCGCGTGCGCGCGCGCCTTGACAAGATCGCCATCGATCACCGCCTGCGCTTCAATGTAAGTGAGTCGCTTGCGACTGCAGATCACCGTGCTGGAGAGCCGATGCGAAACCGGCTTGCCATGCGAGTCGAAAGTAATGAACACACTCTTGCAGAATCGATTCACGCCTTCTTGCAAACTGCAGATGCCGTTCGAAAGACTTTCTGGCAGCATGGGAATCACTAGGCGCGGCAGATAGACACTGTTGCCGCGTTCGCGGGCGCCCTCGTCGAGCGTGCTGCCTGGTTTCACCCAATGCGCCACGTCAGCGATGTGCACGCCAAGTTCCCAGTCGCCGCGCACGGCATCGTGCTGAATACTGATGGCATCGTCAAAGTCGCGCGCATCGGGCGGATCGATGGTGAATACCAGTTTCTGCGTGAGATCTTCGCGGTCTTCCCACGGACCAGTGGATTCTCGGTCGAATCGGCGCGTTGCTTCGCGGGCCTCGTCGACCGCTTCTTCCAGAAACTCAGTCTTGAGATGGAAGACATCAATCACGGCGCGAGTTTCAACGTCCGGGCGCCCAGCCTCGCCGAGCACCTCAGTGATCACGCCTTCTGCGTAATCAAGATCAGTGGGGTAGCGGATGATCTCAAAGACCACCTTGTCGCCAGCCTTCGCTCCCTTGGCGCCGGCGTCACGAACCACCACCGGATCGCGCAGTGATCGTCCATCGGGAACCACCAACCATTCGCGCCCAGACTTCGTCAGCGTTCCTGCAAAGCGTTGCTGGCCGCGTTCGAGCACTTCAATGATTCGTCCGGTTGGTCCTTCTTGCGCACCGGTTCCGCCGCGGGTCATGGGATGGCCGCCGCCCTTGCGCAACACCTTGGCGCGCACGCGATCGCCGTTCAATGCATCCTTGGTTTGGCCTACTGGAACGAAGAGATCACCCTCGCGGGTGGGATGATCCGGCACCACAAATCCGAAGCCACGCGGATTGAGCTTGAGCTTGCCTTCGACCTCGTCCTTGTAGCGCGGAAGCCGGAGCTTTCCATCAGGCCCCACTTCGAGGCGCCCTTCCGCAGTCAGCCGCTCAACAGCGCCTGCAAACGCCTCGGCGTCGTCAGTGCTGACACGCATCTGCTTCCTCGCCTCGTCGATGTCGACGGGGCGATAGTTGTCATAGGCCAGATGGTCTTCAATGCGCTGGATGAATCGGAGTGGCACGCAGCAAGGTTACTTGCACGGTCTAGCGCAGACCACGCCGGGTAGAGCTGCCGCCAAACTTTGCACCCGATTTACCGTGATTCTTACCGGGAGGGCCAAATTTGTTGCGTTGGCGTTGGATGGCGTCGCGCACATTTCCCGCGCCGCGACCTTCACGGGCCGGATGCGTTGCATTCACCTTGCCGCCGTCGGCGGGTGCGGCGGTTTCTGGGGCCTTGGGAGTCTCGGCGGCTGGCTTGGCAGTGTCGGTGCTGCCTGCGGATGCGCCAGCCTTCGTGGTCTCACCCTTGGCCGCGTCAGCGGGTTTGCCGCCGGTCTTCGCAGCCTCGGTGCTGGAAACCTTGCTCTCCGCTCCAGTGCCAGTGGCCGTGGTCTCCACGGCAGCTGCAGCGCTCTTTGCAGCGGTTTCACCCGCTGGCTCAGCAGCACGCGCGCCGGTAAAGATTGCCGCGCCCATACCGATCTTGCGGACGGCGGTCATCTTGGCGCACTTGGGGCATTTACGCTCGGCTTCAGCCTTGATTGATTGGAACAGTTCCCAAGCATGGCCGCATTTCGAGCATTCGTATTCGTAGGTTGGCATGGTGTTCCTTCGGTCCAATCAGGGCGCAACCGCCACCTTTGCGGCGCGCAGCACGGTTTCACCTAAACGATAGCCGGGCTGCAGCGTCATGCTGACGTGCCCGCTTTCGATGCCCGCCGCGGCATGTTGCATGATTGCCTCGGCGTGATGGGGGTCAAATGCATCGCCGGTCTTGGGCTGAATCAACTCCACGCCCGAGCGCTCCAGGGCCTTGATCAATTCCGATCGAACCATGCGCATGCCATCGATGGCGGCGGTCACGTTCATCCGTGCTGGATCCTGAGCAAGTGCAAGGTCAAAGTGATCAAGCACTGGGATGACCTGACGTACCACCATGCCCATGGCATTCTGTCTCATGCGCGGCTCCTGATCAGAGGTGCGGCGCTGCAAATTCTGAAAGTCAGCAACGGCGCGCAAGGTGTCGCTCTTGGCCTGCGCCAGTTCAGCGTTGAGTACGCGAATGGCAGTTTGCAATTCTTCACGCTCTGGGGCGCAGTCGTCCACAAAGGGCTGCGCTTCCGATTCGGCGTGATGATGCTGACGCGATTCGTCCGCGTTGCCTTCGGGCTGGTGATGATGTCCGTGCGGGCGTTGGTGTGGCTGGTCGGTCATGGTGTGTTCCTTGCGTAATCGCGCTGGTTTATGTCCCGAACGAGTCCTTCACTTTGCCCCAAAATCCCGGGCTCTTTGCAGACGAATCTTCCTTCTTCGTCGCTTTGCCGAATCCGCCTTTACCGGAGCCCTTGCTGGCTGAATCCTTGCCAGCGGCGTTGTTGCGCGCGGAATCCTTTGGTGGTGGCGGAGCAGGGCGCTCAGCATCGCGCAGCGCCGTGATCAGTTCTCGTTGCTTATTGCTCAGTCGGCGCGGCACAACCACGTGCACCACCACGACAAGGTCGCCGCGTTGCCCGGTACGCAGATCCGGAACGCCTTTGCCGTCAAGTCGGAACAGTTCGCCATGTTGGGTACCGGCATCAAGATCGGTCTCTGAAATGCCATCGAGCGTTTCAATACTCACGCTCCCACCGAGCGCCGCATCAGCAAATGAAACTTCCAGCGCAGTAATCAGATCTGAGCCTTGACGCTCAAATCGTTCATCTTCCGCAACGCGGACAACAATGTGCAGATCGCCACGAACACCAGTGCCATCGGGGCTCATCTGCGGCGGCGGCGGTTCGCCTTCGCCAGCAACGCGCACCACTTGGCTGTCAGAAATACCGCGCGGAATCTTCACGCTCAACTTGCGCTGCACACTCATGCGCCCTTGGCCAGAGCATTCGCCGCACTTGTCTTTAATGATGTGGCGCCGTCCCTGGCAGGTGGGGCAGGTGGTGACCATGCGGAACAGTCCGCCGAGGCCATTCTGCGCAACTTGTCCTTGCCCGCCGCAGGTGGAGCATTCGATCGGCTTGCTACCGGGCTTTGCGCCGCTGCCCTTGCATTGCGTGCAGACTTCAAGGCGCTTGAAGGGGATTTCCCGCTCGCAACCTTCAAGGACTTCCTCGAGTGTGATTTCTACTTCGGTTTCAAGGTCGTACCCACGCGCCGGTCCGCGTTGGCGGCGTCCGCCACCGCCGCCCGATTGGCCACCGAAGATGTCGTTGAACATCGAGAAGATGTCCTCAACATGCATGGAATTGAAATCGTGTCCGGCGCGCCCGCGCAGGCCAGCATGTCCGTGGCGGTCGTACACCGCGCGGCGTTCCGGGTCGCTGAGCACTTCGTATGCCTCAGCGCACTGCTTGAACTTGCCCTCGGCGTCTGGATTGTCGGGGTTCTGATCCGGGTGCCACTTGATGGCAAGTCGGCGGTACGCGCGGCGAACTTCTTCACCGGCTGCATCGCGCGTGATGCCGAGGATCTCGTAGTAGTCGGCCGAGGTGCTCATGCGCGGGTCATCTCTCTGTCATCGCTCAATCATGGTTTGAAACGCGTGACTCATGCGCGGAAAGGATCCGAAGGCCGGAGCCGGACGCGATGCGCCAGCTCCGGCCTTCGGTGAATCTCCTTCATCAGGCGATGGCGCCGTTGACCGGCTCCGTCTCGTCCTTCAGTTCCGTCACCAAGACGTCGGTCGTGAGCATCAAGCCCGCAACGCTGGCGGCATTCGTCAGCGCGGTCTTGGAGACCAAGGCTGGATCGATGATGCCGGCCTTGACGAGGTCCTCGTACTTCTCGGTGGCAGCGTTGTAGCCGTAGCCACCCTTGCCCTCAAGGACCTTCTCGCACACGAGGTCGCCGTCAACGCCAGCGTTCTGAGCGATCTGACGGGTCGGGGCGCGCAGGGCCTCGGCCACGATGTCAAATCCAAAGCGCTCGTCGCCCTTGGCCTTGGAACGCAGCGTCTGCACCGCCTCAATGGCGCGCAGGAAACTAACGCCGCCGCCGGGGACGTATCCCTCCTTGGCAGCAGCGCGCGTTGCGTGGAGTGCGTCGTCGACGCGATCCTTGCGCTCCTTCATTTCCATTTCGGTAGCGCCGCCGACGTTGACGATGGCAACGCCGCCGCCGAGTTTGGCCATGCGCTCCTGCAGCTTCTCTTTGTCGTAGTCGCTGGTGGAACGGTCGTAGGCAGCCTGAATCTGACCGATGCGAGCCTCGATGTCCTTCTTCTTGCCGGCGCCTTCAACCATGACGGTTTCGTCCTTGTTGATGATCACCTTGCGGGCGCGACCGAGCTCAGACATCTCGATCGACTCGAGCGTCCGGCCCGTGTCGTTGGAGAGGAATGTGCCAGCGGTGAGCACCGCAATGTCGCCGAGCATGGCCGAACGACGATCGCCAAAGCCTGGAGCCTTGACGGCGCAGACCTGCAACACGCCGCGCAACTTGTTGACGACGAGTGCTGCAAGAGCCTCGTTCTCAACTTCTTCAGCAATGATCAACAGCGGCTTCTGGGCTGTGGCGATCTTGTTGAGGAGCGGCAAGAGGTCGGCAAGGTTGCCGATCTTCTTCTCAAAGATCAGGATGTACGGATTCTCAAGAACGCACTCGGCCTTCTTGGGGTCGGTCATGAAGTACGGCGAGATGTAGCCCTTGTCAAAGGACATGCCTTCAACGTAATCGAGCGTGGTCTCGTAGCCCTTGGCTTCTTCCACTTCGACCACGCCATCGGCGCCGACCTTGTGAATTGCCTCGGCGATGAGTTCGCCCATCGCAGCGTCATGATTGGCGCTGACAGTGGCCACCTTGACCAGGTCGCTCTTGCCGGCGCACTTGCGAGCGCTCTCGGTGATGGCGTTGCAAGCAATTTCTGCTGCATCATTGATGCCACGCTGCACAGCAACGGCGTTTGCGCCGGTAGCGATGTAGCGAAGGCCACCGTTGAAGATCGCAGCGGCCAGCACGGTGGCGGCAGTGGTGCCGTCGCCTGCAACATCGGCGGTCTTCTTGGCAACCTGCTGCACCATGCGTGCGCCCATGTTGGCGAACGGCTCGGTGAGTTCAACTTCCTTGGCGACGGTCACGCCGTCCTTGGTGACGTGGGGACTGCCCCAGCCCTTAGCGATCACCACGTTGCGACCCGTGGGTCCCATGGTGACTGCGACTGCTCGGGCGATCGCGTCGACGCCCTTCTTGAGCTCGGCCTGCGCGGCCGTGGTGAACTTCATTTGCTTGCTATTACCCATTGTTGGGAGACCTTCCTAATGTGTCTGCGGTGCAGAAAGTGTTGTGTGCTATGCAGGTATCGGTACTGCGATGTGCGGCTACTTAAGCGTCGAGGACGCCAAGCAATTCGCTCTCGCGCACGATGATGTGCTTGACGTTCTTGATTTCGACTTCGGTGCCGGCGTACTTGCCAAACACGACGGTGTCGCCCTTCTTCACGAGCATCTGCATGCGCGTGCCGTTGTCGAGCATCTTGCCTGGGCCCATGGCAACAACTTTGCCATGCATGGGGCGTTCCTTGGCGCCTTCAGGAAGGAAGAGACCACTTGCAGTCTTGGTTTCCGCCTCAAGAGGCTTGACGAGGACGCGATCTTCGAGCGGACGGACTTGTGTGCTGGACATTGTTGATTTCTCCGAAAGTAGAGTGCTGATGTTGAGTGAATGTTTTTTGAATCGATTGAGTGTCGAGTGATTGTGCTGATTGGTGCAGTGGCGCGGGCTTACATGCCCATCATTCCGCCCATGCCACCCATTCCGCCCATACCACCCATTCCGCCCATGCCACCCATTCCGCCGCCACCGTGGTCATGACCACCGGCTTCGGCTTCCGCGGGTTGTGGCTTCTCGGTGATGATGCAGTCGGTGGCAAGCAGCAGACCAGCAACGCTTGCAGCATTCTGCAGCGCGCAACGATCGACCTTGGCGGGAGTGATGACGCCGTCCTTCATGAGGTCGCCGTACTGACGGGTGAGGGCGTTGAAGCCTTCATTGCCCTTCATTTCCTTGACCTTGGAAACAACGACGGTTCCCTTTTCGCCAGCGTTGTCGGCAATGGTGCGGAGCGGCACTTCAAGTGCTTCGGCAACCAAATCGACTCCGGCTTGCTCATCACCCTCAAGTTGCGCGCGCAATTTCTTGAGTGATGGCAGCGCACGGATGTACGCGGTGCCGCCGCCGGCCAGGACGCCTTCGGCGATCGCAGCGCGGGTGGCATGCAGTGCGTCTTCGACGCGGGACTTCTTTTCCTTGAGTTCGCTTTCGCTTGCTGCGCCAACCTTGATTTGCGCAACGCCGCCGGCGAGCTTGGCAAGACGCTCTTGCAGCTTCTCGCGGTCGTAGTCACTCTCCGTGGTGTCGATTTCGCGACGGAGCTGTTCGCATCGAGCCTTGATAGCACTGGTTGAGCCAGCACCTTCCACGATGGTGGTGTTCTCGCTGTCAACCTCAAGCTTCTTGGCCTGACCGAGATCAGCAAGCGTGATCTTGTCGAGGTCGATGCCGAGATCCTTCATGATTGGCTTTGCGCCAGTCAGAGTGGCGATGTCTTCGAGCATGGCGCGGCGGCGATCGCCGTAACCAGGTGCCTTGACGGCGCAGACCTGCAACACGCCACGGAGCTTGTTGATCACCAGCGTGCTGAGTGCTTCACCAGTGATGTCCTCGGCGATGATCAGGAGCGGCTTCTTGCTCTCCACCACCTTCTCCAAGAACGGAACCAGCTTGGTGACGCTGTCGATCTTGTCTTCGTAGATGAGAACGAGCACCTTGTCGAGCTCGACGCGCATCTTCTCAACATCAGTCACGAAGTTTGGGCTGAGGTAGCCGCGATCAAAGCGCATACCTTCAACCACATCAACGACGGTCTCAAGGCTCTTGCCTTCTTCAACGGTGATGACGCCATCCTTGCCGACCTTCTTGAATGCCTCGGCCATCATCTTGCCAACTTCAACGTCGTTGTTGGCGCTGATGCTGGCAACGGCTGCGATGCCGCCATCAACTTGTGCCACTGGCTTGGAAGCCGCGGCGAGTTCCTTCACCACGGTCTCGACCGCGCGGCGCATGCCGCGGATCAGCGTGTTGGCGTCTGCACCAGCGGCAAGCTGACGAAGACCGGCCTTGAAGAGCGCCTCGGCAAGGACGGTGGCGGTGGTGGTGCCATCGCCGGCGTCGTCGGAGGTCTTGCTGGCAGCTTCCTTGACCAGCTTGGCGCCCATGTTCTCTACCTTGTTGCGGAGCTCAATCTCCTCGGCGACGCTGACGCCGTCCTTGGTGATGTTCGGTCCACCCCAACTGCGGTCCAGGACGGCGTTGCGGCCGCGTGGGCCGAGCGTGCTCTTGACGGCTGCTGCGAGTTTTTCGACTCCGGCGAGCAGCTGCTTGCGGGCGTCAGTGTCAAAGGCAAGTTCCTTCACGGGCATGGATCAGGTCTCCGAATATGGTGAATATGGTGAATATGGCGTGTTCTGCGTCGCCCCGAGCGGGTTCGCCCGTAGGTGCAGTGGTAAGGGATGCAAGGGGTATGCCAAACAGCCGGATTGCCGGGGAATCTGGGAGAGACCGTGATTATGGCGCTAGATTAACGACATAAACATTTGTCTTAAATAGACTTAAATGCACAGTCGCCAGGTCGCCACCCCCAAAGCTCGCCGTTGTCCATCCTGCCGCTCCCGCCACCCGCCCCGGCGTGGCGGCATGGACGCTGCCAGATCGGCAGCACCCGGGATGAGGGAGTCATCCCCATGTCGGCGGCCTTGAACTTCGTTAGAGTTTGCATCTGTAGCTATTTTCCCCAGGGAATCCAAGAGCAGCCGGACAGCTCAATTCAGGAAGAGACCGATCCCCATGTCACCCACCATGTGTGCAACTGCCGCCTCCGTTCGTTTCCAACTCGCCACTGCCCTCCGCGGCTCAATCGCTGCGCTCGTGTCAGTTGCCATCGGCGTGTGCGCCATGCCGGCGTGCGCTCAGGCTGCCAAGGCGCCCATGAAGCAGCCCAACATCCTGGTGATTTGGGGTGACGACATCGGTCAGTTCAACATCAGTGCATACAACCAAGGCATGATGGGCTACAAGACGCCCAACATCGATCGCATCGCCAAAGAGGGCGCGCTCTTTACTGATTGGTATGGCCAGCAGAGTTGCACCGCTGGTCGCGCGGCGTTCATCACGGGTCAGTCTCCTATTCGTACTGGTCTCACCAAAGTTGGACTTCCTGGCGCACCCGAGGGAATCAAAAAGGAAGACCCCACCATCGCCACGCTTCTGAAGGCGCGCGGCTACATCACTGGTCAATTCGGCAAGAATCACCTGGGCGATCGCGATGAGATGCTCCCGACGGCGCACGGGTTCGATGAGTTCTTTGGCAATCTCTATCACCTGAATGCAGAGGAAGAACCCGAGAGCCCCGACTACCCAAAGAACCCAGAGTTCAAGAAGAAGTTCGGGCCACGCGGTGTCATTCACAGTTTCGCGGACGGTCGTATGACTGATACGGGTCCGCTGACTAAGAAGCGCATGGAGACGATCGATGAAGAAGTGAATGCAAAGGCACTTGACTTCCTTGACCGCGCCGCAAAGGACAATAAACCCTTCTTTATGTGGTGGAACTCCACCAAGATGCACATCTTCACGCATCTCAAAGAAGGCGTTGCTGGCAAGACCGGACTGGGTATCTACGCCGACGGCATGGTGGAACACGATCGCCAAATTGGCGAAGTGCTTGCCAAGTTGGAGGCACTGGGAATGCTTGAGAACACCATCATCATGTACTCCTCAGACAACGGTGCGGAGGCGTTCACATGGCCGGATGGTGGCACCACAATGTTCCGTGGCGAGAAGAACACGCAGTGGGAGGGTGGGTACCGCGTGCCATGCGCCATTCGTTGGCCCGGCGTGATTAAGCCGGGCACGGTGGTCAATGACATCGGTGCACATGAGGACATGATGACCACGCTGTTGGCTGCTGCGGGAGACGCAAGTGTCAAGGAAGACCTATTGACCGGGCGCAAAGTCGGCGACGCCACCTACAAAGTGCATCTTGACGGCTACAACTTGCTTCCAGCCTTGAAGGGCGAAGGTGCTTGGCCGCGCAAGGAATTCATCTACTGGACCGACGACGGCAGCGTTGCCGCGCTGCGCTATGAGAATTGGAAGGCCACGTTCCTCAAGCAGAACGCACATGGCATGCATGTTTGGCAGGCACCATTTGAAGTCCTGCGTGCACCGATGCTCACCAACTTGCGCATGGATCCATTTGAGTTGGCTCCCGACATCGGTATGGACTACCAGCGCTGGTACCTGGAGCACATGTTTGCCATCGCACCTGCGGGCGCATACGTTGGCAACTGGCTACAGAGTTTCCGTGAATTCCCGCCGCGCCAGAAGCCGGGCAGTTTCAATCTCGAGCGCGTCATGGAAGCAGTCACCAAACCGCAGGGTCAGTGAGCGAACGCGGGCGTTCAACGTCTCGGTCCTGAATCGCTGCCTCACTGCCACCGCCGCGGATCAATGCGCGGTGCACGCAGTGCGGTGGCAATGACCCACCCATTGGCAGTGATGTACGCCAAGCCGAGGACGGAGAGAAGCAGGAGAACCAGGGAGAGGATTTGGGCTATCCCGTTCACTTCCGGCGATTGGGTGCGTGCAATGATTGGCCCTGCAACAAACAATACGCAGGTTGCAGCGAGCGTCATGGCCAGCACCTCTGCGCCTTGCTTGCCATGGCGCGCCTCTCGGTAAGCGCGGCTCATGGCTCCCGCGCGACCAAGGAGTGGTCCAAGCGTGAGAAGCGTGAACACCATCGGCAGTAGTTGTGCGGCGAGCACGATCCCTGCAAAGCTGTTGGACTTTGCTGCGTCAAGCAATGAGATCACGAACGACGCGGCCAGCACCGCCGACCACGTCCCGAGCCCCACCGTGAGGCGTGTAACGCGTGCGCTGCCGATACTTGCTCTTAGTGTTGGGTTGGCGCGTTCGGAAAGTCCCTTGCGTAAGAGGATCGCGGCAATTGCCAGTACCACTGCGCACACTATCCAGGACGGTCGTTCCACCTGCGATGGCAATGAGCGTCCCCTGCCTGCGAGTGCGTCGATGGTGCGGAGCGTTGGCCCGGACCCCTGCGCAAGCATGACCAATAGTGGCGCGACCGTGATAGCAATGATCGCGTTGGAGGCCAAGCCGGGC